>JACCEC010625911.1_pt1 | contig 10724 bp, 9 predicted proteins | sample 7450121 | NCBI WGS metagenome assembly JACCEC01 (sample SAMN15323455, study PRJNA562643) | freshwater metagenome | isolation source: river surface water | place: USA:Blue River Watershed | collected 2017-08-18 | reverse complement strand
CGCGGCTGCCTCAAAGGCTTTTGTATGCCCCATTTGAAAAGGGGGTGCAAAATCTAGCGTCTTTGCTTGAGCGATGATTTGCTCGGTAATCTTGGGATGCGCGTGTCCAGCATTCACACACCATAGCCCTGCAGTGCCATCTAGAATTTGGCGACCATCTTCAGCCGTGTAGTACATACCAGCGGCTGCCTTCATTAAGCGAGGTCGCGCTTTGAACTGCCGATTGGCAGTAAATGGCATCCAGTAGTGAGAGGTGTCTATCGGCATCGTGTCGTCTCCGCGAGCAAACTGTCCACACTTTACTGCAAATTGTCGGCGACTCGCCGGCGCCGGTACAATGCAGTCTGTCGCATTGCATCAAATATCAACCTCTGTGAATTATTCAACGACACTACCGCCGCGCCGACTTTCGGTTGCTCCAATGATGGATTGGACCGATCGTCATTGCCGCATGTTTCATCGCCAAATCACACGCCACACCTGGCTCTACACTGAGATGGTCACGACCGGCGCCATTATTCATGGTGATAAGGCAAGGCACTTAGATTTTAGTAAAGAAGAGCATCCGGTTGCTTTGCAATTGGGTGGAAGTGAGCCAGATGATCTTGCGATCAGCGCCAAATTCGGTGAGCAGTGGGGCTATGACGAGATTAATTTAAATTGTGGTTGCCCATCAGAGCGCGTTCAACGCGGTGCGTTTGGTGCGTGTCTGATGGCTGAGCCTGTACTCGTTGCTGACTGCGTAAAAGCGATGCGAGATGCTGTCACCATCGATGTCACCGTCAAGCATCGTATCGGTATTGATGAGATTGATTCGTATGATTTCGTGCGTGATTTTGTCGGCATTGTCGCTCAGGCAGGTTGTAAAACTTTTATTGTTCATGCGCGTAATGCGGTTCTTAAAGGTCTTAGCCCTAAAGAAAATCGGGAAATTCCTCCTCTACGGTATGAACGCGCTTATCAGCTGAAGAAAGATTTTCCTGAGTTAGAAATTATTATTAACGGGGGAATCAAAGAGATAAACGAAATTGATGAACATCTTCAGCACGTTGATGGAGTCATGCTAGGTCGTCAGGCCTACCATCATCCGTATCTACTCGCCACGTTTGACGAGCGCTATTACGGTGATACGGCTAGCGTACGTAGTCGAGATGAAATTCTTCATGCCATGCTGCCTTACATACAGAGTCAATTAGCGATCGGCGGCCCGCGACTTAATAGCATCACGCGTCATATGTTAGGTCTGATGGCGGGATTGCCCGGAGCGCGCGCTTTTCGTCAGCGATTATCCGATTCAAAGCAACTTGCTACTGGCGACCCTGCATTACTGCTTCGTGCCATCGAAGCGATGGCATTCAAATAGCCTCAACCCTAGCTCTCCCGACTAGACAGCATGTCTGATTGGGCTATCGCTTACATCACTTTGCCGCACACATTCTTCAATCTTGCTCGGTGGTTCTGCTATTGCTAAACCGCAGGATCGCTTCTTAATCACTGAACCTTACCCTCGCTGCTTAGTCAAGCTATGAGTCGGTGCGGAATTCCGTATCAATGACTGCATATGCTTTGGCGTCGTTAGTCTACTTGGCATACTGAAATAGATTGTTAACGATTCATTGTCTAAGGATGGAATGTTAAAAACCGATCTACTCATTGTAAAAACACAGGCTTTATCCGTATCGTGGAGCGAGCTATGTCTAGCATAGTAAGAAAAGAGACGGCTGCTGTTTATGTAAATTCTACGTTTCAAGCGACGGCATTGCTTGGTTATTCGAAAGCGATGAATCATTTACGGCACCAAATTAATCGTGTGGCTGCAACTGATGTTAGTGTTTTTTTATTGGGCGAGAGCGGCACAGGAAAAGAATTAGTCGCAGCAGAAATTCATGCAAAAAGTCTTCGAAAGAACAAACTGTTTTTACCGATTAATTGTGGGGCAATTTCGCCGCAATTGATTGAAAGTGAATTATTTGGGCATGAAAAAGGAAGCTTTACGGGAGCAGATCGCCTTCACCGCGGGTATTTTGAGCGTGCCAACGAAGGCACCTTATTTTTAGATGAAATCATCGAAATGCCCATTTCTCTGCAGGCAAAATTACTACGTGTTCTAGAGACTGGAAAATTTACGCGAGTTGGTGGGGATCATGAACTCCAAAGCGATGTACGAATCATTGCGGCAACCAATCAAAATCCTTCTCATGCGATTAAAGAAGGCTATTTCAGACTCGATTTTTATCATCGTTTAAATACCTTCCCAATTCAAATTGCACCATTGCGCGAGCGTGGTGAAGATATCGAGCTTTTGACGCGTCATTTTGTGAATGAATTTAATCATTTGCACGGCACCAAGAAATCTCTATCAACCACAATGATGCCTGAATTGAGGCGATGTCTTTGGCCGGGTAATGTGAGAGAGCTAAGAAATTTTATACAGCGAGCTTGCATACTCGCGGACGAAGTGATCGATTTACCAGCGCCAGTAAGTGTGACTGATCTATCCACAACAGACTCGAAGCATCTGGCTATTCAGGTGGGAATCACTCTTGCTCAAGTAGATCGTCAATTGATTTTAGCGACTCTGTCATTTTGTAACGGAGCTAAAAAACGAACCGCTCATCTACTCGGAATTAGTTTGAAAACGCTATATAACCGACTTGAGGAATATAGCGACTCGCAGCCAGTAAACCTCATCGCAGAATCCTGTGCCCAACAAAGACGCGATACTTATTTCATGATTGGAGAAAAACATGTTTAGAAAATGGTGGGTGATGCTAATGACTATTCTTATTCTGAGCTGTGCAGCGTGTGAAAGTTCTGGTGGTCTTGGCGGTGCAAGTTCTCAAACGCAGACCTATCCAGTATCGAGTCACGTGAACGGAAAGGGAACCATTGAATCGATTGAGGTTATTCCCCGTGCTAAGAGTGTGGGGCTGGGTACGCTCGCTGGTGCGGCTATTGGAGGGATACTGGGTTATCAATTCGGAGGAGGGATGGGTAAAGCAGTCACTACGGTGGCAGGCGCAGCGGGCGGTGCATATGTAGGTAATGAAGTAGACAAGAAAGGTCAAACGGATGACCCGGTTTATAAGGTCACTATTCGTATGGAGGATGGAACTATTCAATCATTTGCGCAAGAGTCTGAACCACTCGTCAAACAAGGTGATCGAGTAAAAATCACTCGCGGAGTGGTGTCTAAAATATAAAATCGCTGATAGATCTACCCGTGGCAATAAGTATCGCCATGTATCACTATGTGTAACTCATAGTTAATCGGCGATTTGTTTGTCGTTAAACCAGCCAGGAGATGTCAATGAAATCCCCATCCATTGAAAGTCATGTGACGGTTACTTCGCATGAAGGTAGTAAGTTAAAAAACTCTCTCAAGAGTAGCTTGTTTACCACTATCTGTTGGAGCGCCGTGCTTGCTGGGGTCGCCATTGCGGTATCGGTACAGCTGGTTTTAATGATGTTAGGGGTTGCTAGTGGCGTTGCACTCGCTAGTCTCACAGTCGGCGAAATACTTAGCTATGGAGCATTAATGTGGGCTAGCGTATCGATGCTAATCGCTGCGTTTGTAGGTGCTTATGTTGCGGGACGAATGTCAGGCTTGCGCCGTAAGATCGATGGAGTGCTGCACGGTGTTATTTGTTGGGCGGTATCGATCTTGTTGGCGTTGATACTTGCAACGACGACAGGCGGATCGCTGATTTCTGGTTTGGTATCGAATGTAATTCAAGGTGGGATAGTCATTGTGCCATCCGGCGCGAATGTAGCCAGTATGTTGAATCGGCAATTAGGTCCGAATATGGAATCTGCTTCTTTGCGCGTATTACAAGAATATATTCTATCGGGTCGGCGTGATCAGGCAATAGACTATTTAAATAGCACGATGAATGTTCAGCGCGAGCGTGCAGCAGGGATTGTTGATCAGGCGTTGATTCTTTCTGGTTCAGCACAACAGGCGTCACCAGAAGGGCGCTTAGCAGAAGCCCGTGTTATTAAAAATTTCCATACTGCTTCTTGGACCACCTTTGTCGCCATGCTATTAGCAGTTTTGCTGAGTTGTCTGGGCGGAGCGTTAGGGACACTTGGATCCCAGCGAATTATTTGGAGCGAGACTGCTGAAGATACAGAAGCCTCATCAGGCCCATCACAAGCCGCCATTGGTAGTAGCTAAACACGCGAGTCGCTTAGTCTACTTAAAACAATAAAACATCATGACTCAGAGAGCCATGATGTTTGTAAATCGATGTATCAATAGGGAGAAAATTTTACAAACTAAAGCTACTTTTATTAATCGCGTTTAAATAGCAGACCTAAAAGTATGCCCGTACCTGCGGCAATCAATGCCGACTGAAACGGTCGGTCGCGTATGAACTCTATCGTAGCGTCGCGGCTTTGAGCTAATTGGCGAGTTGCTTGTCCTGCGATTCCGCGAGCCACATTTTTCATTGATGAAAAGCGTGCCATTAATCGATCTCTAGCTTCGCAAAGTTCACTTTCGGTGAGTGTCGATGCGTGCGACATTAGCGCATCAAGATCTTCTTTAAGATTCGCTAATTCCTGACGTAATCCCAGCACACTAGTTGATCCGTTGGATGAAAGGAAATCAAGACGCGCGTTCTTGATGTCTTCACCGACCACAGGTATTTCTTTTCTCATCGTGACCTCCATTGAACAAGTTGACCTATTAGATGTGGATTTGTACATGGGGTTCCGTACAGTCGATAAATGAGCTAAAAAGTGTTTCCTTGAGGGAATTATGAATTCAGGGAAATATCTTGCATAATTGCAAGATTCTGTTTTCGCGCCAAACTATATTGTTCTGGTAAAAATAACTATTTTTATGCTTAAGCTATTCTCGTCTATCCCAACTGAAGATCACCTTGAGCGCAATCGCATTGTGTTGGGTTGGGCGTTGGCCTGGCTATCGATAGTCGTTTTGGTTTTTGCAGCCGCTTCAGTCAAAATTCAATTAGACCGTAACGAGCTAATCGATCAAGCGCGTAACGAGGCTATCTCACGTGCTAGTACTGCCGCTGATCAGGTGTTGCGCACGGTATCTCAAATTGATCAACTTTCTTTGGCGATCAAGTATGAGTGGGAGCATCGATCAGTACCTCTAGATCTTGACGATCAATATCGTCAGGGCGTCTATCAAAAATCTATCTATCCAGTCGTTATTAATGCTAAAGGCTATGCGGTGTCATCAACACGGCAGCTTCCGAAAAATACCTACATGGGCGATTTGTCTTTCTTTGTAAAGCACAGTCAAGATCCCCATGGTGGGTTACTGATTTCTCCACCAGCGGATGGTCGGGGTGGCTTTGCTGGAAAAAAAATCATTCGATTTTCGCGCTCATTCAACCGACCGGATGGAACATTTGATGGCGTGGTACTGGTTGCTATTGAAGTTGATTATTTAAAGAGTTTCTATGACTCAGAACGATTATTAGTAGGTGACTTCATCTCGGTATATTTTACAGATGGTGTTCTCTTAGCTAGCCAATCCGGTGGCGGATCGACTCAGTCCTTGTTTAAAAATTTTCCGCAATTTACTTTATCTAACGGTAGCTCCCAACAATCTGCTGACTTATTCACCGATCTGCGTTCACGTTTAGTTAGCTGGAAAAATATCGAAAATTATCCACTCGTAGTTGCAGCAGCTATTGATGCTGATAATGCGACGGCATCCTATGCATCGACACGACTGACTTATATAAGTATTGCATTAGCGTTTAGTGCACTCATGTTGCTGTTTGCTGTAGGCGGAGCGTATACGCACCTAAGAACTATTGACCGCCAGCGGCGTGAATCTGAGATTCAAAATACATTTCGCTTAGCCGTCGATGGAGCGCGTGAAGCGTTTTACATGGTTCAACCTACTTACCATAGCGATGGGCGGATTCACCATTTATTTATAGAAGACTGTAACGAACGGGCTGCCGAAATGGCAGGTTATTTGCGTTATAAATTGATTGGAAAATGCTTCACTGAGGTTTATCAAGGTAAAGCGTTACAAGGATTGTTTGATTTTTTTGCCCATGTTCTTAAAGACGGTTTTGTTGAAGATGAATTTCATGTCACCCACGGAAAACGTCATGCTGCTGGGTGGTTTCAACGACGAGCAATTCGTTCTGGGAGTGGGGTGGCGATTACCATCCGCGACGTTTCTGAAGCTAGACAGCAAGCGGAGACACTTGCTGTCATGGCACGAACAGATTCATTAACTGGGTTGCCGAATCGCCATTGGCTGAATGATTATTTACCTAATGCCTTAAAAAATGCGATAGAAAATAATCATCGTATGGCATTGCTTTACGTTGATTTAGATAATTTTAAAGATATCAATGATTCACTCGGCCACAAGAGCGGTGATGAGCTCATCGTTGCAGTCGCACAAAGCCTGAGACTGGCGCTCCGATCAGAAGATTATTTGGCACGTATTGGTGGTGATGAATTTTTAATTATTATTTCCCATCTTGATCAGATGGCAGACGCATTACCCATCGCTGAAAAATCACTAAAGGCCATTAGTTTGCAAAATTCAGTAGCGCAGTGGCGTGGATTTGTACCCAAGGCATCCATAGGTATCAGTGTATTTCCCGATCATGGCGAGGATATCGATAGTTTACTAAGGGCTGCTGATGTCGCGATGTATCAAGCAAAATCAGAGGGTAAATCTCAATGTCGGTTTTATAACGATGAATTTGCACAAAAAATTCGTGACAGAATTTCTATCGAACGCAAACTCGAACAAGCCATACATAACGATGATTTTGTCCTTTATTACCAACCCAGAGCATTTGCCAAGACAGGTGAATTTGCCAGCATGGAGGCATTAGTTCGCTGGCGAGACCCCGAGCGTGGTTTGATTTCTCCTGCCGATTTCATACCGATTGCAGAAGAATCACGGTTGATCATTCCGCTAGGTGATCTGGTGATACGCAAGGTCTTCCAGCAATTGGCTGCATGGCGTGAGCAGGGCTGTGCGCTCAGGCCAGTATCTATCAACGTATCGCCACTTCAGTTGATTGATGATGGCTTACGTTTATCGATCATAAAAAACCTTGAGCACTTTGATTTGCCAGTATCGTTAGTCGCGATTGAGTTAACAGAATCCACTATGTTGGATGAAACCGGCGTTGCTATCGATGAATTGAAACGATTGCATGAGATGGGTATTGAGTTACAGATTGATGATTTCGGTACCGGCTATTCGTCTTTATCGAAATTGCAAAGTTTGGATATTGATGTCGTCAAAATTGATCAATCATTTATCTATAAGCTAGCGACGGATCATCAGAGCAGAGCGCTATGTGAAAGTATTGTTTCTATCGGCCGCAGCTTAGATATTGCGATCGTTGCAGAAGGTGTTGAAACCACTGAGCAGCTAGAGATACTGCAAGCCATGAACTGTGATGAAGTACAGGGATATTTGATCTCGCGACCCGTTCCTCCTGAAAATATCCCTGCATTACTGACTAAAAAATTCTTTTAAAGCAGTTTAAAAATTCAGTAAAAATTTAGTCAGTAAATAATGCTTTAATGTTCTTTTCATTTGGGTTATGAACCACTTGTTTCTCAGTGATCAATGCCGTGACTAGTTCAGCGGGTGTCACATCAAACGAAGGATTTCGCACCTTCACGCCTTCTGCAGCCCATTGGTAATCGCGATAACCCGTCACTTCTTGTGCTGATCGTTCTTCGATAGGAATATGTTCGCCGCTCGCGACTGAAATATCAATGGTGGACAATGGACAGGCAACATAAAACGGTATGCGATGGCGGTGTGCTAGTACTGCCACCATGTAGGTTCCGATTTTGTTGGCTACATCACCGTTAGCGGCGACTCGATCGGTACCAACGACGACAGCATCAATCTCTCCACTTGCCATTAGGTGGCCTGCCATGTTGTCAGTGATTAGTGTTACTGGGATTTTTTCCTGCACCATTTCCCAAGCGGTTAAACGCGCTCCTTGCAGAAATGGACGAGTTTCATCAGCGATCACACTAATTTTTTTACCTGCGGCGACTGCCGAGCGAATAACACCCAGTGCCGTGCCATGGCCCGCTGTGGCTAGTGCGCCAGCATTGCAGTGAGTCAGTACACGAGCACCATCGGGCAGGAGGCTTGCACCGTTTGTTCCAATAGCGAGGTTGATACGAATGTCTTCTTCATGAATGAATTTTGCTTCATTCAATAAACTGGTTGATAACTGAGCTTTAGTTTGCGTAGCGTGTTGTTGCCAGCAACGACGCATGCGATTGAGCGCCCAAAAAAGATTAACAGCAGTTGGACGACTTTCTGCGAGCTTTGTAAATCCTACTTCAAGTTGCTGGTCAAAGTGATCGCTAGCGCTTTTGCACAGGCGCAGCGCTTCGAGCGCAACGCCGTAGGCAGCGGCAACGCCAATAGCTGGCGCACCACGAACTACCATAGTGCGAATACCCTGTGCGACACCCTCAGCTGAGTCGTAGCTGAGATACTCAAACGTTGCTGGTAAACGTGTTTGATCAATCATTTCTAATAGACCGCCCGTTGCAGTCTCGCACCAGCGTAGCGTCTCTATGGCTTCACTCATATTAATCGCCTTCAAATTCGCATAAAGCAAAAACAGGAATGCCTGCTTTTTCCAAGCGCTTCTTACCACCTACATCCGGCAGATCAATCAGAAAAGCGCACTCGACGACTTCGCCACCCATTTTTTGAACTAAAGTGACTGCGGCATGTGCAGTACCACCCGTAGCTAGCAAATCGTCAACGATTAGAATTTTTTCGCCCTTGCTAATCGCATCGTGATGTATTTCTATACGATCGCTGCCATATTCCAAATCGTAATCATGTCCCATAGCGGCACCCGGTAGCTTGCCTTGCTTACGAATTGGCACAAATCCTAATTGCAGCACATAGGCTAGCGGCGCACCAAACATGAATCCACGTGCTTCAATACCAACAATTTTCGAAATACCTTGTCCGCGATAACGCTCTGCCAAGGCATTGATCGCTGCATGAAAACCATTTGCGTCTTTTAATAGGGTAGTGATATCGCGAAACTGTATGCCAGCTTTCGGATAATCAGGAATAGTGCGAATTAACGAAGTAAAGTCCATGATTTCTCGCTTAGTTTTTTTCGGGGCAATGAACATTGCGGCCGTAATTTTTAAAACGTTCAATCACAGCCTGCATTTCTTCGGTGGATAGCAATACCGGCAGACCATTTTGTCGAGCCAATAAGTATTGCTGACATAAAGATTCAATTTCTATCGCCACAGCCATGGCCTCATCAATGTCGCGACCTGCGGCGATCAACCCATGATTGGCAAGCAAACAGGCCTTGCGACCTTGCATTGCAGCTACCGCATAATCCGATAAAGTTTGTGTACCAAACAAGGCATAGGGTGCGCAGCGTATCGAATCCCCACCGGCAATCGCAATCATGTAATGAAACGCAGGTAAATCTTCACGCAGACATGCTAAGGCTGTGGCATTCGGAGAGTGTGTGTGAACGATAGCGTTTAGCTCGGGACGATGGCGCAGTAAGTCGCTATGAAAATGCCATTCGCTGGAAGGCTTGCCGTTACCGATCACCTGCCCCTCAAAATTCATGGTGACTATACTGGCGGGTTGCATCTGCGTTGTTGGCACACCAGAAGGTGTAATTAAAAAATGATCGCCTTCACGGCAGCTAATATTGCCCGAGGTGCCACGATTGAGTCCGGCCACCTCAAGCTGCTGGCAGGCTTGAATAATTTGTGCACGCAGAGTGGTTGATGTGATGCTCATCGGTTAAGTACTCGTCCGGCGACCACTGATAGTTTTTCCATCATGGCCGGATTACGTGCATGTGGCGCAGTAATGAGTGCATGTTCTAACGAGTGCTTGCAGCTACATCCGTGCGCGTTGGTATCTTTAGGCAGTTGATGGACTAGTTGTTTTACCAGATCGCGACCTTTACCTGCATTACCAAGTAAAACTTTAATGACTTGATCGACGCTGACATGATCGTGTTCGGGATGCCAACAATCAAAATCAGTCACCATCGCAACGCTGGCGTAACAAATTTCTGCTTCGCGCGCTAATTTAGCTTCTGGCATATTGGTCATGCCGATCACATCGCAATCCCATTGGCGATATAGCTTGGATTCCGCTTGGCTAGAGAACTGCGGACCTTCCATTACCAGATACGTGCCACCCCGCACAATATTTAACGAGGTTGCATTCGCACTGGCTTGTAGATGATCACCAAGACGCGAGCACACAGGATGCGCCATCGACACGTGAGCGACTAATCCCTTACCAAAGAATGATTTTTCACGTGCAAAGGTGCGATCAATAAATTGATCCACAATCACAAACGTGCCGGGCGCTAAATCTTCACGCAATGAACCAACAGCTGACAATGAAATGATGTCGGTGACACCGATTCGTTTTAACGCATCGATGTTGGCGCGGTAATTCACCTCAGACGGTGGAATCGTGTGACCTCGTCCGTGGCGCGGCAAAAAAGCCATTGCTTGACCCGATAGAACGCCGGTGAGGATTTCATCAGAGGGCTCACCAAAGGGGGAGTCAACCTTAATCCAGGTGGGGTTTTCCAGGCCGTCGATATCATAAATACCGCTGCCGCCGATGATGCCTAGACGCTGGGGATGGTTGAGAGATTGCATGGGTAGAATCCTTCGAATCAGAAGCCCGAACTTTACCAAAGATCATGTGTTTG
>JACCEC011254733.1_pt1 | contig 10725 bp, 6 predicted proteins | sample 7450121 | NCBI WGS metagenome assembly JACCEC01 (sample SAMN15323455, study PRJNA562643) | freshwater metagenome | isolation source: river surface water | place: USA:Blue River Watershed | collected 2017-08-18 | reverse complement strand
GGGCGCTGCGCGTCCCGGTGCTCCTGGTCTGGGGTGACGACGACCGACTCCACCCGGCTGCGGAGGCCACGGCCCTCGAGGCGAGCGTGCCCGGCGCGCGGCACGTCGCGATTCCGGGCGGGCGCTGGGGACACCCGGAGGAGCGTCCCTGGGCGCTCGCCGACGCGATCGCGGGGTCCCTCGCGGGGGGATGAAGCGGTGCGGGGCGTTTCCTGCGCTCCACGCGCGGGGCCCACGCTCCACGCCCGGTCGGCGAGCACGGCACCCGTGTCCTGCTCCCCGCGGCCGATCGTGACAGCGATGTCGCGATCGCCGCCTCACCCGGCCCCGTGCGCGCGCACGATCCGCGTGGCGCCTGCATCATCGTCGGTTGAAGCAGCGTGGCACGGGGCTTGCTTCCCCCTCTGCACGGAGACGCAGACGCCGAAGGAAGCAGGTCCGACCCCCGCCGTGCCTTCACTGCAGCAGCGCGCCCGGGCCCCTCGAGGGTCCGGGCGCTTTCACTTTTCGGGGGCGGCGTCGGTCGGCCCGCCGAGCGCGAGGGGCGCCCCGAAGACCTCGACGTACACGCGCCGGTCGTGCGCCGGGACGATGCGCAGGCTCGGGAGCGCGGCGTGGAGCGCGTGGAGGCGCGCGAGCTGGAGATCGACGCCCGCTCGGTCGGCGTCCAGCGTCGAGGCGGGCCAGCCCTTCGGGGTCGGCACCTCGTAGGCCTCGCGGAGCCAGGCCGTGTCGCCGACGAGGAAGAAGGGCGCGGCGCCCTCCCCCGAGGGTTGCACGTAGACGCCGACGCTCCCGCCCGTGTGCCCAGGCATCGGGACGACGACGACGCGCGCGTCCCCGAAGGGCTCCCAGCGCTGGGGCCAGTAGAGGAAGGGGCGATCCTCCCACGGGATGGGCCGGAGCCGCGCCGCGAGGAGCTCGGACTCGCCGGGCATGGCGGCCAGCGCCTCGCGGTCGGTCGCCCACACGGGGAGGTCGGGCAGGTCGAGGAAGCCCCCGACGTGGTCGAAGTGCGCGTGCGTCAGGAGCGCCGCGTCGGGCTGCCGCGCGAGGGCGTCGGGGTGGCCGACCCGCGTGAAGCCCCGCGAGGCCTGTCCGAGGAGGACCGCGCCGAGGCCGCCCACCGCGCGCCGGCGGGCCTCGAAGTCGCGGGAAGCGCCCCCGTCGACGAGGAGGGTGGCGGAGCCGTGGTGGATCAGCACCCCGCTGTAGGTGCCGGGGACGCTCCCGCGTGGACCGCCGTGGGCTGCCGACAGGCGTCCCGGCATCGTGCCGACCGCGTACTCGACCCATTCCGCGGTCACGAGCGGCTCCGCCACGACCGGCGCGCCGGGGCCCTCCCGGTCGACCGGGCCAGGCGCGGCGGCAACGCTGCCGATCACGGGGGGAGGCGTTGCGGAGGGCACGCCGCCGCCGTTGGCCCCGGAGCCACCCCTGTCGGGGGTGGCGACCCCGAGAGCGGAGGGGCTGGAAGGCGCGGCGGAGTTTGGCGCGGCGGGAACGCTGCCGATCGCGGGGGGAGGCGTTGCGGAGGGGGCGGGAGCCCCCTCCGCCCCAAGAACACCCGTCCCATCCGGGGTGCCGCGGGAGGGTGTCAGGGGCCCCTCCAGCGGCACGAAGTCCGGAAGCACCAGCACCGCTCCCTGCGGGAGCGGCGGGATCGTGTGCGCGCAGGCCAGGATTGTGAGCAGGGCGAGGTGCATGCTCGTGGGCTATCCAGCGCGTGACCAGGGTGGCGTGGTCAGTCGGTCCACCCGTAGTCGTAGCTGTAGGCGATGCCGTCCACCGTGCCGGTCACGCGGGCGGCGCCGACGTACTCGTCCCCGCCCGTCCCGAGACGGAGGGTGAGCATGGCGGCGCGGTCGATCCACACGCCCGAGGCGGTGAGCAGGGCCGGCGCGTCGGTGACGGCGACCAGACGGTAGTCGCCGGTGTCGTCCGGCGGGTGGAGCTCGAGGTCGAGGACGAAGCTCCCGTCGAGGTGGAACGCAGGCGGGTCGAGGTCGAAGCCCGCACTGGAGTCGCACCGAAGGGCGTCCTCGTCGTCGTCCACCCCCGCCAGTTCGCAGTCGACGTCGTCCCACAGTGTAGCGGAACCTCCGTGGTGAACGACGACGTCGTCGAGGGTGACGCCCACCGACACCGCGATGCACGGCGGGGCCAGGAGCGCGCACGCCTCCGTGTCGATGGGGGTCTCCCAGTCGAGGTCGACCTCGCCCGTCCAGGCGTTGTCGCCCTCGCCGATCATCGTGGAGGACGGCGGGGGCGGCGGCGCGTCGGGCCAGGACGCCGCGCGGAGCACGGTGGCGATGTCGTCGGTGATGACCCCGGCGCCGAGCAACAGCGCGTGGTCCTCGGCCTCGGGCGTCGTCGTGCAGCCGGCGAGGACGATGAGGAAAGCGGGCACGATGCGTATGGGAACGTCGTAACGCGCGAAAGCGAAACGCCGGCCTCTCCGCGAGGAGAGACCGGCGTTCGTGAATGGCGGAGCGGACGGGACTCGAACCCGCGGCCTCCGGCGTGACAGGCCGGCGTTATAACCGACTTAACTACCGCTCCGTATGTATATCGAAGAGAGGCATCTTCGATGGCGCTCGATGTGGTGGGCGGGACAGGGTTCGAACCTGCGACCCGCGCCTTGTAAGGGCGCTGCTCTTCCGACTGAGCTACCCGCCCTTTCCGTCGAGCAACTGCCTATTAGCGGGTCCCCCCCAGCGCGTCAACTGGGCAGGCGCGCTTCGCCGGAAGATTCTTCGGGGGGCTCGGGTGCGAGCCCCGGGAAGATGTCCTCCGGTCGCTCCACCGCCAGCGCGAGGACGAGCACCTCGTCCATGTGGTCGACGAGCCGGATGTCCAGCGCTTCGCGCACCGACCGCGGCACCTCGTGGAGCTCGCGCGCGTTCTCCCGCGGGAGGAGCACCCGCTTCACGCCCGCCTGGCTCGCTGCGAGGAGCTTCTCCTTCACGCCCCCGATGGGCCGAACGTGCCCGCGGAGGGTGATCTCCCCCGTCATCGCTACGTCCCGACGCACGGGATGCCTGCACACTGCGCTCACCACCGCCGTCGTGAGGGTGATCCCCGCGCTGGGCCCGTCCACGCCCCACAGCTCCGGAACGTGCACGTGCACGTCGAGGTTCTGCCAGAAGTCGGGCTCGAGTCCCAACTGCGCCGCGCGGCTCCGGATGTAGGTGAGGGCGGCCTCGCAGCTCTCCCGGAACACCGTCCCGAGCTGGCCGGTCATCGTCGTCTTCCCGTTCCCGCGCACCACCGCGGCCTCGATGGGGACCATCACCCCGCCGGCGCTCGTCCAGGCCAGGCCGTTCACGAAGCCGGCCTCGTCATGGGCCCCCAGCCGCGCGGCGCGGTGCCGCGGCGGACCGAGGAGCTTCTCAAGGCGCTTCCCGTCGACCCGCACGCGGGTCTCGGGGCCCTTCTGGACGACCCTCCGCGCGACCTTCCGGCAGACGGCGCCGATCTCGCGCTCGAGGTTTCGCACGCCCGCCTCGCGGGTGTACTCGTGGACGAGACGATCGAGCGCCTCGGTGGTGAGCTCGACCTGACCCTCGGTGAGCCCGCAGGCCTCCCGCTGGCGCGGGAGGAGGTAGCGGGTCGCGATGGCGCGCTTCTCCGCCTCCGTGTACCCGCCGATCCGCACGATCTCGAGGCGATCGAGGAGCGGGCCCGGAATCCCCGACGTGCTGTTCGCCGTGCAGATGAACAGGACGCGGGAGAGGTCGGTGTCCAGATCGAGGTAGTGGTCGGAGAACGCCGCGTTCTGCTCGGGATCGAGGACCTCGAGGAGGGCGCTCCCGGGATCGCCGCGGAGGTCGGAGGTCAGCTTGTCGATCTCGTCGAGGAGGAACACGGGATTCGCCTTCCCCGCGCGCTTCAGGCCCGTGAGGATGCGGCCCGGGAACGCCCCGATGTAGGTGCGACGGTGCCCGCGGATCTCGGCTTCATCGCGCACGCCGCCCAGCGCGACGCGCACGAAGGGGCGGCCCGTCGCGCGGGCGATGCTCCGCGCGAGGGAGGTCTTCCCCACGCCGGGGGGACCCACGAGGCAGAGCACGCTCCCGTGCGCGCCCCCGCGGAGCTTCATCACCGCGAGGTGTTCGAGGACGCGCTCCTTCACCCGCTTCAACCCATGGTGGTCCTCGGCGAGGACACGCTCCGCCTCCGCGAGGTCGAGACGGTCCTCCGCGAGATCGTTCCACGGCAGCGCCACGACCTGGTCGAACCAGCTCCGCAGCACGGTCGCCTCCGCGCTCATGGGGTTCATCCCGCGGAGCTTCCGGAGCTCGCGCTGGACGCGCTCCCGCGCCTCGGCCGGGAGCCCCCGCGCCGCGAGGCGCTCCTCCAGCTCGTCGAGCTCCGCGCGGCTCTCGTCCTTCTCCCCGAGCTCCCGCTGGAAGCCCTGGGCGTTCTCCGGGCCGAGCTCCTTGAGCGCCCGCCCGGTCTGTCGCTGGATCCGGCTCCGCATCTTCCGCTCGATCCCCACGAGCTCGAGCTCCTCGTGGAGGGCGAGGTGCACCCGCTCGAGGCGCTCGGAGGTGTCGAGGATCTCCAGGACCTGCTGGCAGATCTCGGGCTTCAGGAGCGCCTGTCGCGCGACCACGTCCGCGAGGCGGCCCGGCTCCTCGATCGCCAGCGCCGACGCCACGGTGTCCGGCGGGCGGTTGCGTCCCTGTCGCGCCAGCTCGTCGAAGGCGCCCTTCACGGCCCGCATGAGGGCCTCCGACGGGGGGCCCGTCCGCACGGTCTCGGCGAGCTCTTCGATGTCGGCCTGCCAGGTGTGCTCCCCGCGGTGCAGGCGCAGGGCGCGCGCACGGAGGCGCCCGTCCACGAGGGCCTTCAGCTTTCCGTCGGGGAGGCGGAGCACGCGGACGACGGAGCCGATCGTCCCGACGAGGTGGAGGTCCCCCTCCTCGGGGTCGGCCACCATGGGGTCCTTCTGGCCGGCGAGGAAGATCGCGCGGTCATCGCTCTGGAGCGCGGCTTCGAGCGCGGCGACGGATTTCGGTCGCCCCACCACGAAGCTGGCAGCTCCGTGGGGAAGGACCACGAGGTCGCGGAGGGGGAGGAGGGGGAGGGTCCGCGGACCCCCGGTGCCACGACGCTCGTGAACCTGCATGTGTGCTCCGCGTTCGCTGTCGGGCAGCCGGGGGCGCGGAGGCCGACGGGGACCGACCCTCGGGTCGGGACCGCCGCCTTGGGACCTAGCCCCCCCGGTTGCGCTCGCCTTCGTTCTGGTAGACGAGGATCGGCTCCTTCTTTCGTTGGACGACCTCGTCGGTAACGACACATTCGCGCACGTCGGTCTTCCCCGGAAGGTCGTACATCACGTCGAACATGATCTCTTCGAGGATCGCGCGCAGGCCGCGGGCGCCGGTCTTTCGCGTGAGGGCTTCCTTGGCGACCGCGCCGAGCGCGCCCTCGGTGAAGGAGAGATCGACGCCCTCCATCTCGAAGAGCTGCTGGTACTGGCGGACGAGCGCGTTCTTCGGGCGCGTGAGGATGTCGACGAGCGCGGCCTCGTCGAGCTCATCCAGCGTGGCGACGACGGGCAGGCGCCCCACGAACTCGGGGATGAGCCCGAACTTGAAGAGGTCTTCGGCCTCGAGCATGCGGAAGAGCTGCCCGGGCTTGTGCTTCTCCTGCGACTTGACGGCCGCGCCGAAGCCCACGCCGCCCTTGTTGATGCGCTGCTCGATGATCTTGTCGAGCCCCGAGAACGCCCCGCCGCAGAGGAAGAGGATGTTCGAGGTGTCGATGGGCAGGAACTCCTGCTGGGGGTGCTTGCGCCCGCCCTTCGGCGGCACGTTCGCCACCGTGCCCTCGATGATCTTCAGGAGGGCCTGCTGCACGCCCTCACCCGACACATCCCTGGTGATGCTGGGGTTGTCTCCGCGGCGGGCGATCTTGTCGATTTCATCGATGTAGATGATGCCCTTGATCGTCCGCTCCACGTTGTACTCGGCCGCGTGGTACAGCGAGAGGATGACGTTCTCGACGTCCTCGCCCACGTAGCCGGCCTCGGTGAGGCTCGTCGCATCGCAGATGCAGAACGGGACGTTCAGGAAGCGCGCCAGGGTCTGCGCGAGGAGGGTCTTCCCCGTGCCGGTGGGCCCGATGAGGAGGATGTTGCTCTTCTGGAGTTCCACGTCGTCACGGCCGGAGCGGCTGTCGATGCGCTTGTAGTGGTTGTGCACCGCCACGCTGAGCACCTTCTTGGCGCGCTCCTGCCCCACCACGAAGTCGTCCAGGTGACGACGGATCTCGATGGGCTTGGGGACGAGGGCGCGAGCGGCATAGTAGTCCTCCCGCTCGTACTCCTCGGTGATGATGTCGTTGCAGAGCTCCACGCACTCGTCGCAGATGTAGACGCTGGGGCCCGCGATCAGCTTGCGGACGTCCTTCTGCGACTTGTTGCAGAAGGAGCAGGTCAGGTCCGTGTCGCGGCTGCTCTTCCGGGGGGTGCTCACGTGGACTCGCTCAATTCGTGGGGCTGTTGCCCTTGGGCTGGATGATCTCGTCGACGATGCCGTACTCGACGGCTTCCTGCGCGGTCATGATGTAGTCGCGCTCGACGTCCTTCTGGACGCGATCGAGGGGCTGACCGGTGTGGTACGCGAGGATGTTGTTGAGCTCGCGCTTCACGCGGCCGATCTCGCGGGCCTGGATCTCGATGTCGGTGGCCTGACCCTGCGCGCCGCCGAGCGGCTGGTGGATCAGCACGCGACCGTGCGGGAGGATCCGACGCTTGCCCTTGGCGCCCGCTGCGAGGAGCACGGCCCCCATGGACGCCGCTTGCCCCATGCAGATGGTCTGCACGTCGGGGCGGATGTAGTTCATGGTGTCGTAGATGGCCATGCCGGCGGTGATGACCCCGCCCGGGCTGTTGATGTAGAGGAACACGTCGCGCTCGGGGTCCTGGCTCTCCAGGTAGAGGAGCTGCGCGACGATGACGTTCGCCACCTGGTCGTTCACCTGGCTCCCCAGGAAGATGATCCGGTCCTTCAGGAGCATCGAGTAGATGTCCCAGGCGCGCTCGCCGCGGTGGGACTGCTCGATGACGGTGGGGATCAGGTAGCTGGCGACGGGGTCGATGGGCATGTCGGAATCCGTGTGGTGCGTCTGATGTAACGCCGCGAGGGAAGGAGAGCGGACGCCCTCCCCTACAAAACGGCGACTGCCGCAAGGTGGACACCCTGCGGCAGCGCGATGCGAACGGCGTCGGGGCGCCGGTCGGGGATTACTCGTCGGCCTTCTTGGCCTTGGCCTTGGAGGCCTTCTTGGGCTTCTCCTCGGCGGCGGGGGCCTCGACCTCGGCAGGCGCGGCCTCAGCGGCCTCGTCCTTCTTGGCCTTGGCCTTGGAGGCCTTCTTGGGCTTCTCCTCGGCGGCGGGGGCCTCGACCGCGACGGCCGGGGCGCTCTCGACCGCGGCGGGCGCGCCGCTCGGGGCGACGAGCTCGGACGCCTCGAGGAGCCACTCGAGGGTCTTCTCCTCGAGGAGGCGCTTGCGGAGCTCCTCGACCGCGTTGTCCTTCTGGAAGTAGCCGCGGATGGCCTCGACGCGCTGGCCGCGCATGTCGGCGATCTCCTGGTACTTCGCGTCGAGGTCCGCGTTCGAGACCTTGATGCCCTCGTTGCGCGCGACGGCCTCGAGGAGGAGGCTGGCGCGGGCCGCGAACTCGGCGCGCTGACGGAGGTCCGCCATCTGGGCCTCGCTGTAGCGGAGGCTGCGCGGGTCACGACCGCGGTAGGCGGCCTGGATGCGGAGCTCCTCGAGGAGGAGCTGGAGGTGGCCGTCGATCATGGCCGGGGGGACGGCCACGGGGTTGGCGTTCGTCAGCGTCTGGAGGAGGTTGACGCGGGCGACGTTGCGGGCGCCCTCGGTCGCGCGACCCTCTTCTTCCATGCGGAGCGCGGCGCGCATCGCCTCGACGCCGCCTTCGAAGCCCATCTCCGCGGCGAGCGCGTCGGTGAGGTCGGGGGTCTTCGAGACCTGGATCCCGAGGACCTTGACCTTCACCTCGACGGTGCGGCCCTTGATGCCCGGGAGGAGCACGTTCTCACCGAAGGTGACGGTGCCCTGGTTCGTGGCGCCCTTCATCGTGCCGACGAGGAGGCTCTCGATGCCGCCGTAGTAGCGGTCCCCGGCGGTGTTGATCATCGTGCCGCCCTCGAGGACCTTCTCGGCGCCGTCCTCGATCAGGGTGACCTCGGTGAGGGCGAGGTCGCCGGCCTGCACCGCGCGCTCATCCTCGACCTCGACGAGGCGGGTCTGCTGGGCGAGGCGGCCCTGCACGAGGGCATCGACCTGCGCGTCCGACACCTCGACGGCGGGGAACTCGACCGTGAGGCCCTTGTAGCCGTCGATCGACACCTCGGGGCGCACCTGTACGAGCACCGCGAACTCGAAGGACTTGCCGGGCTGGAGCTCACCGCGCTCGAGCTCGGGCTGCCCGAGGATGTCCATGCCCACGGCGGCTTCGCGGAAGCGACGGTTCACGAGGTCCGAGGCGACGTCGCCCTGGATGTTCTTCGCGTAACGCTGCTCGAGGACCTTGCGGGGCACGTGACCGCGGCGGAAGCCGTGGATGGTCACGCGGAGACCGAGCTGCTTGTAGGCCTCGTCGAGGCGCTTGGCGACTTCGGCGCTATCGACCTGGAAGGAGAGGCGCTTCTGGAACGGGGAGAGGGTTTCCACCTGGACGGACATCGGCTCGTGCTCGCTCGTGGGGAGGAGAGGTTGAAGGGCGGTTCGTGCGAGACTTCGCGCGTGGCGGTCCACCCTGGACCGCGCACGGGACCGCCCGTGCCGGGAGCGGCTATCGCCCCGCCTCCCGGACCGCCACTCTCGCGTCACAGGAGATAGGAGCGAGGCGACGGAGGCGCCCCCTTTGGACCCGCGCGAACGCATCGACGAGCTCGTCCGCGAGCTCACCCGCCACGATCGGCTCTACCACCAGCTCGCGGCCCCGGAGATCAGCGACTGGGAGTACGACGCGCTCTTCCGCGAGTTGCAGGCCCTCGAGGCGGCGCACCCGGACCTCGTGCGGGTCGAGAGCCCGACGCGGCGCGTCGGGATGGCACCGGTGCCGGAGCTCGCGCCGTTCGTGCGGGAGGTTCCCATGCTCTCGCTCCAGAACGGCTATCGCCGCGAGGAGGGGGACCCCGACGCGAAAGAAGGGGCGTACACGGACATCCTCGCGTGGGCGCTGGGGTCGCCGCAGCCCGCCACCGCGAGCGGCGAGGGAAAGCGACGCGGCGGGATGCAGGGGCAGTTGAAGGACGACCCCGTGCTCGGCGGGACCGACTTCCGGACGGTCGCCTACACGGTCGAGCCCAAGCTCGACGGCCTCGCCATGGAGCTCGTCTACGAGGACCGTGTCTTCGTGCGCGGAGGCACGCGCGGGGACGGCACCACGGGGGAGGACGTCACCCACAACCTCCGCATGCTCCCGAGCTTCCCGCGGGTGCTCCCGGGCGACGCGCCGACCCACCTCACGGTGCGCGGCGAGGTCCTCTTCGATCTTCCCGGCTTCGAGCGCATGAACGCGGAGCGCGAGGCCCGCGGGGAGAAGCGATTCGAGAACCCCCGGAACGCCGCCGCGGGAACGATGCGACAGCTCGACCCGGCCCAGGTGCAGGGTCGTCCCCTCCAGTTCTTCGCGCACTCCGCCGGGGTCATGGCGGAGAAGCCCGCGAGCCACCACGCGCTCCTCACCGACTTCCAGCGCTGGGGTTTCCGGGTGCACCCCCTCGTGAAGGTCTGCCCCGACCTCGACGCGGCCCTCGTGGCGGTCGCCGACATCGAGGCCGCCCGGCCCGACCTCGACGTGGAGATCGACGGCGCCGTCCTGAAGGTCGACGCCACCGCGCTCCAGGAGGCCCTCGGCTTCGTGACGCGCTCGCCCCGCTGGGCGCTGGCCTTCAAGTACCCGCCCGCCCGCGTGCGGACGCGCCTCGAGAGCGTGCTCTTCAGCGTGGGACGTACGGGCGTCGTCACCCCCGTCGCGCAGCTCGCGCCGGTGCGGGTGGGGGGCGTCACCGTCCGGAATGCGTCGCTGTTCAACGAGCACCAGCTCACGCGGGCGCTGGCCCTTCGACAGGGCGATCTCGTGGAGATCGAGCGCGCGGGGGACGTCATCCCCCACGTCCGCTGTGCCCTCGACGAGCCGGGTCGCGCCGACCGCACGCCCTGGAGCTACCCCGCGACCTGCCCCGCCTGCGGTGCGGCGCTGGAGCGCGAGCTCGCCGACGCCGACAAGCCCGACGCGGTGACGATCCGCTGCCCCGACACGCTGGCCTGCCCAGCGCAGGCGCGCGGGGCGCTGAAGCACTACGCGAGCCGCGGGTGCATGGACATCGAGGGGCTCGGCGAGAAGCTCGTGGACCAGCTCGTGACGAGCGGGCTGGCGCGACGCCCGAGCGAGCTCTACGCCCTGACGGTGCCGCAGCTCGCGGCCCTCGACCGCATGGGCGAGCTCAGCGCGCGGAACCTCGTGGCGGGGATCGCGGCGAGCCGGGCGCGTCCGCTCGATCGGGCGCTCATGGCGCTGGGGATCCCGCAGGTGGGGGAGAGCACGGCGCGGGACCTCGCGCGGCACTTCGGGGACCTCGACGCGCTGATGGCCGCCGACCTTCCGGCCCTCGTCGCCATCTCCGGCATCGGGGATCTCGTCGCCGCCAGCATCCTGCGCTTCTTCCAGACGAGCG
>JACCEC010040668.1_pt1 | contig 10726 bp, 7 predicted proteins | sample 7450121 | NCBI WGS metagenome assembly JACCEC01 (sample SAMN15323455, study PRJNA562643) | freshwater metagenome | isolation source: river surface water | place: USA:Blue River Watershed | collected 2017-08-18 | reverse complement strand
GCTGTGGTGTCTTGGACCCAACAACTGGCATTCAATGGGAGCGGCTGACCCCCCCATTGGTTCAACAAAGTCAACGCTTTTTCTTGCGACATGGGGCACATCAGATAAGCCTCGGCTGGCGCAACGGGCAGCACCTTGAGAGAGACTTCGGTCATGAGGCCCAGCGTTCCCCAACTGCCCGCCAGCAATCGACTGACATCGTAGCCAGCCACATTCTTCATGACTTGACCGCCAAATGTGAGGTGCTCACCGCGTCCGTTGATGAAGCGCATGCCCAAAACAAAATCGCGAACCGCGCCCACACTGGCCCTAGAAGGACCGCTCAAACCAGAGGCAACCATGCCACCAACAGTGGCTTGAGCCACTTTGTCTGGCGATTGAAAATGTGGCGGCTCGAATGCCAAGCACTGCCCTTTTTCGGCCAGTGTATTTTCCAAGTCAAGTAAAGAGGTGCCTGCACCAACAGTGATGACTAACTCACTTGGCTCGTATTGCACGATGCCACTCAGACCTCGGGTTTCTAAAAGTTCGCCCTCCAGACTTTCACCGACAAAGTCGTGGCTGCCTGAACCGTGAATTCGAAAGGACTTGCGCTGCGCGGGAGGCATTGAAGCCGCCTCGCGAATGGTTTCAATGAGTGAGTTCAAGTCAGGGTATCCGCGGGATACCGCTTCGGCTTTTTGACTTGTGAGAGGGCTGTCGTTCATGGCGCAATGTTATACGGCAGCAGATCTTTTGTCAGGAGAGGGGTTCAAGAATTAAGTCAATTCAGTTTTTGAAAAAACGCACAGGCAAACCGGGAGTTTGGACGCGCGTGGCAAAAACGCAGCCCGAATTGGGCAGGGCTTTCAATTCCGCATCGCTTCTGCCGTGTGCCGAGGTGGTGATGAAAAGTGTCTTGAAGTCTTCTCCACCAAAACAAGGCATGGTGGGGCATTGAACGGGCGTTTCGATGAATGCCACGCAACGACCATCTGGCGCAAACTTGGCCAGTCGGTGGCCTTCGTACATGGCCGCGTAATAGAAGCCCTCGGCATCGACAGCCGCACCATCGGGCCGTCCTGCATACAGTTTGGCCTCAGCCGAACCATACGTCCAGGTTTTGGGCTTCATGGGGAGTTGGGCAAAAACGCGCTCGCCAGCGAGCGCTTGGGTCGGTCCATCAAAGTCCCAAGCACGAATGCAGTGCGAGGCGGTGTCAGACCAGTACAGGGTTTTGCCATCAGGCGACCACGCTAGCCCATTGGCCACTGTGGCTTGTGTGACTTTGACTTGCAATGAATGACCACTTTGTAAAGCATATAAAACACCGGCGGCTTGATCGCGAGGCTCGTACATTGTGCCCGCCCAAAAGTTGCCTTCGGGATCGCACTTGCCATCGTTGAACCTAAGCTTGCCGGTGTCGTAGGGTGCTGGGGCAAGCAGGGTCAATTCGCCGCCCCAAACATTGGCGCGGTAAATGCCACTGCGCAAGGCCATGACCCAACCACCTTGTTCAGCAGGGGCAAAACAACCTGGCTCTTCGTTCAGTGGCCAATCCTCAACAACTTGTTTAGCAGACAAGTCGGATGTGACCGTCATGCGCCGCAAACGTTGCCCGGGAATGTCCACCCAATACAAGCGGCTTTCGTGGGGGTTCCAAAAGGGCGACTCACCCAATGTATCGGGCTGCGTTGTGAGGCATTGCCATTGGGGCGTTAAATAATCGGGTGTAGTCAAAATAGACATGGCGTGAGTGCATTCAAAATCAGTTGTTGGGCATTGTGGATGAATTATTCAGCTGAACCTCGCATGTAACTCAATGTCAGATTTCAAACACGCAAAAAAAAGCCCGCCGAAGCGGGCTTGTGAGTTTGGAGACTAACTTCTCGGAAAGTCTTTAGAAAATTTCAAAAATTAACTGTGGTAGGCAGTTTCGCCGTGTGAGCTGATGTCCAAGCCTTCGCGCTCTTCTTCTTCGTTCACACGCAGACCCACTGTCATGTCAACCAATTTGAAGGCCACCACAGACACCACGCCAGACCACACAATGGTCAGGAGCACGGCTTTGGCTTGTGTCCAAACTTGGGCAGCGATGGAGTAGTCGGCTGCTGTGACCATGGTGACAGTGACCCAGTCGGCAACAAAGCCAGGGCCACCCAAAGCAGGTGAATTGAACACACCTGTCAACAAGGCACCCACAATACCGCCCACACCGTGCACGCCGAAGACATCCAAGGAGTCGTCAGCGCCCAACATTTTCTTGAGGCCGTTAACACCCCACAAACATGCAAAGCCAGCCACGATACCAATCACCAAAGCACCGCCGATACCGACGTTGCCAGCGGCTGGCGTGATGGCCACCAAGCCAGCCACGGCACCGGATGCAGCACCCAGCATAGAGGCCTTGCCACGCATGAGCGCTTCACCGACACACCAGGCCAACACAGCGGCGGCAGTTGCCAACAATGTGTTCACAAATGCGAGGGCTGCAAAACCATTGGCTTCCAAAGCAGAACCTGCGTTGAATCCGAACCAGCCCACCCACAACAAGGATGCGCCAACCATGGTCAATGTCAAAGAGTGAGGTGCCATGGCTTCGCGGCCATAACCAATGCGCTTGCCAATCATGAAAGCACCGACCAAACCAGCCACAGCAGCGTTGATGTGCACCACGGTACCACCCGCAAAGTCGAGTGCACCCCACTGCCAAATCAAACCAGCTTTACCAGTCATTTCGTCAACCACTTCTTTGGTAGCGTAGGCATCAGGGCCCATCCAGAACCAAACCATGTGTGCAATGGGCAAGTAGCTGAAGGTGAACCAGAGTGTCATGAAGAGCAAGACTGCAGAGAACTTGATGCGCTCAGCAAATGCACCCACGATCAAGGCGCAAGTAATGCCTGCAAATGTGGCTTGGAAGCCAGCAAATGTAATTTCAGGAATGACCACACCTTTGCTGAACGTTGCGGCGTTGGCAAAAGTGCCCGCTGCGTTGTCCCAGATGCCATTCATGAACAAGCGATCAAGGCCGCCAATGAACGCATTGCCTTCAGTGAACGCCAAGCTGTAGCCATAAATGAACCACAGAACGGTGATCAAGGAGAACGTGACCATGACTTGCATCAGCACAGAAAGCATGTTCTTGCTGCGAACCAAGCCGCCATAGAACAAGGCCAAGCCAGGCACAACCATCATGATGACCAAGATGGTAGAGACCATCATCCAGGCGGTATCGCCTTTGTTGGGCACCAGTACTGGCTCTGCTTCTGCAGCGGCTGGCGCAGCAGAGGGCGCTGTTGCTGGGGCTGTTGCATCAGCCTTCGCTTCGGCCTTGGCTTCAGCTTTGGCTTCCACTTTGGCTTCAGCTGCAGGCGCTGTTTGCGCAAAAGCTGCGCCACCAAAACACAAGGAGAGTCCCAACGCGAGGGAGGCAAATAGTTTTTTCATTTTGTTCTCACTTTCTGGGACATCAAAGGGCTTCAGCCCCGGTTTCACCGGTGCGGATGCGAATGACTTGTTCCAAGTCATACACAAACACTTTGCCGTCACCAATCTTGCCGGTGCGTGCACCGGATTCGATGGCTTCGATCACGCGTTCGACTTGATCGGATGCGACAGCGGCTTCAATCTTTACTTTTGGCAAGAAATCAACCACGTATTCGGCACCACGATACAACTCGGTGTGTCCCTTTTGACGACCGAAGCCTTTGACTTCAGTCACAGTAATACCCTGTACGCCAATGGCTGAGAGTGCTTCACGCACCTCGTCCAACTTGAACGGCTTAATGATGGCGGTCACCAGTTTCATGATGGCTCCTTGTGTTGGGGGTGGGAATTTAGAAAGCGTATTTCAGGCCGACAACCAAACCGGATTTACCGAGCTGCTTGGTGCCATAAACATAAGAGCCTTTGTCAGCATCTGTGCCGATGATTGCGGCTGAAGCAGAGAGGCCGTTGCCCAGATCTTTTGTCAAGGTCAATGCGTAATCTGTGTAGGAGTACTTGGCGTTGTCAGTGCCCTTCACTTTTTGGTAGCCCAAATGCGGAGCGAAGGTATAGCCATCACCCAAGTCGAAAGTGGCCGTGAAATCCAAATAGCTGCTGCCCTTGCTGTTGGCAAAACCGAACAGGTTGCCCGTGCTTTGTGAATATTTCACAGTTGAAGTGCCAATGGTCACTGCGCCATACAACTCATTGGTGTTTGCGCTTGGGTTCAACTTGTTGCCTGAGTATTCGTAGCGCAAGAAGCCAACGTCATAGCCAATGTCGCCCACTGTAAATTTGTAGCCACCATAAATGTCGACTTCAGCGTTGGAATCACCGCCAGCGTCCTTGATCCACTTGATGCTGGAGCCCCAAATACCAATGTAGGCGCCGCTCTTGTCAGCGTAGTCAGCACCGCCTTGCAATGCGGGGTCAAAACGGCTTTGAGAAATACCGCGGTAGCGATATTCAGAAACACCGCCAACATTGAAAGACAAAGTTGACTCAGGAGCTGCAGGCGCGGTTTGGGCCATTGCACTGCCAGCGGCCGTCAAAGCCATGGCCAACATCAGGGGGGAAAGGATTTTTTTCATAGATAGCTCCAAAAATTAAAAATAGACTTTGGTTTATTAGCATTTAGCATGCCAATGCTGCACCGCATCAATGCAAGTCGTTGTCAGCACTCATAAATGACTCAATATGAGTGCATTGGTGCTCCAATGGGCGCAACACCCCCTTGCACCTCCTTCAAAAAAGAGGTGCAAAGGGAAGCCCAATTTTGCACCACAGAGGTGCATGGAGTTTTTATGCGATTGTCTTTGGTGCAAAGTCGGGCTTTACTCGGTCTTCAATCACCTTCTGTCACCGTTGAGGTGCACTTGGCAAATGGCCTGCCTAGCTTCACTTTGGTGGGATTGGCCGATGTCGAGGTCAAAGAAGCCAGAGAACGAGTTCGGTCAGCATTGCAAAACTCAGGTTTTGATTTTCCAAGCAACCAACGGATCACGGTCAACTTGGCCCCAGCCGACCTGCCCAAAGACTCTGGCCGCTTTGACCTGCCCATCGCTTTGGGCATTTTGGCCGCCAGCGAGCAAATCGATGGCAGTCAACTGAAACACTTTGAGTTTGCTGGCGAGCTGTCATTGTCTGGCGCCTTGCGGCCGGTCAAAGGCGCCTTAATTATGGGTCTCGCCCTTTATCAACAGCCCCAAGGGCGGGCCTTGGTGCTTCCGCCTGGCAGTGCAGAAGAAGCTTCGCTGGTGCCGAACGTCCTAATCTATAGAGCGGCGCATTTAAAGGATGTAGCCCATCAATTTGCAGTAGTTGGCTCGAAGCACCATGGCCTCAACCCTGTAGACGAACAAGGCTGGGCAAGGCTGGCGCCCAGAAATTTGCCAACCCATGCATCGCATGAAACACTGGACATGGCTGACGTCAAAGGCCAAGCGGGCGCAAAACGAGCACTTGAAATTGCGGCTGCAGGCGGCCACAGTTTGCTCATGATGGGCCCGCCTGGCTCTGGCAAGTCGATGCTTGCGCATCGTTTTTCAGGTCTCTTGGGGCCGCTCGATATCAATGAGGCCTTAGAAGCCGCCTCCATTGCCAGTCTTGCAGGAGGGTTCGATCTTGCGCAATGGTCACGGCGCCCAACACGGCATCCGCACCACTCGGCCAGTGCCGTGGCATTGGTGGGTGGAGGCTCGCCGCCTCGGCCGGGAGAAATTTCTTTGGCACACCATGGCGTTTTGTTTTTAGATGAGCTGCCTGAGTTTCCAAGGTCTGCATTAGAGGCCTTGCGCGAGCCGCTTGAGTCCGGCAGCGTCACCATTTCGCGCGCCGCCATGCGGGCTGAGTTTCCTGCTAGGTTTCAATTGATTGCCGCAATGAACCCGTGCCCGTGTGGCTATGCAGGACGAGCCACACAGGGCGGGCAAAGGGGTCCTGCTTGCCGATGTACCCCCGATCAAGTTCAACGGTACATGCGCAAAATCAGCGGACCACTTCTCGATCGAATTGACTTGCACATTGAAGTGCCTAGCCAAGATGTTAAGTTTTTAATCCAAGCACCTGCGGCAGAAACAAGCGACACAATTAGAGCGCGTTGCCTTAAAGCAAACCATACGGCCAGACAACGCCAAGGATGTGCCAATCAAGCACTTGCGGGTGCATTGCTAGACCAGCATTGCGCGTTGTCTGCAGAAGCTAGCGCCTACCTGCATCAAATCGCCACTCATTTTGGTTGGAGCAATCGAAGCACGCATCGCGTTTTGAAAGTGGCCAGAACCATCGCTGATCTCTCTAGCCAACAAGCCATTGAAACGCCACATCTGGCCGAGGCCGTGCAATACAGAAGACCCTTAGAAGCAGACCGATAATGGCAACATGCGCTCATTACGGACTTTTTGGAAGAAAACTGAAACCAAAGGTGAATTGCCTTCTTTAGGCCCTTTTGCAGTTTGGCTTTCTTGTGCCCAACTCATCACGTGGGGCAGCGTTTTCTACACCTTCTCATTGCTCATGGGCCCCATCGAGCGAGAGCTGGGCTTGAGTCGTGCCGAGTCCTCCTTGGCATTCAGCTTAGCGTTGCTGGCCGACGGATTGATGGCTTACCCCGTGGGTCGTTGGATTGACCAAGGCCATGAACGCCGTGTCATGGCGTGGGGCTCCGCATGGATTGGGGCGTGTTTGTTAGCGCACAGTTTCATCGACTCATTGAGTGGTTTTTATGCGGTTTGGATTGCCCTCGGTTTGGGCATGTCGGCCACGCTTTATGCACCGGTGTTTGCAGTCGTCACGCGCAGATTTCCCAACGACTTTAGACGCGCCATCATCATCATGACCTTCTTGGGCGGCTTGGCCAGCACTGTATTTATTCCCCTTTCATCTTGGCTCATTCAAGCCCTGGGCTGGCGGCACGCTTTGTGGGTATTGGCTTTATTTCAGTGGCTCATTTGCCTGCCTTTGCATGCATGGTTTTTAAAAGGTGCGCATCAGAAATCAAGTTCTGCCAACGCACTGCCCTTGCCGCACCAAGATTCGAGCGAAATCAAAAGTCCAGCCATTGGCGTGCATTTGAAACGTGCACCCTTCTGGCTATTGGCTGGGTTCATGCTAATGACCGCAGTTGTGAGTTCCGCTCTGCCCGCGCACATGGTGAGCTTGCTTGAAGAGGCTCACATGTCGCCTGCATGGGTCATCGCTATTCCCGCCTCCATCGGCGTCATTCAAGTCTTAGGCAGACTTTTGTTGTTTGTTTTCGAAAAACATTTGGATGTTCATGCCGCCAACAAATGGATTCCCTGCTTGGTGCCATTGGGCTTGGTGTTTTTAGTGGCCGGCGGCTTGGCCACTTGGGCGGCTTTGCTGTTTGTGATTTTTTATGGACTGGGCAACGGGCTCAACACCATCGTCAAAGGCACAGCAATGGCACAGTATGTGAGCCGTGAACATGTGGGACAACTCAATGGCCTGTTGGGTTTGCCGCTGGCCATGGGCCGCGCCATTGCGCCTTGGGCTTTGGGACTGATGTGGACCGCCGAAGATGGCTACGCAATGGGTTTGCGCTGGCTACTGCTGGTGGGCCTAGTGGGTGTTGGGTGTTTGTGGTGGGCACAAAAGAGTGCCCTTGCTAACGCACCACATTGAAAGCGATTACAAGTTGGGTGCTAGCAATCGCTGAATGTCTGACACATTCAAGTTCTGACGCTTGGCCAAGTCTTGCACTTGGTCTTCACTGACTTTGCCCACATTGAAGTATTGGCTGTCGGGATGCGAAAGGTAAAAACCTGACACGCTGGCTGCGGGCGTCATGGCCAAACTTTCTGTGAGGCCCATGCCAATTTCGTCGCATTGCAACAGTTCAAACATTTGCTTTTTGACCGAATGATCTGGGCATGCAGGGTAGCCAGGCGCTGGCCTGATGCCCTGATATTTTTCAGCAATCAAATCTTCAAGCGATGCGTTTTCTGTTGCGGCATAGCCCCACAAATCTTTGCGCACTCGCTCATGCATGCATTCGGCAAAGGCTTCTGCAAATCGATCGGCCAAGGCCTTGAGCATGATGGCACTGTAGTCATCGTGTGCGGCTTCAAATGCTTGCTCGCGCTTTTCGACACCAATGCCTGCTGTGACAGCAAACACACCCACATAGTCTTGCAAGTTTGTGGGCTGGCCCTGTGCGTCTAGCAATGGCGCCACAAAGTCTGCCAAACAACGGCTGGGTTTGCCGCTTTGCTTTTCGGTTTGTTGACGCAGACCATGCCAGGTCAGTACTGGCGTTTGGCGTGACTCATCGGCATACAAAGCAATGTCGTCGTGATTGACGCTATTGGCTGGGTACAAGCCCATCACACCATGCGCCGTTATCCAACGACCTTCAATGATTTTTTGCAACATCTTCTGTGCATCGTTGAAAACTTTTTGCGCTTCAACACCCACCACTTCGTCTTTCAAGATGGCGGGGTAGGGGCCTGCCAAATCCCATGTTTGAAAGAAAGGTCCCCAATCGATGTAACGCGCCAACTCGGCCAAGTCAAAGTTCTTGAACACTCGACGACCAATGAATTTGGGCGTGAGTGCCTTGTGAGCTGTCCAATCCATGTTTGTTTTGTTGCTGCGCGCTTTGGCCAGCGGCCACATCGGTGTTTGCTTTTTATTCGCATGCAGTTCGCGCACTTTGGCGTAGTCGGCATTGAGCTCATCGATGTAAGTGGCGGCTTGCTCTGACAACAAACCTTGTGCGACGCTCACACTGCGTGATGCATCGGGCACATAGACCACAGGGCCCTCGTAATGCGGTGCAATTTTGACGGCGGTGTGGACGCGGCTGGTGGTGGCGCCACCAATCAGCAAGGGCATTTTGCGCAAACGGAAATGCGCATCCTTTTGCATTTCGCTGGCCACGTACTGCATCTCTTCCAAGCTGGGCGTAATGAGGCCAGACAAGCCAATGATGTCGGCATTTTCTTCTTTGGCCTTGGCCAAAATTTCGTGGCACGGCACCATCACGCCCATGTTGACCACGTCAAAGTTGTTGCACTGGAGCACCACAGTCACAATGTTTTTGCCAATGTCATGCACGTCACCTTTGACGGTGGCAATCACAATTTTGCCTTTCGACTTGACGTCTTGGCCTGCCGCTTCTTGCTGGCGTTTTTCTTCTTCGATGTAAGGCACCAAGTGCGCCACGGCTTGCTTCATGACACGTGCTGACTTGACCACTTGCGGCAAGAACATCTTGCCTTGGCCAAACAAATCGCCCACCACATTCATGCCATCCATGAGCGGGCCTTCAATCACGTGCAAAGGCCGGCCGTTCTTGGCCAAAATTTCTTGATACGCCTCTTCGGTATCTTCGGTAATAAAGTCGGTGATGCCATGCACCAAAGCGTGTGACAAGCGCGCAGACACCGACACCGGCGCTTCGGGCGTGCCGCGCCATGCCAATTTTTGGGAGTCGTCTTTGGCAGCGCCTTTGGCGTTTTCTGCAACCTCTACCAAACGCTCGCCCGCATCGGGGCGGCGATTCAACACCACATCTTCAACACGTGCGCGCAAATCGGGTTCGAGTTGGTCGTAAACACCGACCATACCGGCATTGACAATGCCCATGTCCATGCCAGCTTGAATGGCGTGGTACAAAAAGACCGTGTGAATGGCTTCACGCACGGGGTCATTGCCGCGGAAGCTGAAAGACACATTGGACACACCGCCCGAGACCTTGGCACCGGGCAGATTTTGTTTGATCCAGCGAGTGGCTTCAATGAAGTCCACTGCGTAGTTGTCGTGTTCTTCAATGCCGGTGGCAATGGCAAAAATATTGGGATCAAAAATAATGTCTTCAGGTGGAAAGTCCACCTCGTCTACCAACACGCGATAAGCGCGTTCACAAATTTCAATTTTTCGTTGGTAGGTATCGGCCTGACCTTTTTCATCAAATGCCATGATGACTGCCGCGGCACCATAGCGCTTGATCAACTGAGCTTGTTGCTTGAAGATGTCAACGCCTTCTTTCATGCTGATGGAATTGACAATGCCTTTGCCTTGAATGCAGCGCAGACCGGCTTCAATGACACTCCACTTCGAGGAGTCAATCATGATGGGCACGCGGGCAATGTCGGGCTCAGAGGCAATGAGGTTCAAGAAGCGCACCATGGCCGCCTGGCTGTCCAACATGGCTTCGTCCATGTTGATGTCAATGATTTGTGCACCGTTTTCGACTTGCTGACGAGCCACTGCCAACGCTTGCTCATACTCGCCATTCAAAATCATGCGGGCAAAGGCTTTTGAGCCTGTGACGTTGGTGCGCTCACCAATGTTCACAAACAAAGAGTCCGTGCCAATAGACACAGGCTCGAGACCAGACAGTTTTAACGGAGAAACAGTAGCAGACAAAACTCACCCCTTGGATCGCAGGTGAGCGTGGTTTGCAATAGGAAAGGGGCGAGCCCTTGATTGATTCCCAAGCCTGACCTGTGGCCAAGATGGCCAATGGGCTGCAACGCTCCTTGGGAAGCTGTTATTTTACTAGTTAAAGTATGGAAATTAGAACCTTACTTTTAAGCCGCCTCTTTGTAAAAGGCTGCTGCATGCAAGCCCCTGGGCGCTAAAGGCCCCACCGCTTTGTGAATGGCGCCGATATGGTCGGGCGTGGTGCCGCAGCATCCGCCCACAATGTTGACCAAACCTTCCGCGGCAAACTCGTGCAGCAAACGGCTGGTGACGTCGGGCGTTTCATCAAAGCCGGTGTCACTCATGGGGT
>JACCEC012211653.1_pt1 | contig 10728 bp, 10 predicted proteins | sample 7450121 | NCBI WGS metagenome assembly JACCEC01 (sample SAMN15323455, study PRJNA562643) | freshwater metagenome | isolation source: river surface water | place: USA:Blue River Watershed | collected 2017-08-18 | reverse complement strand
GGGGGTAGAGGGGCAGCAGTTCGCGCTCGATGCGCTCGACCGCCACCTTGAGCACACCCGCCACACACTGCACCGTGGTGGTGATGGCCAGCAGGTTGCGGGTGCCCACCGAACCGTCGGCATTCACGAAGCCCTCGAAGGTATAACCCTCGAGCGGCGTCCATGGCGGCGCGGCGCGTGTCGCCATGGGCAGACCCTGCAGCTCGCGCGCCGGAGGAATGTCGAGCAGGCGTTCATGGACCCAGCTGCCTGCGGCAATCGCTTCACGGGCAAAGCCCACCGGCACGTTATAGCGCAGCACGGCCTGCCCGGCCGCGATGTCGCGCAGCGCCAGCTTGTGACCCTGCGGCACTTTCTCGCGCAGGGTCAGGCCCGCAGCGGGCCCCTCCGGCATCACGGTTCCTGCCGGCAGGCCACCATCGTTGGCGACGATGGCCACGTTGTCATCGGGGTGCATGCGGATGACCAGCGGAGTGCTTGAGCCCATGGCGTTCATCACTTGAGCAGTCCGGGCAGCCACAGCGAGAAGGCCGGGACGTAAGTGACCGCCAGCAGGGTCATGCACAGCGCCCCATAGAAAGGCAGGATGGTGCGCATGACCTGCCCGACCGAAATGCCGCCGATGGCACAGCCGACAAACTGAACCGTGCCCACCGGCGGCGTGTTCAGGCCGAGGGCGCAGTTGATCAGCATGACGATTCCGAACTGCAAAGGGTCCATGCCGTACTGCATGGCGATCGGCATGAAGATCGGCGTGCAGATCAGGATGGTGGCCGCCATGTCAAGGAAGGTGCCCAGCACGAACAGCAGCACATTGATCATCAGGAAGATCACCCAAGGGCTGTCACTGACCATCCGCATCAGTTCGCCCGTCTTCTGCGGCACCTCGTAGAGTGCCAGGAAGTAGCCGAAAGCCGCCGAAATGCCGATCAGCAGCAGGACCACCCCGGTGGTCTTGCAGGCCTTGGCGCAGGCTTTGAGGAAGTTCTGCCACGACAGGCTGCGGTAGACGAACACCGTGATCAACAAGGCCCAGGCGACGGCAATCGCCGCCGATTCGGTGGCGGTGAAGGCACCTGAGAGGATGCCGCCCAGGATGATGACCACCACGAACAACCCCGGCAGGGCCGCCAGAAAGGCCGTGAGCACCATCGCCCAGCCCGGGAAGCGGCCATGCACGGGGTAGCCGCGCTTGACCGCGACGTAGTAGGCGGCGGCCAGGTTGCACACGGTCAGGATGATGGCCGGGATCAGACCCGCCAGGATCAGCCCCAGCACACTGACCGAAGCGATGCCCGCCGTGGCCAGGGTGAAGATGATCATGTTGTGCGAAGTAGGCATGATGGCGCCCACCAGCGAAGCATGGGTGGTCACATTCACCGCGTAGTCGGTGTCGTAACCCTCTTTTTTCATGAGCGGGATCATCACCGACCCGATGGCCGACACGTCGGCCATGGGCGAGCCGGCCACACCACCAAAGATGGTGCAGCCCAGCACATTGCTCATGCCCAGGCCGCCGCGCACATGCCCGACGAGGCTGTTGGCAAAGCGGATGATCCGGTCGGCAATGCCGCCGTAGAGCATCAGCTCACCGGCAAAGATGAAAAAGGGGATCGCCAGGAAAGAGAAAATCTGCATGCCGCCCACCATCTTCTGAAAGACGATGGCCATGGGCAGACCCGCCGCCAGGATGGTGGCCACCGAAGCCAGGCCGATGGCAAACGCCACCGGCACGCCCAGCAGCAGAAAAACGGTGAAGCTCACCGCCAGTACAGTCAGTTCCATGCCGGCTCCACAGTCTGGCCGCGCCACAGCGCAACCAAATGCTCAATAGAGAAAAGGACGATCAGGGCGCCGGAGATGACCAGCGGGACATAGTCGATGCCATCGGGCACAGGGAGCATGGCCTTTTTCTCGTTCCACTTGAGCGTGGCCCAGAGCCAGCCGCCATGCACCATCAGTGCCCCAAAAAGGCCCACCAGCAGATGCACCAGGTAGGCAATGCGCCGCTGCCATTTCTCGGGCAGGAGCACCACCAGCGATTCCAGCCCGATGTGACCGGCATCGCGCACACCCACGGCCACGCCGAAGGCGGTGACGAACAGCACGATCAGCAGGGCGAGGTTTTCAGCCCAGGTCGGGGTGTCATTGAAGACGTAGCGGCCCACCACCTGCCACTGAACGCACAGGATGAGGGCTATCAAAAGCACCACGGCCAGCAACAGAGAAAGCCTGGCCAGCAGTGCACAGAATCGGGTGAACATGAACAACTCCCGCCTGCAACCCTCCGTCAAGGCCGGGTCCGCCCAAGCGCCTTGCAGGCAAGGTCGCTTCGAGCTGCACCGGCTGAAGGGTTATACAGACAACATCACTTGGTGTCCTGGATGGCCTTGATGGCCCGCTTCATGTCGGCCGTGGTCATGAACTTGTCATAGACCGGACCCATGACGGCCTGGAAGGAACGCTTGTCCACTTCCACGATCTCTGCCCCTGCGGCCCTGACATTCGCCAGCGATTTGCCTTCGGCCTCGTCCCAGGCCTTGCGCTGGACCGCCACCGATTCCTTGGCGGCCTGGCGGATCATGGCCTGCTCGTTGGCCGGAAGCTTGTCCCAGATGGCCTTGGAGAACAGCAGGATTTCGGGCGCCATCGAGTGCTCGGTGCGCGAATAGAACTTCACGGCTTCCACATGTTTGGCGGTGTCAAACGAGGGGATGTTGTTCTCGGCGGCATCGATCAGACCCGTCTTGAGGCCGGTGTAGACCTCGCCAAAGGGCATGGGGGTGGCGTTGGCACCCATCGCACCCACCAGGGCCACCCACAGGTCGGACTGCTGCACGCGGATCTTCATGCCCTTGGTGTCGGCCACGGTCTTGATGGGCTTTTTGGCATAGATGGAGCGCGCACCCGAGTCATAAAAGGCCAGACCGATGTAGCCGAAGGGCTCGCAGGACTTGAGGATTTCCTCGCCCACCGGACCGGCGAGCGACGTGCGCATGTGGTCGACAGAGCGGACGAGGAAGGGCATGGTCGGCACCATGGTCATCGGGCAGATGTTGTTCATCGGGGCCACGTTCACGCGCACCATGTCCAGCGCGCCAATCTTGACCTGATCGATGGTTTCCTTCTCGGAGCCCAAAGCGCCCTTGTTGTAGACCTTGATCTTGTGCTTGCCCCCGGAGAGCCGCTCGAGCACGCTGCTCATGTGCTTGACCGCCACCACCGTGGGGTAATCGTCGGCATTGTGGATGTCGGCCGAGCGGAATTCGGCGGCCTGAACGCCCATCGCAAAGGCGGCGGCCAGCGCCAGCAAGGATGTCTTGAGTTTCACATTTGTCTCCTGGTTGGGTTGAGGGGTACTGCTGAAAAATCTTCAGGTCAAGGGCCCGATCTTCACGAAACCACCGCCCTGGTACTGCACTGCCGGGTCCTGCAGGTCAGGTTCTGGCGTGCGTGAATAAATGGCTTCGCGGAAGACATCGGAGGAATCCTGCGGGCGGTAGCCGATGTGGCTGGCCAGCCGGTTGTCGTACCAGCTCACACTGTTGGCAGAGGTGCCATAGATGATGCTGTGGCCCAGCACCGGGGTCGTCAGGCAGGCGGTGATCAGGCGGTGCAGGTCCTCGTAACTCAGCCAGGTCGCGAGCATGCGACGGTCCTTGGGCTCGGGAAAGGAGGAGCCGATGCGCACGCAGGCGGTCTCGATGCCGTAGCGGTCAAAGTACAGGCGCGAGAGGTCTTCACCAAAAGCCTTGGACAGGCCGTACAGGCCATCCGGCCGGGGCGGGCTGAGTGCGTCCACCACCTCGTTCTGACGGTAGAAGCCCATCACATGGTTGGAACTGGCAAACACGATGCGCTTGACGCCATGGATGCGTGCGGACTCGTAGAGGTTGTAGGCCCCGATGATGTTGGCCTGCAGGATGGGGCCCCAGGGCTGTTCGGTGGAGACACCGCCGAAATGCACGATGGCCTGGCAGCCCGCAACCAGCCCATGCACCGCCTGGGCATCGGCCAGATCGGCCGGCACCACTTCTTCGCCTGCCTGCGCTGGTGCCATGGTGCCGATGTCGCTCAGACGCAGCACGTGGCAATTGGCCTTGAGTCGTGATCGCATGGCCTGACCCAGGCCACCGGCGGCACCGGTCATGAGCAGGGTGTGGTGGGAAGGCAAGGTCATGGTGCGCGGAACCGGGCAGTTGTAAGTTGTCTGATGTCTGTTGATTGTGTATGCTTGCATCGACACTGTCAAGACTCGGCACACACCATGAATGCCCAACAGACCTCCCCCCCTCCCGCGATTGGCCGCGCCCGTCGTGGCGGCCTGGTGCAGGAGGTGGTTCAGCACCTGCAGCAGCAGATCGAGTCGGGCCTGATCCAGCCGGGCGACAAACTGCCGACCGAATCGGCGGTGATGAACGATCTGGGGGTGAGCCGGACCGTGGTACGCGAAGCGATTTCTCGGCTGCAGGCGTCCGGTCATGTCGAAACCCGGCATGGCATCGGCACTTTTGCATTGCAAGCGCCGAGTACGCACAACTTCCGGATTGCCGAGCAGGACATGGCGACGCTGGACGACGTGATCGCTCTGCTCGAATTGCGAATCAGCCTGGAAACCGAAGCTGCGGGCCTGGCCGCGCAAAGGGCCTCACCGGAACAACTGACGATGATGGCCAGCGCGCTGCACAGTTTTTCGGTAGCGATGCAGAGCCAGTCGGACGCGGTGCCCAGCGATTTCCAGTTCCACATGGAAGTGGCCAAGGCCACCGGCAACCGGCACTTTGCCGACCTGATGACTTATCTGGGCACACACATCATCCCGCGCACCCGCATCCAGACCGCCGACCAGGCCCCTGAGGGACGCCAGACCTATCTTCAGCGTGTGCACGCCGAACATGAACGCATCTACAACGCCATCCGCGGACGCCACAGCGACGCTGCCCGGGAGGCCATGCGCACCCACCTCTCCAACAGCCGAGACCGCCTGCGCAAGGCGCGCCAAGAGGCGGCCTGAGCCGCCGCACTGCCCAGCAGCTCAGGCCCCGCGGGTCTCCACATACAGCGCATACAGCGAATGGCTGGCCGCCATGAACAGGCGGTTGCGCCCCGCCCCGCCAAAGCAGAGATTGGCGCAGCGCTCGGGCAGGTGTATGTGGCCGATCGCCACGCCTTGCGGGTTGAATACCCGCACGCCATCCAGACCCTCGGCCTGCGCCTGCGGACTGCCATTGCTGCCCCAGCCGCACCAGAGGTTGCCGTCCTCGTCGACCGCAATGCCATCGAGCGCACCCGGCCCCTGGGCGTCGATCACCAGGCGTTTTCCCGAGAGCTGACCCGCGCCATCCACGTCATAAGCCCAGACCTTGCGGTGCGGCTGGGCACGGCTCTCGACAATGTAGAGCAGGCGTTCATCGGTCGAAAACGCGAGGCCGTTGGGGCCGGCCAGGTCCGTCAGCACCTGCTGCAATGCGCCCGTGGCGGGGTCGATGCGGTAGACCGCATGGGGCAGCTCGGGCTCCGCCTTCTCTCCCTCCCAATGGCCGGCGATGCCGAAAGGCGGGTCGGTGAACCAGATGGCACCGTTGCGCTGGCACACGATGTCGTTGGGCGAGTTCAGGCGCTTGCCGTCAAACCGCTCGGCCAGCACCGTGATGCGGCCGTCGTATTCGGTGCGGGTGATGCGGCGTCCGCCGTGCTCGCAGGCCAGCAGGCGGCCCTGGGTGTCGCGTGCCAGGCCATTGGCAAAGTTGGACGGGGAACGGAACACGCCCCAGCTGCCGGTGGCCTCGTCGTAGCGCATGATGCGGTTGCCCGGAATGTCGCTGACCAGCAGGTAGCGGCCGTCGCCGAACCAGACCGGCCCCTCGGCCCAACGCATGCCGCTGCCCAGCAGCTCCACCGTGCTGCTGAAGATGCGGTACCGGGCAAACGCGGGGTCCAGCACCTCGATGCGCGGGTCGGGGTAGCGCTGGCTGGGCAGAAAGGAAAAGTCGGGGCCGGGCGCTGCGGCCAGGGTGTGCAGGGTCTGTTCGCTCATGGCATGCATCCTAACGGCTCAGGCGATGCTGGCAAAACATTCACAATCACGGCATGGACGACAGCCACCAGATCGACATCCCGCCAAGCTTCATGGCACTGTATGTGCCGCCCGGACGGATCAAGCCCACCCTGCCCTGGCCGGAACTGGCTGCGCGCTATGAACTGTGCGAAGACCTGGCACAGATGCTGACAGACACCACCGCGTCCCAGCAATTCAAGCTGGGCATGACACAGGAAGCTGCACTGTCCCACTGCCTGCAGGGACTGCAGGACACATCGGAAGTGGTGAGCCCGGCCGAAGCCATCTGGGTGGTGACCCGCCTGGCCGAACTGCTGCAGTGGCCGGCCCTGGCCCAGCCCTGAAGGCTGCGCGCCGGGTGACGCCGGGGTGTGCTCACCCCGGCCAGACCGGTCACTTGCTGTGCTTGGCGATCAGGGACTTGGCATCGCTGAGCAAGCGATCGCCATCGATGCCCTTGGACTTGACTTCCTTGAGCCAGTCGTCTGCCACGGTCGATGCAGTGCGGCGCCAACGCTGGGTCTCGGCCACATCCAGCGCCACGATGGTGTTGCCCGCCTTCTCGGCGGCCACGCGGCCTTCCACGTCCCCTTCGTCCATGGCCTTGCCGAAGAAGGCTGATGCCAGCAGTCCGGAATTGCTGTCAATGATCTTCTGCAGATCGGCCGGCAATTTGTCATAGCTGGCCTTGTTCATCGAGACCGCGAAGGTCTGGGTGTACAGACCCGTCTTGCCGGCAAAAGTGGTGTGGTTGCGGACCAGTTCATGCACCTTCAGGGACGGCACCACTTCCCAGGGGATGGTGGTGCCCTGGATGACGCCCTTGGAGAGGGATTCGGTGACGGCGGGCACCGGCATGCCCACCGGGGTGGCGCCCAGCTTGGTGAGCATGTTGCTGATGATGCGCGAACCGCCACGCACTTTCATGCCCTGCAGGCTCTCGAGCCCGGTGACCGGGGTCTTGGTGTGGAACAGGCCCGGCCCGTGGGTGTGCACGGCGATCAGCTTGACGTCCTTGAACTCTTCCTGGGCATGCAACTGCACGTACTCCCACAGGGCCTTGGAGGACGACTCTGCCGACCCCGTCATGAAAGGCAATTCGAACACCTCGGTCCGGGGGAAACGGCCTGGGGTGTACCCCAGCACCGTCCAGGTCAGGTCGACCACGCCGTTTCTGGCCTGGTCAAACAACTGTGGCGGCGCCCCGCCGAGCTGCATGGCATTGAACTGCTGGATCTTCAGACGCCCGCCCGATTCAGCCTCCACTTTCCTGATCCAGGGCGCGATCGCCTTGGCTGGAATGGCCGCGTGCGCCGGCAGCATTTGGTGGAAACGCAGGGTCACGGACTGCTGCGCCGCCGCAGGACTGGCCAGGCCCGCCAGTGCGAGCCCCATCAGGCCTGTCAGGCTGGCCCGGCGATTGATCAAGGACATGTCTGTCTCCTCAAGACGGTCGTTCGCCACACCTTGTGGCCGAACCAGTGTCTGGCCCGCAGCCCGCGCACGACATGGCAAAAACCCCTAGGCGGCCCTCTTTCTGTTATTACAAAACTGAATAACCGAGACCAGCGCCGGCCAGTTGCTGCATCCTGGGTCAGCCCAGACCCAACAGCCGCACCGCATTGCCCTTGAGGATGCCCGGCATCACTTCGGGCTTGAACCCCGCCACCTCGAAGTCCTTCATCCAGCGCTCGGGCGTGATCAGCGGGTAGTCACTGCCAAACAGCACCCGGTCCTTGAGCAGGGTGTTGGCATACTGGACCAGCTGTTTGGGAAAGTACTTGGGGCTCCAGCCCGAGAGGTCGAGCCAGACATTGGGCTTGTGGGTGGCCACCGACAGTGCTTCGTCCTGCCACGGGAAGCTCGGGTGCGCCATGACGATCTGCATGTCGGGCCAGTCGATGGCGACATCGTCCAGATGCATGGGGTTGCTGTAGGCCAAGCGCAGACCGCCGCCGCAGCGCATGCCCGACCCGATGCCGCTGTGGCCGGTGTGGAAGATGGCCGGCAGCTTGTGGTGGTTGATCACCTCGTAGATGGGCCAGGCCATCTTGTCGTAGGGGTGGTAGCCCTGCACCGTGGGGTGGAACTTGAAGCCCTTGACGCCCTCCTCCTTGATCAGGCGCTCGGCCTCGCGCGCGCCCATCTTGCCCTTGTGCGGGTCGATGGAGGCGAAGGCCACCATCATGTCCGCGTTCTCGCGCGCGGCCTGGGCGATCTCCTCGTTGGGGATGCGCCGGCGGCCCAGCTTGGACTCGCTGTCCACGGTGAACATCACCAGGCCGATCTTGCGCTCGCGGTAGTAGGCCACCGTCTCGGCGATGGTCGGCCGCTTGGCGTTCTTGAAGTACTTGTCGGCCGCCCGGTCGTACTCCTCGCCGTAGTTGTCGAAGGGGTTCCAGCAGCTCACCTCGGCATGCGTGTGGATGTCGATGGCGATGAGGTTTTGGTGGTCCATGGGGACGATCTCCTAGGGTAAACACTGACCAGCGTTCCGGCCGATTTAGTTATCGTACATAACAATATCGATTCCGCGCAACCGGCATAACCCTACATGACACATCCCGACCTGAACATCGAAGTCCGCGGCGCCGTCGCGGTGGTGAGGCTCAACCGCCCTGCCAAGCGCAATGCGCTGTCCGACGGGCTGATCCTGGCGATCCGCGATGCCTTCGAGGGCCTGCCCGACACCGTGCGCGCCGCCGTGGTCGACGGCACGGGCGAGCACTTCTGCGCCGGCCTGGACCTGTCGGAACTCAAGGAGCGCGATGCGGCCCAGGGGCTGCACCATTCGCGCATGTGGCACGCGGCGCTCGAGCGGCTGCAACTGGGGACGGTGCCGGTCATCGCCGCCTTGCACGGCGCGGTGGTCGGCGGCGGCCTGGAGCTGGCGGCGGCCTGCCACATCCGCGTGGCGGACGAGACCACCTTCTACGCCCTGCCCGAGGGCTCGCGCGGCATCTTCGTGGGCGGCGGCGGCGCGGTGCGCATCCCCCGCCTGATCGGCACCGCCCGCATGGCGGACATGATGCTCACCGGCCGCGTCTACAAGGCCGAAGAAGGCGAGCGCGCCGGCTTCGCCCAGTACCTGGTGCCGGCCGGCACGGCCTTCGACAAGGCCCTGGCCCTGGCCGAGCGCGTGGCGCAGAACGCGCCGCTGACGAACTACGCCCTGACCCACGCCCTGCCCCGCATCGCCGAGCAGCCGTCCGACCAGGGCTTCATGACCGAGGCGCTGATGGCCGCCATCGCCCAGAGCGCGCCCGAGGCCAAGCAGCGCCTGCGCGACTTCCTGGAAGGCCGCGCCGAGAAGGTCAAGCGGGACTGAGGCCATGTCCACGACGACCCCCACGGCCCCCATGGACGCCACGCCCCGCTACCGCCACGTCGAGTTCGGCATCACCCGCGTGCAGTTGCGCGAGGGCGAGGCCGGCGTGCAGTACCTGCGCGCCGAGAACGACCTGCTGCCCTACCCCCAGCGCATGACCGACCGCCTGGTCCACTGGGCCCAGGCCGAGCCGCTTCACACCTTCATCGCCCGGCGCGTGCGCAACCCCGACGGCAGCACCGGCGACTGGCGCCACATCAGCTACCGCGAGGCGCTGGCGTCGGCCCGCCGCATCGGCCAGGCCCTGCTCGATCGCGGCCTGTCGGTGGACCGGCCGGTGGCCATCCTCAGCGAGAACGACCTGGAGCACGCGCTGCTGGTGCTGGGCTGCCTGTACGCGGGCATCCCGCACTGCTCGGTCTCGCCGCCCTACTCGCTGGTCTCGACCGACTACGACAAGCTGCGCCATGTGCTGGACACGCTGACGCCGGGCCTGGTGTTCGCCGCCGACGCGAAACGCTATGGCAAGGCCATCGCCGCCACCGTGCCGGCCGGCACCGAGCTGGTGTTCACCGAGGGCACCCTGGACGGCCGCGCCAGCACCGCCTTCGCCGACCTGCTGGCCACCGAGGCCACCCCCGCGGTGGACGCGGCGATGCAGGCCACCGGCCCGGACACCATCACCAAGTTCCTGTTCACCTCCGGCTCCACCAAGGCGCCCAAGGCGGTGATCAACACCCACCGCATGTGGTGCGCCAACCAGCAGCAGCTGCTGCAGTCCATCCCCGCGCTGGGCGACCCGCGCCCGGTGCTGGTGGACTGGCTGCCCTGGAACCACACCTTCGGCGGCAACCACAACGTGGGCATCGTCCTGTACAACGGCGGCACGATGTACATCGACGACGGCAAGCCCACGCCGGCGCTGATCGGCGAGACCTTGCGCAACCTGCGCGAGATCGCCCCCACCATCTACTTCAACGTGCCCACCGGCTTCGAGGCCATCGCCCACGCGATGAAGGCCGACGACGCCCTGCGGCGCAACCTGCTGTCGCGCGTGCGCATGTTCTTCTACGCCGGTGCCGCGCTGGCGCAGCCGGTGTGGGACCTGCTGCACGAGGTGGAGGAGGCCGAAGCGGGCGAGCGCATCGTCATGGGCACCGGCCTGGGCATGACCGAGTCCGGCCCCTTCGCGCTGTACATCACCAACCCCGAGGTCAAGTCCGGCTACCTGGGCGTGCCCACGCCGGGGATGGAGCTCAAGCTGGTGGACATCGACGGCAAGACCGAGGTGCGCTACCGCGGCCCCAACATCACGCCCGGCTATTGGCGCGCCCCCAAAGAG
>JACCEC011419372.1_pt1 | contig 10731 bp, 1 predicted proteins | sample 7450121 | NCBI WGS metagenome assembly JACCEC01 (sample SAMN15323455, study PRJNA562643) | freshwater metagenome | isolation source: river surface water | place: USA:Blue River Watershed | collected 2017-08-18 | reverse complement strand
GGTGAATGCGCTGGCAATAGAGCTGGCAGGGGTGTTGGCGTTAGGCTGGAAATACACACGGTTGTTCGCATCCGCACCCAACAGCAACGCATTGCTGCTGCTCACCGACCCAACCGTAGCCCATGTGGTACCACCATCGGTGCTGAACCACAAGGTGCCTTTGGTGGTGTCAACCGCCGTGATGGCAATGCCTTTTGGATCAGCCGCATCTCCATCCGTGATACCCGTAATGAAGCTGGTCACTAGGCTGCCCATCGCACCCACAGGGTCTATGTACAAGTTAGACGTATTCATCGCGATCGCCAATGTTTTGTCCACCAAGACAGGAGCTTTGTTACCTTGAGCGATATTGATCGTGAAGGTATCGCCCACGCTCAAGCTGCCATCGCTGCCCGTTAGCTTGACCGACAACGTACCCGCAGCACCCAAAGGTGGCGTACCGCTAAAGGTGCGTGTGGTGGCGTCAAAACTCAGCCAACTTGGCAGCGCCGCACCACTTGACAACGTGGCCGTATAAGTCAGCGAGCTGTTGTCCACGTCTGTAAAGCTGTTGGCTTGTACGCTGTACAACACACCCTCTTTGCCTGTGGTTGCACCTAGGGCGGTACCCACCAAAGGCGCGTCATTGGCACCATTGACCGACACAGTCAATGTGGCCGTGCTGGTCAAACCAGCACTGTCTTTGACGGTATAGGTAAAGGTGTCGTCCAATGCTGTGCTGCTGGTGTTCAGCGCCTGAACCGTCGCGTTGGTGTTATCCACGGTATAGGTGTAGGCGCCGTTGGCTGCAATGCTCAAGGTACCAAACGCACCCACGATTTGCGTGCCGTTGGCACTCACGGCGGTCAGCGCACCATTTGCTCCTGCCTTGATGTCTTTGACCGAAATCACATCACCTGCATCCACATCGCTGTCATTGGTCAGCAGGTTGCCAGTGGGGTTGGTTCCAACAACGGCATCGGCTACGCCACCCTTTTCTTTGGCTGTCGCTGTGTCTGCGGTAGCAACTGGCGCCTCGTTCACGTTGGCCACACTCATGGTCACCGCTTTTTCTTTGGTGTTACCTGCTGCATCTGTGGCAATAACGGTGAAGCTGTAGCTGCTCTTGGTTTCAAAATTGGCTGAGTCTTTGAACGTCACTTCGCCTGTGCTGCTGTTGATGCTGAAGCTCGCCGCATCACCCGTATTTTTAAGGCTAAAGGTGGCCGAGGTAGCGGTGCTTGGTGAGTTGAAATCCGTATCGGTCGCCACAGCGGTGTACACCACTTGTGTGTTGGCCGTCACGTTTTCATTCACCGTCGCCGTCATGCCCGATGTGAAGCTTGGTGCCACTTCATCCACGTTGTTGATGGCCAAGGTCACAGCTTTGGTGCTGCTGTTACCTGCCACATCTGTGGCAATCACGTTGAAGCTGTAGCTGTTCTTGTCTTCAAAATTAGGCGAGGCTTTGATGGACACAGCGCCTGTGGCTGCATCAATCACAAACTTGGCTGCATCTGTGCCGCTCAAACCATATGTGATGCCCGAAGCATCGGTGGTGGTGGCGGTGTAAATCACCGTGTTGACCGCGATGTTTTCGTCTTGTGCTGTGGCAGCTGCCGCGCTGTCAATTATCGGCCCAGTGATGTCCACGGTCACGGCTTTGTCAGCAGTGGATGACAAGCCAAACGAGTTGGTCACCGATGCTTGTGCGGTAAACGAGGCGATGCTGCCCGTGAAAGCCGTGACATCGGCTTGCGCCACATTGAAGCTGAACACATTGCCGCTCGACCCCACGGTTACCTCGGCCGTGCGTGTCGTGCCGTCAAGGCCCGTCAACGTCACGGTAGAGCCTACCTCCGCATTGGTTGTGCCTGTGATGACCAATGCCTGGTTGTGCTCTGCGTTGTTGATGATGTTGTCAATCGCAATGGTGTTCAGTGCAATGGTGGGTGGTGTGCTGTTGATCACCAACTCGCTGCTACTGATGTCGGTTTTGGTCACGCCATTGACGGTCGTGCTCACATCCAACGAGAAGGTGGCATGGTCCGTCAGCGCAACGCTCACTTGGGCAGTGTCAAGCGCCCATGTTTTGGTCGTCTTGTTGTAGCTCACACCCGTGGTGTTGGTGCCGGTGGTCGATGACGACACTGTGGCGGTGGTGGTCACACCGTTCAGCACGATGGTGATGGTGTCACCATCAACCAAGGCTTCGCCATCGGCATGTCGTGCCAAACCGCTCAAGACAGGGGTGGTGCTGCTGGTGTGCAAGTTGTTCACGGTGGGCACGTCGGGTGATGCCAACAAGGCATCAAGCGCGTTGTTGCTGTCTGTCGCCACATTGCCTGCGGCGTTGGTCACCGTTGCACTCACCTTGTAAGTGTTGCCATTGTTAAAGGCAAGCACGTCGGCCTGCGGCAAGGTCACGCTCCACGCGCCACCTGTGGCCACCGTGGCGGTGTAGTTTTTGCCATTGACCGTCACCGTCACGGTTTGTCCATCGACATGCGTGCTGGTGCCCGTGATGGTGGGCAAGATAGGTGTGCTCAGCTGCACATCGGCCCACTCAGCGGGGCTGAGGGTGCCATTGCTACTGGCTGTCACGGTATCGCCTGCCACGGTGCCCACCGTGATCGTGGGCACACTGGTGTCAATGTTCACCACATACGCTGTGCTGGCACTGCCAGCATTGGCGGCTGCATCCACCACTTTGGCGGTGTAGGTGACTTCTGTCTGGTCTGCATAGTTGCTGTTGTCGGCAAACGTCCAAGTGGACGAGCCCACAGCTGCCACCGCTGTGCCAATGTCTACGCCATTGGCGAAAATATGCACCGTTTCGCCCTCCGCTAAGTTTTGGCTCAACGTACCCACCAACGAAGGCTTGGTGTCATCGGTTGTGCCGCCATTGGCCACTGTGCCGCTCACTGTGCCCACATCGTCTTTGACAGAAGTAATGGTCACGGTAGTGCTGGGCGGTGTGGTGTCAATCACCACATCTTGAGTGGCCACAGCGCCAGGGTTGCCCGCGCTGTCCACCACGCGCATGGTCACCGTCTTGCTGGTGGTCAATGCACTGTCCACATGCGCAACCGATGTGCCTGAAATTTCAGACGCAGCCACATCGTTCCACGTGGTGCCACCATCGGTGGAGTACTGCAGTTTTTGGCCCGTCGTGAGCGCTTGGCTCAATGTTGCGCCCACGGTCAAGCCGTTGTTGTCGTTGGTCATGAAGTCGCCAGCCACACCGCTGTCATCGCTGATAGACACAATGCGAACGGTGGTGGTGGGGGCGACGGTACTCAGCACGGCTGCATCTGCATCGCTCAACAACGAAGCGTTGCCCGCCTGGTCCACCACTTTGGCAGTGACCGACAAGCTGCCGCCTTCTACAGGCGCACTGAACGTGGTCGTCGCAAAACCGTTGGCCACATCGACGGCGGTCACGGTGACTGTTTTGCTCACACCCGATGCATCGGTGAACACCACAGTGTCACCAACCGCTACGGGCACGGTCGACGTGTCAAAGGTGGCTTTCACGGTAAAGGTGGCCACAGAGCCCAACTCTGCGGCATTCACAAAACCATCGTTGTTGCCATCGGTCATGATGCTGACCGTTGGCTTGGCGGGTATCAAGGTGTCTAAAGTGGCACTGTCGGTGGCGCTATCGGCTGAGGCATTGCCTGCCACGTCCACCAGCTTCACTTTGGCTGTCAGCAAGCCACCTTCGGCTGGTTTATCTACCTCAATGCTGGCAAAGCCATTGGCAATGTCGGTAGCACTGAGCGTCACGGTTTGCGTCGTAGAGCCAACAGTGAACACCAGCTTATCGCCCGCAAACGTGGCGGTTTTATCAAAGGTGCCTGTCACCGTGACCTTGGTCAATGCGCCGATTTCGGCGGCGTTGACAAAGCCATTGTTGTCAGCATCTGTCGTGATGCTCACGGTAGGCACAGGTGGCACAAGCGTGTCGAGCAATGCGCTGTCTGTCGCTACAGGCACCGTGTTGCCTGCTGCGTCAGCCAATAGAGCCGTCACATGGAGTGTCTGGCCCTCTGCTGGCAAAGCCCAGCCAGTGCTGGTGACCTGACCCGCAGCAATATCCGTGGCCGTCAAGGTCACCACCTTGGTCGTGGTGCCATCACTGAAAGTGATGGTGTCACCCACACCCACCAACAGCTTGTCAAACGTTGCGGTCAAGCTGGTGGTGGTGGCGACGCCTTTTTCTGCAGCGTTGATGATGCCGTCATTGCCGGTATCCAAGTCAATCGTCAGAACCACCGGGTTGCCACCGTTGGGGGCAGTCGTGTCCAGCTTGGCTGTATCCGCCGTGCTGGTGGGGGTGTTGTTGCCACCCTTGTCGGTCAGCTTAGCCGTGACAGACAAGGTGCCACCCTCTGTGGCGGGTTTGCTAAATGTGGTGGTCACAAATCCATTGGCCACATCCGCGGCAGTCAGCACCACCGTGGTTGTGGTGGTGCCATCGCTGAGCACCATGCTGTCGCCAGCCACAACAAAATCATTGTTAAAGCTGGCCTTGACCGTGAAGGTGGTCGAGCCATTGAGCTCGGCCGTGTTCACAAAACCATCGTTGTTGGTGTCGGTTGTAATTTCAATGGTCGGAGCCACGTTGTTATTAGGTGGCGTGGTGTCGAGGGTGGCGGTGTCTTCGTCACTCTCCTCCGTGCTGGCAGGCAATGTGTCAGCTGGGGCACCGGTTGGGACAGGAGCATCCAAATGAGCAGAGAGTGTTAACGCAGCACCTTCTGCAGGCTTGGCAAACGTTTGTGTGAATGAACCACTTGATGCCTGTGGCCCAGTGAGCGTCACTGTCGTCCCATCAGAGAACACAATTTTGTCGCCAACTTTTACAAGCGTTGAGTTAAAGGTCACTTTGACACTGAAGGTGGTGGCTGCACCCAGTTCTGTAGGTCCCGGTCCCACCACTTCGTTGTTGTTGGCATCCGTCACGATTTCAAGCGTTGGCGCCAATCCGCCGTTGGGCGCATCTGTGACGTTGATCGTGCTCTCTTCCAAGTTACTCAAGTTGTCAAGCGATGAACCATCATTGACCTGCCAGGTCAGAACACGTGACTCCTTGGTTCGGCCAACAGTCGGATCAGTGCTTGTATTGCGATAGGTCACACTTTGTAAAACGGCTTCGTATTGCGCTACGGTTGCAACGCCAGTTAAGGTCAATTTGCCTGTTGCCGTGTTGTAGGAGCCTGTAATGCCATTCGCTGCCGTAAATGCCAACAAATCTGTTGTCACAACACTTGATGCAGCTGGATCAACACTGGTATCCAAAAAGTTCACGGTCACGACGGCGCCAGTCAATGTCGCGCTATCGACATCTTCCAAACTCAAATCGCTGTTGACGACGATGGCAGTAGCATTTTTGCCATATGTAGGAACTGTGCTGCTTGCAGTAATCACGGGGGCGTCATTGGCACCTGTCACCGAAACGGTCAACGTCGCTGTGCTGCTTGCGCCGCTTGCATCTTTGACGGTGTAAGTGAAGGTGTCCGCTAGGGCGGTACTTGTCGTATTCAACGCTTGTACATCTACGTTTCCGTTATCGACCACATAGCTGTAGCTACCGTCAGCGCCAATCGTTAAAGTGCCGAAAGCACCTGTCACAACAGTGCCATCAACACTCGTTGTACTTGCAGCGACTAGGGTAGCAGCGCCTGTGGCAACGCCAGATTTGATATCTTGCACGACCAACGTATTAGTAGCGTTGTCCACATCGGTGTCATTGGTTAACACATTACCCGTTGGATCTATGCCAACCGTGCTGTTATCAATGCCACCAGCCTCTTTCGCTGTAACTGCATCAACCATCGCCACCGGCGCATCGTTCACCGTCGACACGGTGATATCAACAGTGCTGGTCGTTGTCTTTTCGGTAAGCGTGCCCGTATTACCACCATCATTGGTGACCATCGTCAACGTGTCGCTGCCGTTGTAGTTCAAGGTGGGGGTGTAAGTAACCGCATCAGTTGTTGCCAAAAGCATGTTGATGTCTGTCACCTTGCCTGTGAGCTTCACACTGGTTGTGCCGTTTGTAGTCAAGGTCACGCCCGTGCCCGACAACACGTTGATCGTGCCATGCGCAACCGACAAGGTCACTGTCACACTGCTGGTGCCAGCGTCCACGTCCGCTATCTGCAAACCACTGATCACTCTCGCAACGTCTTCATCCGTCGTTTGCGCTACAGGCACCGTGTTCACCGGCGCATCGTTGACCGCTGCCACATTGATGGTGCTGGTCGATGTGTTGCTCAAGTTACTAGCCGCTGAACCATCATCCACTTGCCATGTCAACGTGCGCGTTGCACTCGTAGCCGTTGGGTCATCGCTGGTGCTGGCATAGGTCACACCCTGCAACGCAGCCTTGTATTGCGCCACTGTCGCTGAACCCGTCAAGCTGAGCTTGCCTGTCACCGCGTCATACGAACCTGTAATGCCATTGGCCGCTGTGAACGCCAACACATCTCCATCGGTCAGACCCGAGGTAATTTGTACCGTCGCGCCTGCAAGGTTGGTGCTGTCCACATCGCTCAAGTCAAGGTCGTTGTTGGCAACGGTGACTACCGCGTTTTCTGTGTAGCTGCGAGCCGTCGTTGTCGTGGTGATAACGGGTGCATCGTTGGCACCGTTCACCGACACGGTCAACGTGGCGGTGCTGGTGGCACCTGCTGCGTCTTTGACGGTGTACGTGAACGTATCGGTCAACGCCGTGCTCGTTGTGTTCAACGCTTGCACTGTGCTGTTGTTGTTATCCACCACATAGCTGTAGCTGCCGTCTGCACCAATCTTCAGGGTACCGAAGCTGCCTATCACCGTCGTGCCCGTACTGCTGCTAGTGCCAGCTGTCACGGCTGTCACCGAACCGCTACCGGCCTTGATGTCTTGCACCGCTTTGGTGTCGCCAGCGTCCACGTCGGTGTCATTGCTCAGCACGTTACCCGTTGGGTTAATGCCGGCTATGCCGTTGGCCGTGCCACCTGCTTCTTTGGCCACTGCCGTATCCGCCACGGCCACTGGCGCGTCGTTGGCACCATTCACGAAAACGGTTAGCGTGGCTGTGCTGGTCAAGCCGCTGGGGTCTTTGACGGTGTAGGTGAAGGTTTCGCTCAAGGGTGCGCTGTTGGGGTTGAGCGCTTGCACGGTGGCGTTGCTGTTGTTCACCACATAGGTGTAGCTGCCGTCCGCGCCAATGTTCAAAGTGCCGTAGCTGCCTGCCACGCTTGCGCCTGTGGCGCTGGTTGTACCAGTACTCACGCTCACGGCGCTGCCATTGCTCGCTTTGATATCTTGAACAGCCAAGGTGCTGGCTGCGCTGTCTGGGTCGGTGTCATTGCTCAACACGTTGCCAGTTGCGTCTGTGCCTGGGGTGCCATTGGCTGTGTCATTCACACCCACGGGTGGGCTGTCTGACTTTTTGTTTTGCGTGCTGGCTACGGCCACTGCTGCGCCTGCGACCAAGGCAAGTGGGCCCAATCCAATTCCCGCCGCTGCCAAAGGCAATGCTGACAGAACAAACGCAGGGTCAAAAGGTACGCCACCGAGCACTTGGCTCACAGGTAAATTACCGTCGACCAGATTTTGAGTTAAACCTTTGGTCGTTGGGTCTTCTGGAATGTATTCATACATCTCACCGTTTTCAGCCATGCCATACAAGCCTTTGCCGTCCTCGGCCATGTTGGCGTAGTAGTCTTCAATGATGAGGTCTGCGTCTTTGCTTCCGTACAAGCTGACGTGCAAGTTTTTACCCACACGTTTGCTGCGAATGTAGTCAGGACCAATGTCTTTGGCTGTTGGGTCTTTCAATTGGTAGTGCGCGCCTTTGACCGCCTTGATGCGTGTAGGTTTGCCCTGATCACCACTGCCTTGCACAACGTTGTGTTGTAGATTGTTATTGGTTTGTGAATCTGCAACAACGACGATTTGAATAGTTTTGGCCATGATCTTGCTCTCTTAAATTTTTGAATGGGGTACTAGCTGTAGGCTTAGCGGATGGGGGTGGATACGCTCACCACCACACGACGATTGGGTTTGTTGCAAGCAATGCTTTGAGGGGTTGCCACACGAGGGCAATCGGTGACGATGGGCGAGTTGTCACCACGGCCTTCACTGCTGATGTTGTGGCGTTCAACACCGCCTTGAATCAAATAGTCTTGGATCGTTTGTGCGCGTTCTGTGGAGATGCGCTGATTGGTTGCACTCGTGCCCAAGGGGTCGGCGTAGCCCACCAGATGAATGCGTATTTGGTCTAAAGCGCCATAACGATTTTTCAGTCGCGTCAACAAGGTGTCCAGACTAGAACGGCCCATGGGCAAGATGCTGTCGATATCAGACTTGCCAAATTTGAATAACGCATCTGCGCCTAGCGTGATGGTTTCAATCTGATTGGTGGGCATGATGGGCTTTGCCGACACGCCCTCTGGCGGTTGGCAAGATACAGAATCAACCACGCGGCTCACTGCATGGCTTTGTCTGCGTGTGTCTTGCAGTTCTCGTTTGGCGGTGTTGGTGTCAACCACCTCTATCGATGCGCGGTCATTGCCCTTGTCGGCCACGCGCACATAAACCTCTTGGGTTTGTCTGAGTCTGATGCTGGTGTTGGCCTCGACATAGTTTTTAACGGCGTCACCGGTATGAATGAGGCGAGCACTCAAGGTCACGTTCGCGGGTGCTGAAAAACACAGCTGCGAGTAACTGCCTATCTGTAGGGAGGTGTGATAACGACCGTTCACCTCAACACCTGTGGCGCCTGTGCCAGAACCTTTTGCTGTGCGGTAAAGCGTGATGCGACTCAAGGGCGCAGGCAATTTTTTGTTGCCCTCAAATACCTCATCCACGGGTTCCGTGACAGGGCCTGTGCGATATTCGATCGCTGTTTTCTCCAGCGCAAATACAGGGTTCAGTACACTCGACGCCACGAGCACTGAGGCCAAAAGGATTCGATTCGCGATATACATGATTAAATTTGAGGTAAGTTAGAATTCCTCAAATGTTAATGCATCGGTATTATTTTTGTACCTTTTTGTTGGTTTTAATACAACTATTTAACCTTATTTAAGTAAGCACGATCAAAATGAGGCCGACGCGTGGTAAATGGCAGCCTCCATGGCGCGGGTATGTGCCACCGCGTCCCACGCGGGCAAGGTCTGTAGACGCTGTCGCAAACCACGTTTGAGCGCTAACAAGGCCGTTCGGTCCTTGGCCATGTGCTGCGCAATGGCCACATAAGCCTCGTCGTCTTTGGCCACCCAATCGGGCAAGCCCGCTGCTGTCATGAAGCTCGCGCCCATGCGCGAGACAAAGTGCTGGCCCAACATCGTCACCACGGGCACGCCCATCCACATCGCCTGCAAGGTGGTGGTGCCCCCGTTGTAGGGCACGGGGTCGAGGGCAATGTCAATGTCGGCGTACTCGGCCATCATGTCTGTCAAACCCACAGGGCCACGAAACACCACACGCGACAAGTCCACACCCAACGTTTTTAAACGCTCATGAAACAAGGCCACCGCCTTGTCGTCGCCAAAGCTGGGTGCTTTCAGCACCAAACGCGAATCGGGCACCGCCTGCAACACACGCGCCCACAGCGCAAGGGTGCGTTGAGTCAACTTAGGCACGTTGTTGAATGAACCAAAAGTCAGGGGGCGCTGCGCATCAGTGTCGGCAAAGTTGGGTGAGGGGTAGTCGACCTCAGGCGCAAAACAAAACACAGCGTGCGGCAACCGCAGCACGGTTTCTGAGCACAAATCGTCTGCCTCGGGTGGCGTCACCACAGGGTCGCCCAACATGAAGTCGATGTTGGGCACGCCGGTAGAGCCGGGGTAACCCAAATACGTCATTTGCACAGGGGCAGCACGCTTGGCGAACACGGGCATGCGGTGTTGGCCCGTGTGACCTGAGAGGTCCATCAACACATCAATCGCATCGTCATCAATGCACTTGGCCAATTGCAATTCATTGAATGTTGTTGCTTCGCGCCAGTGCTCACAGCGCTGCTGCGCCAAGGCGGTTTGTTCGTCATGCGAGTCGCCTGTGAAATACATGAACAACTCAAAACGCGTGGTGTCTAGCTCGCGCAAGAAAGGCTGCAAGAAAATGTTCACCGGATGCTGGTGATGAAAGTCTGCCGACACCAGCCCCAAACGCAAACGCCGACCCGCCAATGGCTGCCGCACAAACGAGCTGCGCGGCCTGGCATCGTGCCCCAGCGCAGCAAACAACTCTCGGTGCAACTCAGCCACCTCGTGCGCCGACAGCTTGTCGGTATAGAGCGAAGACATGGCCGCACTCGAGGCAAACTCAAGGGGCGCACCCGCATCTTGTGTCATCTCTAAATACAAGGCCAATGCTTGGTCTGCGTCCCCCGTCTTGCCAGCCACAGCCGCACGCAACGACTTGGCACCCAACACAGGCCCCAAAGCCTCAGCTTGTTGGAGCGCTGCTTCTGCGGCTTGCATTTGCCAGCACTCGGCCAGCAAGTGCGCCAAGTTCCAATGCGCGTTTTTGCTTTTGGGATGCAGCTCGACACATTTGCGCATGACCGCCAATGCTTCTTGCCACAAGTTGTGGCGGTAGCTCAAGTTGGCCAAGCGTGACAACACATCTTCGTCACTCGCGCCTGAGGCACGTGTGAGCCATTCATAGGCTTTTTCACGATGGCCCATGCGCAACAAAGCCATTGCACCATCCATGTACGCCACGGCTTTGGCGTCTTCATTGAACTCAGGC
>JACCEC011516034.1_pt1 | contig 10734 bp, 8 predicted proteins | sample 7450121 | NCBI WGS metagenome assembly JACCEC01 (sample SAMN15323455, study PRJNA562643) | freshwater metagenome | isolation source: river surface water | place: USA:Blue River Watershed | collected 2017-08-18 | reverse complement strand
GATGCAGTTAGTTCAATGTTAAGATTGGATTATAGTAGAGCAGAAGGACAATGGGAGCCTAATGAATTTGGAGGGAACGGGAATTTAGAAGCGATTGAGTTCATCAAAGATTTAAATATTACTTTATACCGAGATTTTCCAGCAATACAAACCATTGCCGAAGAAGCGTCGGATTGGCCAGGTATTAGTCAGCCAGTGTTTATGGATGGATTGGGTTTTGGCATGAAATGGATGATGGGTTGGATGCACGATACTTTGGATTATTTTAAATTAGATCCGATTATGCGTTCTGGCGCGCAGGATAAATTTAGTTTTTCCATGATGTATTATTATGATGAACATTTTATGTTGCCTTTAAGTCACGACGAAGTAGTGCATGGGAAAAGTCCTATGTTGTACAAAATGCCAGGCGATGAATGGCAAAAATTTGCCAACCTTAGGTTATTATATGCCTATATGTTTTTACACCCAGGAGCAAAGCTATTGTTCATGGGGAATGAATTTGCAGCAACAAAAGAGTGGGACTTCCAATCAGAATTACAATGGGACTTATTGCAATATCCAAGTCATGGCGGCATGAAATATTGTGTACAAACATTAAACGCTTTATATAAATCAAATCCTGCTTTATATGAACTACAATATGAAACAGGTGGATTTGAATGGGTAGAAATGAATCAACGCCAAGAGGGGATTATTGCATTTAAAAGAAATGGGAAGGATACCAAAGAATCAATTTTGGTGGTTTTTAATATGACACCTGTTCCTAGGCATCAAGTGCCGATTCATGTATATGGGAAAACCAATTGGAAAGAAATATTTAACTCAGATGCGCAAGCCTTTTGGGGAACTGGTAATGTAAACAACAATCATGTTAAAGGCGTATCTGTGGATGGCACAAATGAATGGCAGGTATTGTATTTAGATTTACCGCCTTTAGCAGCAATTGTTTTTAAATAAATCACATTTTTTTGTAAGTTTTGCACATTGTGGAAATCTGGGCTTTAGTTAACAATTAGTTTAAATTAGGATTTGAACTTTGTTTCATAATCAAACCCTATGTTATGAAAACAAATAACAAAGCTTTATTGCATGACGCTGTTTCTGAAATGATTCAATTACACGCATTTGATCATCTATTAGATGCCGAGTTGGCAAATTTCAAGAATGTATTAAATCAATGGGTAGTAGATGAAAATAACCTTGTTTGTAAAGAAAAACTATTTAGTTATCTTAATAAGGTAAATTTTTTCGTTGAAAATATTTCTCCAGCAGCAATCCAATTATGGTTTTACGCTTTGTCTTATAATAATTTTTCCTTATTGAATTTAGGAAGTGAATTACAAGACAATAATATTGAATTAGCATTTTAATTAGATGGGTTATAATCAAAAAAAAAGACCACTCAATTTGAGTGGTCTTTTTTTTATAAGTAGGTAATGGGTTAGAATAAACCACCTTTTTTCAAAGTTGTTTTTCCTTCTCCAATTTTGAATCCGTTGTTATACACTTCTACTAAGTACTCACCTTCAACAAACTTAGCGCTTTGTTTTACGTCGTAGCTAATTGGTAATACAGCATTTTGAACATACTGAACTGTAATTTTATTAGAATATGCTTTAGTACCATCTTCTCTAGTATTGATTTTACCGCCTTCTGAAAAGCTTACACCATTTGGTGCAGTGATACAAACGTATAAATCTTGGTTACCAGATGGTGTGATTTTATTTTTGTCAATTTGGAAAGACAAACGAATCGTGTTCGCACGCTTTGCAGATTTAGTCACTTTTTCAGATCCGTCCTCTTTTACTCTTACAGCTTGAATACTAAAAGAAGAAGCATGTAAAGTTGAACCAATGTCTTGTAATCTTTCCTTCTCTTTTGTAGTTGAAGCTAGATTTGTATTTAAGTTTGTATTTTCTGTCGTTAATACTTCGTTCTTAACAGTTAAAGCTTTATTTTCTTCTTGTGCTTTTGCTAAATCTGTGAATAAGCCAGCTACTTTTCCGTTCAATTCTGCAATCATAGACTTCGCTTCAGCTAATTCTTTATCAGTCGCTTCTTTTTTACGTAAGATGTTGCTGATATTAGATTTTAATTGTTGAATATCGTTTGACTTAGACAATAAATCACCTTGTAATTGTGTGTTTTGTTGTGTCAAAGAATCTGCTTTTGCAGAAACAGCGATGAAGTCAGCTTGAATTGCATTCTTAGCACTATCTAAGTTATTCACTTGCGCTGTGTAATTTGTGATAATTTCAGTCTTAGAAGTACTGAAGTAGATCCATGAACCGATAAGGGCAACAGCCAATACAGCAATTAAAATTTTGCCTCCGTTACCTGAATTTTCGTTACTCATAATAAAATTTGTTTATTTATTTTGCACAAGATATAAAAAAAACACCATTCCTGTATATCTTTGGGGATGCCTATTTCCAAAATTTTATCGAATTGGAAAAATAATGTCTTCGACGCCGTCTATTGGCTGGAGGGGGAAGAGTCTTTTTACATCGATCAGCTGGTTCAATATGCAGAACATAAGTTATTGCCAGAAGCGGAACAAGCCTTTAATTTAACCGTTTTTTATGGTAAAGATGCCGATTGGGCAGAGGTGATCAATGCCTGTAAACGTTATCCAGTCTTTGCAGAAAAGCAGGTAGTGATTATCAAAGAGGCACAACACATGAATTCACTAGAGAAAATAGGCTCATATATTGAAAATCCATTGTCCTCAACCATACTTGTGGTGGCCCATAAGGACAAAAATGTTGACGGACGATCGGCTTTGGCCAAATTACTCAAAACAAAAGCAGTAGTTGTTAGTACAAAGAAAATGTATGACAATAAATTGCCTGAATGGGTCAATCAATGGGTGGTGGAAAACGGCTACCAAATCAACCCAAAAGCAGTCCAAATTATTGTGGATCATATTGGCAATGATTTAAGCAGGATTAAAAATGAGTTAGAAAAGTTAATGGTGAACTTGGGGGATCGTAAAAAAATCACCGAGGACGATATTGAAAAATATATAGGCATCAGTAAAGAATTCAATGCCTTTGAATTTCAGGATGCCATTGCACATAAAAAATTCAGTAGGGCCATTCAAATGATTCAATATTTTGAATCTAATCAAAAAGCTGCACCCATTCAATTGATCCTTCCAACCCTTTATAGTTTTTTCAGTAAACTATATGCTGTGTATGGTTTAGGCACCAATGACGAAAAAAGAATCATGGCGGAAGTTGGGTTGAATTTCTTTTCAATTAAAACAACCATGGCGGCTACTAGACACTATAATTATGCCAAAGTAGAACAAATACTTTTGTTGATTCATGAGTACAATTTGCGCGTTTTAGGCATCAATGATGCAAGTAATTCAGACGCAGACTTATTAAAGGAGTTGGTCGTTAAAATAATGTCTTAATCCAATTTCCCTTATTGCTTAGCTAAGATTGCTGAAGCGGTTATTTTATCTTGACCCAGTTGATTTTTCAATGCATCTAATCCATCAAACTTCACTTCACCTCTAATAAATTCATAAACCATCACTGTTATATATTGTTCGTAAATGTCTTGGTCGAAATTAAAAATATTGACCTCGATCACTTTCTTTTGACCATCCACCGTTGGACGAATCCCGATATTCATCATCCCATCTAAAATTGCATGGTTGGTGCACGCACCCTTCACTTTCACGGCGTAGACCCCGTTGGCGGGGATCAACTTCTCCTCGTCATTGATATGTAAATTAGCGGTAGGGTAACCTATTGTTCTTCCCAATTGATTTCCTCTCACTACAAATCCTTCAAATTGGTATTCATAGCCTAGTAAATCATTGGCTTTTTTAATTTCATGTTCAGCAATATAATTTCTGATTAAAGTTGAACTTATAATTTCATTTTGAACCAATTGTTCATGGATTTCTTCTACCTGAAAATGTAATTTAGCACCCATTGTTTTCAATAATTCAATATTCCCATTTCTGCCTTTACCAAAATGGTGGTCATAGCCTACAATCACTGTATTAGGCTTGAAATTTCGGTATAAAAAATCTTCCACATACTGCGCTGCAGTAATATTTGAGAATTGATAATCAAAATTGATGATCACAAGGTGATCAATCCCTGCTGCTTCTAACAATTGGATTCTTTCTTTGATATTGCTCAATTGCTTGATTTCTCCAGGAACAGAGGAAATGACTTTTCTTGGATGTGGATGAAATGTAATGATGATGGTTTCTCCCTGCACTTTTTGGGCCAATTGCTTCATTCTTTGAATGATTTGCTGGTGCCCTTTATGAACGCCATCAAAAGCGCCCATTGTTACAATGGCGTCATTAAATTGGGGCAAAGCACTTAAATCGTAGTGAACCTTCATCTTTATCTTGTAAATAAGGTACAAATGTAAAACAATTGTACCTTTGTTGTAAAATCAATTTACAGCCATGTCATTGTATGCTCAGCGCGGCGTATCCGCTCAAAAAGAAGAAGTTCATGCCGCCATTCAGGATTTAGACCAAGGCTTGTATCCAAATGCTTTTTGTAAATTATATGCCGATTTTTTAGGGGGCAGTCAGGACCATATCAATATCATGCATGCAGATGGCGCAGGCACAAAAAGTATTTTAGCTTATTTATATTGGAAAGAAACTGGAGACGCGTCCGTTTGGAAAGGCATTGCGCAGGATGCAATTGCAATGAACCTAGATGATTTGTTATGCGTTGGTATTTATGATCAAATTTTATTTTCATCTACGATTGACCGCAATAAATTATTAATCACCGGAGAAGTGATTAGTCAAGTAATTAATGGGACACAATCTTTTTTTAATACTTTAAAAGAATTTGGGGTTCAGATTGCCTTTTTAGGAGGAGAAACTGCAGATGTAGGAGATGTGGTAAGAACCATTGCAGTCAATGGAACGATGACTGCTAGATGGCCAAAATCAAAATTAATTACCAACGATTTAATTGCTCCAGGGCAAGTGATTGTAGGCTTCTCAAGTTTTGGAAAAGCCAATTATGAAACGGAATACAATAGTGGATTAGGAAGCAATGGTTTAACCAGTGCAAGACATGATGTTTTATCACATCATTATGCCGCTGCCTTTCCTGAATCATTTGAACCAACTTTAAAAGACGAAGTGGTTTATTTAGGAAAAAACAGGATGACGGATATGCTTTCTATAGAAGGTTTTGGTGAGATTAGTGTAGGTAAATTATTACTAAGTCCTACTCGTACTTATGCACCACTTGTAAAAGCAATTTTAACCCAACATTTTGATGCGGTTAAAGGAATGATCCATTGTAGTGGTGGTGGTCAAACAAAATGCATGAAATACTTGCCAGGCAACATGCGTATTGTAAAAAATAATTTATTTGATGCGCCTCCAATTTTTAAATTGATTCAAGCCAATTCTGGAGCAAATACAAAAGAGATGTACCAGGTATTTAATATGGGGCATCGGTTAGAAATTTTTACAGATGCTACAGCCGCCGATCATTTAATTGCGATTGCAAATGGTTTAGGTATCGAAGCACAAGTTGTAGGCCATGTAGAAGCCTCTGAAAAGAAGGAATTGATTTTAGAAGGAAGTTTTGGAAAGGAAGTATTTAGCTATTAATTTTAATCTATTAACAAGAACTATATGAGTGAAATTGTTGTACAAATTGAACATGCAAATATTTATCAAAGTGGCAGCCTTATTTTGCAGGATGTTAACTTGAATGTTCAAAAAGGCGAATTTGTTTACCTTGTTGGGAAAACAGGCACTGGCAAAAGTAGCTTATTGAAAACCTTGTATGGTGAATTGACTTTAACGGAAGGTGTTGGTCATGTGGTAGGTTTTAATTTAAAGGAGATGGATTGGAAAAAATTGCCCTTTTTGAGAAGAAATTTAGGGGTCGTATTCCAAGATTTTCAATTATTGTCTGACCGAAATGTAAACGAGAACCTAAGCTTCGTTCTTAAAGCAACAGGCTGGCAGGATGAACAATTGATTCAACAAAAAATAGATGATGTATTGAATAAAGTAGGTCTTCAGAATAAAGGATTCAAAATGACCTATGAAATGAGTGGTGGGGAGCAACAAAGGGTCGATATTGCTCGAGCGATGTTAAACTCACCCAAAATGATCCTTGCGGATGAGCCAACAGGTAGTTTAGACCCTGAAACATCCGATGAAATCATGCATTTATTGTTCCAAATTGCTAAAGAGGATGGCACTGCCATTATCATGGCGACCCATGATTATATGGTCGTAAATAAGTTCCCAGCACGTACCCTGACGACAGAGGGAGGCCGCCTTGTTGAAAAGGGGTAGATTTTGTCCACATTTCAATCTAAATACACCCATTTCACTTGTCTTTTTGACTGATTTTTCTTATGTTCGCAGACAATTTAAAGCGTTACAAAAGTGAGATTAAAGTCATTAGAAATCAAGGGGTTCAAGAGTTTTGCTGATAAAACTGTTGTCAGTTTTGACGAGGGTATAACTGGTATCATCGGACCCAATGGTTGTGGTAAGAGTAATATTATTGATAGTATAAGATGGGTGATAGGGGAATCTAAGATTTCAGCATTAAGATCTGAGAATTTAGACTCATTGGTTTTCAATGGTTCTAAGACCAGAAATGCAAGTAGCATGGCCGAAGTGAGTTTGACTTTCGAGAATACAAAGAATTTATTACCAACAGAATTTAGCACCATTACAGTAACACGTCGTTACTACAAAAATGGGGAAAGTGAATACCGTTTAAATGATGTGTCTTGTCGTTTAAAAGACATTCATAACTTATTCATGGACACGGGTGTGAGTACAGACAGCTATGCGATTATTGAATTAGGAATGGTGGATGATATTATCAAGGATAAGGATAATAGTCGTCGTAAGATGTTAGAGCAAGCCGCTGGGATCACCATCTACAAAACAAGAAAAAAAGAAGCGAAGAATAAATTAGATGCCACAGAGCAAGATTTATCTCGTATCGAGGATTTGTTGTTTGAGATCAACAACCAATTAAAAACCTTAGAGAATCAAGCGAAGAAAGCAGAGAAGTATTTTGAGATCAAGAAAGATTACAAGGAAACTGCCATCGAATTAGCGATTGCTTCTTTGGAAGGTTTTAATTTAACTTATAAGGAATTAACAGAACAACAAGAAGCTGAAACAGACAAGAAGTTTCAATTAGAAGCTACGATTGCTTTAGAAGAAGCGGCACTTGAACAAGAGCGAGTTGTATTCATCGAAAAAGAAAAAGGCTTACAAAGCATGCAACATGAGTTCAACGAAATGTTGCAGCATTTAAGAACAAAAGAGAATGATAAAAGCTTGGCAGCGCAACGTTTAAATTATTTAAACGATAAAGAAAAAGGTTTACAAGAATTTTTAGAGCGTGCCGAAGGACAATTAAAAACAATTGGAGATTCAATTGAGTATACCAAATTGCAAGTGATTGAAGAAGAAAAAATCTACAATGATTTCAAAAATAGGGTAGACCAATCTCATATTGAATTAACCAATAAGCGCGCACAATTTGATGATCAACGTGGCGTGTTGGATGGATTACGTCAACAGTTTGGACAAATTCAAAGAAACCAATTTGAGGCAGAGAAGAAAGTTGCGGTATCAGATACTTCGATTCAAAATATTCAAAGAAGCCAACATCAATTAGATGAGGAGCAATTGCATAGAGCTGAGCAAGTAGCTGAACTCACCACCCAATTGGCCACTAAAGAAGCCGAATTGGCTGCAAGCAAAGCACATTTAGCGGACTTGCTAGCGCAAAATGAAACAGCGAAAGCAAGTATTTTTGAGACCCAAGAAGCTTTAGAAGCATTAAGAACCAAATTAGCAGAACAAGCAAGGATTTTAGATGCTAAGAAAAACGAATACGATTTATTAAAAAGTTTAGTGGACTCTATGGAAGGTTATCCAGAGAGTGTTAAATTTTTGCATAAGAATACTGGCTGGAATCACAATGCCCCAATCCTTTCAGATATTTTATATGTGCAAGAAGCTTACCGAACTGCTGTTGAAAATGTATTAGAACCTTATTTAAATTATTACGTTGTGAATGATTTAAAGGAAGGGATGCAAGCGGTGCAGTTATTAGATGAAAACAAAAAAGGCAAGGCCAACTTCTTTTTATTAGATCAATTAAATGGCGCGAAGGCTGAAGCTGCACCTACCAATACGATTGCTGCATTATCTGTGATTGAGATTGATCCAAAATATGCTGCTTTAGCCAATCATTTATTAGGGAATGTATTTATTGCCGAAAACGATGCTGCATTAGAAGCAAGTACATCAGGCATGATTTTAGAGAAAACAGGAAAATTTGTAAGAGGGAAGTATACATTAACAGGTGGAAGTGTTGGATTATTTGAAGGAAAGAAAATAGGACGTGCAAAGAACTTAGAAAAATTATTGGAGGACATTCAATCACAAGAAACTGTGGTGAATGAATTAAAATCTCAAATTCAAGTGAAGCACGATTCGGTTTTACAGTACAATGAATTATTGAATGAACAAGAAATAAGAACGACAGAACAAAATGTCAATCGTTTAATCAACGATGTCTTTGCAAATAAGAATAGATTAGAAAACTTACAATCTGCACAAGTGGCTGCAGTGGCTAAGTTGGCAGAATTAGCAGAAAAAATTGAGCAAGAACATGCTTTAATTGGTGACACAAGAACACAATTGACAGAATTGAATGTTGCATTGCAAACAACTCAGGCGCAATTAGGAGATATCGAATTAGCTTACCAAGCAGCAGAGCAAGCATACCATTTAGCATCTGGAGAATTCAATGAAATGAATTTACAGTTGACAAAGCAACAAAGCAAAATCGAGGCTTTACAACAGGAAGTGATTTTCAAGGACAATCAATTGAATGACTTGCATGCACAAATACAATCCAATACTGTTCAATTGACAGAAGCTTCTACAGCAATTGTGGAGAGTAATAATGAATTAGCAACAATTGAGACCGCGTTGGTTGAATTATTAAGAAACAAGGAAGCAGAAGAACTTAAATTAAACGAGGCAGATCAAGCATACTATACTTTAAGAACTGCCCTGCAAGAAAAAGAAAGTAGTTTAAGACTTCAAGTGAAGTCTAAGGAAATAATGGATCAGTTGATCAATGAGATCAAGGACAAATTAAACAACTTAAAACTACAATTGGCTGGAACGAAGGAAAGATTAAGCGTGGAGTTTAAGGTGGAATTAGAAGAGATTTTAGATCTTGGAAGACAGACTGAAGCAACATTGGAAGAACTTCAGCAAGATGTTGAAAAAATGAAGAAGCGTTTAGAGAATATGGGTGAAGTGAATCCAACAGCGATTGAAGCTTACACCGAAATGAAAAAACGTTATGATTTTATCTTAGAACAAAAGAATGACTTAGTTACCGCGAAGGAAAGTTTGTTATTGACCATACAAGAAGTAGAAGCGACAGCCAATCAAGCCTTCTTAGAAACCTACAATACAGCTAGAGAGAACTTCCAAAGAGTTTTCAAAGCCTTGTTTACCGAGGAAGATTCATGTGACTTAATATTAGTAGATCCAACGAACCTCTCAGAAACTGCAGTAGAGATTGTGGCGAAACCTAAAGGTAAGCGTCCATCCTCTATCACACAGTTGAGTGGAGGAGAGCGTACATTGACTGCAACGGCGATGTTGTTTGCGATTTACTTAATTAAGCCAGCACCATTCTGTATTTTGGATGAGGTGGATGCACCATTGGATGATGCCAATGTTGGTAAATTCACACAAATGATTCAGAAGTTTTCTGATAAATCACAGTTCATTATTGTAACGCATAATAAGCAAACAATGAGTGCAGTGGATGTGATCTATGGTGTGACCATGCAAGAGCCTGGAGTAAGTAAATTAGTTCCTGTGGATTTCAGGAGCTTATCAGCATAATTTAATGTTGCAGCAATGCAAATCATATAGCTTTAAGCGTTCTCGTTAGCAATTTCGGGGGCGCTTTTTTAATTTTAATGAACCAAAGTATTTTAATAAACCACAGTTGATCAAATCAGTCCTTATATTATTCATTGCATGCTTTATGTGCTACTTGCCATTTAGCAGAACACCAGACTATTTTGATAGTGTGACGACACCTGCCTTAATTGAAACAAAATATGGAAAGGTGCAAGCGGTATTTGAAGAAGCAGGGAAGCAATATCAAGTGGTATTAGATCCATTTATTTATCAATCAAAAATCGGTTCTAGAATTGAAATCAGGTATGAATTAAGTGCGCCTCAACATGCAAAAATCAATCAAATAATAGGGTATTGGTTGGAGCCAAAAGAAGTACTCGGTGCCTTATGCATTTTAATCGTGCTACTTATTGCAGCTTATGCAACAACCCATCGTCCAGATGCTGCATCTTTAAAAGAGCAGATAGAATTTAAGAAAGAAGACACCGGAAAGTATGTCTAAGATAAATGTGATAATCTTTATTTCTAATTCAGTAATTTAAAAGGAACATTATTTAGCGAGAATACGCTTGATGTCTTTGTCGATGTCGCGGTTCTTGATGGTTTCGCGTTTGTCGTATTCTTTCTTACCGCGGCCAATGCCAATTTCCATTTCAGCAAAATGCTTATCGTTAAAAAAAATGCGGAATGGCACAATGGTAAACCCTTTTTCTTTGGTTTTCGCTTCTATCTTTTTTAATTCTCTTGCTGTCAATAACAATTTACGATCATGTACTTCT
>JACCEC011538903.1_pt1 | contig 10735 bp, 4 predicted proteins | sample 7450121 | NCBI WGS metagenome assembly JACCEC01 (sample SAMN15323455, study PRJNA562643) | freshwater metagenome | isolation source: river surface water | place: USA:Blue River Watershed | collected 2017-08-18 | reverse complement strand
GATCCTCACCACCCCGATCTGGATTAACTGGAAAGCATTCCAGCCGGAAACTTCCTTCTTCATCCCCTGTCTGGACTACAAGCCGGTGCAGGAGTTTGTGGAGAAGGAAGCTTTCCGCCTACGGATGACCGTCGTATGTAAACGAGTTGTAGAGAAGGGAAGGTACGGGTTGCGGGTATGGAGAACCGCGTGATATCCTAACTGTACCGATCTTTCTCCAAGGGAAGTTGGCTTGCCCCCGAGTGCTACTCCTCTGCACCGGGGGCTTTTTTACATCCCTGCCATCTTCTTCATCGCCGGAATGTTGTAGGCGATCAGGAGTTCCTTCTCCATCTTCAAGATCTCGTCCACCTTGGCACGCTTCTCTTCCCCGGACAGGTCAGGATCATTAGCAACCACGTTGCGGTACTTCCGCAACTGGCCCAGTTTCTCCTCAATCTTGTTGACGATGCCCTTCATGGCGTACAGATCCATCTTCTCTGGGGTCAGGTATTCCTCCAACTCCTGCGCTCGACCCTCACGCTTGAACGAGTTGACTGACTCGACAACCTTGTCTACATCCTCGCGGAACGCGTAGAACTCAGTCTTGTACCCTTTACCGGTATCGTCATACATAAACGTCTTGATCAGCGGGAGTTTGTTGATCGGCTTGTTCATCCGGTTGGGGTCAACCACCGCATCCGTAACATCCAGAATCACACCACCCACAGTGCCGAGATAGCCACGCAGCAGGTGATCCACCTTCATCGGGGAGATACCCACGTACCCAGCCAGCTTGGCAAGTTCTGACGTATGGTCGTTGAACTGAAGCGCGGTCTCTTTACCGGCCATGTTGATACCGACAATCGGGTTGCCAGTGAAGAACGAATGGTTGGTCGCAACTTCGATAAGCGGCTTCACCGCCTGCGGGGTCATGTTCATACCACCATACGCATTGATTGCGGCATCGCGCATCCCGCGCAGGAAAGTTGTGTTATCGATAGGACGATCAGTACCTTCACGAGCGATCTTTTGGTAGATGCGCTCAGGGATAACTTTGAACAAAAAGCCGATTTCAGGCGCAACCGGAATTTTCAGACCAGTACCCGGGATGATGAAGTTGTTGTCACGCTCGTGATCATCCAGCCCCTTGTAATCATCGTCGTCGCCGACCAGCATCGCGTACAGAGTAGATAAGGCGGCAACCTTCATACCGGTGGTCAGGAACAAGGCGATAGCCGCCTTGCGATCTTCCATTGCCAGACCCTTGCCTTGGATCGTGCGGTACAGGATATCCATACCTTGGATGTAGGCGTTCATGAAAGGCACGACTTGACGCAGGATACGCACGGTCTGCCCGTTACCTGCGGTCTTGAAGTTGATGTACTCCTTGGCGCGGTGGAAGGCCAGCACACGGTCACCCGTCTCGTGCATAGTCTGCTCGTAGATTGCGGCACGGACAGCCATATCGGCAGCCAGCGAGAAATCTTCCAGCTTGTCCCAGACACGACCAATGACGCTACGGTCTTGCAGACCATGCCGCTCACGGGCACGGCGCATTGCATGTTCAGGCATCCCATCGTACGCACCGGTAATACCCAGCGCTTCGATCTCGGGTAGACCCCCAGTAACAGCTTTATAGAAGTTACTCATCACCTTGGACGGGATAGAGAACGGATGCTTCACCCCCGACAGGAACATCGCGCGCACCGTATCCTGAGAAAGCTGGCTCAATGCGAACGTTGGCATGTGAGTAACGAAGCTACGCAGGCCAGTCGCTGCACCTTTGAACACACTCAGGATCGGGCCAGCAACATCCACCACATTGGAGAACGCCGGAAGATCAACCTCGTTATCCAGCTTGAATGCGACACGCTCACCATTACGATAGGCGAACACGACCAGATTACGGTTGTTCTTCAGTGCGTAGTCAACCTCGTCCTGCGTCTTCAACTCATGGGCGCTATCCAGCACGTCGAGGGTCTTGATCGCAGCACGGTTCTTCATACCCGAGCGGATAGCCGAGATGGTATGCCCCACCATATTGTCGAGGACGTTACGAATCTCTTTGGAGCTACCTTCCTTATCAAGCTGGGGGAGCGATGCCAAGTGGACATTACCCGTGCGAAGCTTGCCGACAGTCTCCAGCTTGCTGGTTTCTTCCTCCACACGAGTCCACGGCACGTAGCCGATGTTGTCTTTCCACTCATTGGCTTGCGCTTCGCTCAGACGGCCAGATGCAACCAAGAAGTCGATAACGCCTTCGTTGTACTTGGTAAAGGTATCAAACGCCTCCTTGAGTTCGGGGAACTTTTGCATGGCTTCCAAACCAGCAGCGATCTCAGAGTCTTTGGCGCGGACAGTAATGATCTGGGCACGGAGTTTTTCCGCTGCCTTTTTGTTACCCTTCGCTTCTGCGGCGTCAGCCTGAGCACGCAGTTGAGCATTGTGCTTCTTCAGTTCAGCAGCGCGTTGCGCGATGAACGCACGGTGTGCCAGCTTGACTGCTTCATGCGCAGAACCCAGACGTTTGCCAAGCTTGTCGATAATGATCGTGAACACAGCATCGAGGCTAATGTCCTTACCACCTTCCTTGCGGTCATAGATTTCTACGAGACCATCCTTACCAATACGAATACCACCACGCCGCATTAGTTGGTCAGCGAGACCAGTTGCTTCTTGCGCCTGTTCAGTAAACACAACCGGGTTAACGCCGCCGGTCTGGTCACGCAAGCCCTTGTTGAAAGTTGCACTCAGGCGTTCTTTGACCGGGGCATCCTTATCCACGACTGCCTGACGGAACTGCATCGGGAAGTTTTTCAGGTTACCCGCAGCCATCGTAACGCGAGCCAGCAGCGTTTCGTCCGGATCGGCATTCGGCTCGTTGGCAATACCCTTCATGCGCTCATTCAGCGCGGCGGCTTCCTTGCCTGCATCGGTCAGCGGCTCGGCTTCAACAGTACGCTTCTGATACGAGATGCGCGGGTCACTCAGGTCATACGCGCCAGAGTTATACGGGGACTTCAGTTGATTGCTTTCGTAGACGGCGAGGTTCTTGCGGCCACCTTCGTACACGTAGAAGCTATCAAACCCGGAAGCGCGAATCGCAGCCTGAACATCCTTGTTCTCGATAATAGACCACAACCCATTACGAATACCTTCCGCAGGAAGAGACCCACCTTCATTACGAGCACTTAGGATCTTGCTGAACTCCGTGCGAATGCGCTCAATATGCTCCGGATTTTCGTAATCAAACGGCTTCTCCGCACGTACGTAAACGGGAATGATATTGGCGTTAGACGGCAGGGCTTCTACCATCAGTCGCGCTGTTTCGTCGGACGCGTCAGTACCTTCGCGCTTGGCGATCTCCGCACCCTCTTTACGAAACTTCTCTATTTGTGCCGGGGTGAAAAACTCCTCAGCGTGCCTCTGCATCCACTCTTCAGACTGATACGCAAAACCTTCGGCAAAACGCGGGTCATCGGTAACAAAAATAGCACCGGCTTGCTTAGGGCGGAACTCACTAATATCACGAGCAGTGCCGTGATACATCAGCTTCGGGGAACCATCAGCGTTACGCACCACGGAGTTGCCAAACCACTTCTTCAGGTTCGCCGCTGCGTTGGTAAACGCCCCCTTCAACATCGGGGAAACCTCACCCGGCGCAGCAGCTTGTGCTTTTGCAGCTTTCTTAACTTCGCTCAGGTACTGGACGAAAGTCTCGTTGGCAAGGTACTTCTGGTTCTTCAGCTGACTGAAGAACTTACGCAAGGCTTGGCCTAGACGTGCAAAGAACTTCTCCACAACGGAGATAGGCTTCTTGTCCGTGGTAGCCCAGCGGGATACTTGATCAGCGTACCATTCGTCAAACTCGCGCCAGTAAGGTTTTAGGGTGTCTGCCATCTGCCCTTCCTCGACGATGGTCTGCTTACCTACAGTTTTTGCGCGGAGTGAATCAACCAACTCTCGGGCCGTCTTGCCTTTCTGGGCAACCAGCCACTTCTCAAATTCCGCACGGATACTTTGCTGTAGCTGCGGGCTGGCGTTTTTGTACATCTCCTTCATGTGCACATGCCCAAGCTCATGCGCAAGAGTTTCCAGCATCGAAGTCAGACTTGTGGACTTCGTAAAGGCGATGTAGTGCGACCCGTCAGAAAGTTTACGAGTTTCACCAAGGTTTCCGGTGTCCAGCAACGAAGCTTCAATCGCACGGTGCGGGCCGGTGAACTTACCTTTGTTCGCCGCAATATCTTCCATCGTGGTGATGTAGATATTGGTTTTCAGTCCGAGCAATTTCGCCCAGCCAGCGACAATGTTGGCAAGTTCTTTAGGCGTGTTCTGCGAAGTCTGGATGTGGTTCTTGTTGAAGGCGATGAACGGCTTTTGTTTATGCGCATCCGAAGCGGCCTTTTCGGCCTTCTTCTTTTCAGCCACCATCCGTGCTATTTCGGCCTTGCTGAACTTGGTGCCCTTGTAGTCTTCAACATCCCCGGTGGTGTACATTTGCCCCCGAGTACCAAAGTACATCGGCTTGCCGGTTTTTTCGCCGTACCCACGAAGAAGCGCGTTGTCGCCTTCCTGCCAGATAATCTCCGCACCAAAATCTTTAGCGTGACCTTCCGCGACCGCACGTTGCTCAGGGGTGTAAAGCGCGGCGGGTTCGGTGCCCGCCTTAAGCTTGTTGATCTCATCGTCTACATCTTTGGAAGCGACCTCGCCGTAGCCATCGGTTATATCCGCAGCCAGCGACACAGCTTCTGCACGTTTCAGGCCGCCCTCTTGCATCAGACGCTTAACAGCGTCCTTCGGGGTCATCTTGCCTTCTACAAGTGCAGGTGCCGTCGGGGCAGGGGCAGGGGTTTCCGTCAGTGCAGGGGGCTGTACTGTCTCTCCAGCATCAACCCGTCCAGCAGGCTCTCCAGAAACATCCACTCCACCGGGCTGAGTTTCTTCAACTCCTCCGGCAGGCACTTCTCCTCGCTCGTCAACCACTGGAACGCCAGACTCAGTTCCTCCGGCGATAGGTTCTGCAGGTTCGATGACATTGGAAACTCCTGTAGCCTTCTTAGTACGCGTACGTTTCGGCTTGCCAAAATCAAGCTCCCCTTGCTCCATGAATGCAGGGCTGGTCAGGAACTTCTCCACACCCTCAATAATTCTCTGGCTGCGGTTCGGATGGTTTGCAAAGTCAGACAGCATCTCGCGCACTTCGGCGCGTTGTGTCGGGTCGGTAAGATCCTTACCCAGAAGGGCTTCACGCAACTTCTTGTTGGTTGCGCCAATACCCATCGCCTTGAAGTCATTCTCAGTGACCGGGCGGGCTTCTGCAACAGGCGCGGCTTCAGCCGGGGCTGGGGTCAGGTACTGCGGGCCAAGACGGAATTCAGGACGCTCCTCACCAACAAACAAGTCTGGCGTGGGTTGGGCTTCGAACAGGGCGCGCTGCTCGCGCTCGTCCATCTGCAGGAATGCCATATCCGCAGGGGTAACCGCCTCACCTGCCACCATGCGGTCTTGGATAGACTTGATACGCTGCTGACGGAAGAACTCGATTTGTTCCGGGGCCATCAACGCGGGGGCGGCAGGCTGCTCACCTAGCACAACACCCTCACCGGTCTGCTGACGCGGCATGGCGGGCATATCGAAATCCAACCCACGCTGTTCCGGCGTTGCAACCGCACCAGCACGTTCGGTGTCTTCCAACCCTTTGGACAACTGCTTTATCTGTGCTTGCAAGTCTGCGCGGGCAGCGTTGTATTTATCCGCTTGTTCCAGAATTGCTTGCTTTTGCTCCGGGGTCGCGGTAGGGGATTCGAACTGTGCCTTCAGTCGGTCAATCTCGCGCATCAGCACGTCATGCTGGTCGCGTAGTTCAGTGATCTGGAACAGACGGTTCTGGCGGTCGCCTTCTTTCTCTTCCGCTTCGCGGTACGGCTCCGGGGGCATTCGATAGCCTTCGTACCCTTCAGTGAACTCCGGCACCCCGCCAAGCGGCATCTGCGCAGCGGTGGCTATGGGTGGGGCAGTAGGGGCTTCTTCCGGTTTCTCCGACGGGCCGACGCGTGCCCGGCGACCAGCGACCGTGTCTACCAAGAAGCTTGCAAGCGCACCAGCGCCTGCACCATACGCGCCTTCTTCAGCGGTGCCTTGGAGGATGGGTTGTTCTGGATCGTAAAGACCTTTAGCGATCAGGTTTTGGGCGACGTTCTGTGCGGCTTCCGTAGCACCTTCGACCCCGCCTTTCATCAACGCACGGGTGATAATGGTCTTGCCAATCTTAAGTTCTGGGGCGACAAGATCCAGTAGGCCGGGGCCAATACCAAGCGCAGTAGCCAGAGCGCGTTCTTCCCCCGTAGCACCTTTCTCTTCAGCACGTACGCGGGCCTCACCAGCCCCAGCAGCGACACCGGTAGCAGCACCAGCCAACATACCGGGAACCCCAAACGGGGCGGCGGCGAAGAACGGAACGGTTGACCCGACTGCCTGTCCAAGCTTACGTCCGACAGTGTCCTCATACCCCGGGGCCGCTTCGAAAGGCTTCTTCAGTGCGGCTGCACCCGTACCAACGGATTCACGGACAGCTTTCTCGTATTCCTCCGGCAACAATGCGGAAGCTCCAGCAATAGCGGTCTCGCCCAGCCCGATAGCCCCTGCGGGGATACCTTTAAGGAATTCCTTTACCTCACCACCAAGGGTGGTCTTAGGGGCGGGTTGTTGCTTCGCCTGCAGACTCGGCAGGATGTCCCGCTCGATGGCGTTGATAATGTCCTGCTGCGACATGCCGTCCGGGAAGTTGACAAGACCAACTCCGGGTACGTTCACACTCTGCATGGTTACCCCTAATTATTTTGGTGGGACGTAATTAAACACCCCGTTTGCCCCCGGCTGCAAGACCCCACCACCCCCCGTACCGGAGGTATACAAACCCATTGCGTGGAGGTAGTCGTTGATGTTTGGATATTGCTTCCGTAGCATCAAGTCTTTTGCATACTCGTCGCGAAGCTTAGCTTCCATGCGCGGATCGTTCTTCATCGACTGCGCTTCACGGTACGCCGCTGCAAATTTCGGGTCAGACTGCATGCGCTCAATAAGCTGGATTTCCGCAGGCGTACGGTTAGCAGCGGCCGCATGAATCTTTGCTGCTTGAAGCTGTGCGGCGGCGCTCATACGATGGCCTTCCAATCCTGCCAAAGCAGAAATCTGCGGGCCATACACACTAGCCGATATCTGGGCTTGCTTCGCCAGCAACTCATTCTGTGCCTTAGCCTTCTCCATCTTGGCCGCTTCGAACTTATCTTGGGCGGCATCGCGGCGTGCAATATCTTTCTCTGCGCCGGTTTGCTTGGCTTGCTGGTCAGCGATACGCAGGGCTTCCATACGCTCGTCGTACTTCTCGGATGCGGCTTGGAGGTCTTTTGCGTCCTGCTTATATGCGTTCAGTGCAGCAACACCTGCAGTACCCAGAGTCTGGAATTCCTGACCGCGACGTGCACCCATCAGGCCAAGGCCGAGTTGCATCAGAGCATTACCTTTGGCTTCATCTTTCTTGCCTTCAAGCTTACCCTTTTTCTCTTCGACACCCTTGATCATGTTGGCGTACATCTCGGGGTCAATACCTTGAGACTTCAGATAGTCTGTGCGTTCTTTACCGTACTCGCTAATTTCTTTCGGTGCCTGTCCTTCGTAGAACTGCCCGTCCAGCTTGACGGCATTCGGATCAAACTTCGGCAGCTGGAATGCGGACGTAGCAGGGGCGCGGGTAGATACACCTCCCGGGAACTGAGGCCCACGGGTAGTGGAGACGGGCGGTTGTTTACCTGCCGTACCTTTTTCTTCCTGCTTCTTCAAGTCAGCCGCAACTTCAGCCCACTGCTTGGTCGGGAACTTATCTTGGGTAGGTGTAACGGCACGCTCTTTCTCCGCCCGGCGCAGGAATTCACCCAGCGAGATTTCTTCCCCCGTAACGGGGTCAATACGGCGACCACCTTGATCAAACATGTTGCCGATAAACTCGCCCATCGAACCACTAAGCTTGTTGGGGGCAGCGGACAGATCTTCCCAAGTTTTGCCCCCATACGTACCGCCACCATCAGCAAACGCCACGATGCCGCCACCAGCGTAACTACCCACGTTACCAGCGGGAAGGGCTTCAACACCAGCCGGAGCCTGTGGAGCTTGTTGTGGTTGCTGCATGCCCATCTGAGGCTGCGCCTGTGCCTGCATCTGGGGTTGTGGTTGCGCAGCGGGGATACCCAGCACGTCTTGGGCGACCGTAGAGGTCGGCGGCTGCATGTCTTCCTTGGAGATACGGTCGCGCATCATCCCTGCCATCACCGCTTTCTGCGGGTCGAGCAGACCCATCTGCGCCATACGCGCTAGGTCTTTCTTGCTGTACTTAACAGCGAGATGTCGGAGTTCGTCGATTCCCGGGATCATGATTCGTCCTTGCTCATGTTATGCAGTGCCAGCCCTGTCAGGCCACCATTAGCGAAATACCCCGCCTTGCTCGCACCCATTGCGGTAACTCCCAGACCAGCGATTTGCGCCAACGGAGATGCAGGTGCTTGATACATAGCTTGAGACTGCTGGGTAAGCGGCAGCCCACGAAGCATGTCGGACATCCAACCAAGCTGCTGCTGTTGGTACCCACGTTGGTTGAGGAAGTCTTGGTACTGTTGGGTGAGACGCTGTTGCTCCAGAGCCTGCTGTTGCTGACCCGCCGACATCTGTCCTTGGATGATGTCTTTCTGCTGGCCGAACTGAGTTTGGCCGAGTTGCCCAAGTGCCGACGCTGCCTGCGTAGCCTGACCGAGACCCTGCAGCCCCAAGGTAGAACCAAACTGCTGCGCCTGACGTGCGGCATCGAACGCCGACTGCATGCCCTTACCGTAGATGTCCGACTGCAGTTGACCCAGATTGCGTTGACGTTCCGCTTCGACGATAGCCGAGCGAGCACCACCAAAAGCACCTTGCTGGACAGCCTGCGCTTGGTTCTGTTGTCCTTGGATTGCGGACTGGCGCGCGGCCTCGCGCATCTGGGGGGCAAGTGCACCTTCCATGTACGGAGACATATACGCCTGCATAGCACCGGGGTTGGTTGCTTGTGAAGCGTAGTTTTGCCCGGCCGTCAATGAGCCAAGCCCTGCTATTCCTGACATTCCAGAAGCCGCACCGAGTTGAGGGGCGGTCTGCAGGTTCGATACACCTTGAAACGCTTGGCTCTGCAGTGGGGTAAACCCAGCGATACGTTCACCACCATAAGCTTGGTACGGCTGCTCAGTAACAGCCTGTGCTTTACCCAGCATCTTCTCGACGTACGGCTTGGCGTAGTCAGGGATAGAAGTTTGGGTAACCGTTTGGTTCGTAGGCTGACCGCCACCCCCACCCCCATCAGGGTAGAGACGGGAACCGTCACCTGCGTAGCCGTTGAACTTGTTGCGGATAATCATATTTTGACCCCTACGACACGGTACTTTTCAATAAAGCCGTGCTTGCTGATTAATTTTGCGACAGACTCGCGTACGCTGGCTTCGATAACCGTAGCCCCGTTGGATTGCATGTACAGCTTTAACTGCGCGAACTCTTCGGGGGAAGTAATGAACTTACCGCCCAACATATTGATGTAGCCAACCCGCGCATCAGGACGGTTGAAGAAGCTTACCGCCGCCGCCCCTGCAATATCCCCCTGATCGTTGACGGCTACCAGCACTTGCCACGTACCATCAGTAACACGCACCTTTACTTGGTCTATCGTGTACTCGTATGTACCACCACCATCCATCGACATCTCTAGGAACGGCGATACCTTGTCCCAAACGGTGTGGATGAACTCGGTCGATACAAACTGGATCTTCATGCGGGCAGGTGCTTCTCTGCGTTTGTATCCGTGGCTACCCTGTCCTTACCAACAGTTTTGCCCCGCGCCTTTTGCACACGATCCATCATTGCGTAGAGTCGTTTGGCCCCGGCTTCGGTGCTTCCGTTGCCGAGTTCTGACACTATCCGAGCGGGTATAACGAACTCGCCATCAGCAAGACGAGCAGGCTGTTTACCACCAATGACAGCAGGAATGGAATCAGATACGCCATCGCCCGGCCCTTTCAGAAGACGCCCACCATCGGAATACCCGCCAAGATCAGACAGGCCACCACCTGCAAAACGTGGCTCGCCACTATAAGCATCAACCCCCGCGTCTGCGGTAGGTGCAATAACGTTGCCTGCGACAGGCCGCTGCATCATTGGGTTGCTGTAATCAGGGGTCTGCAGTTGGGATTGTGGGTAAGCCATGTTGCCACCAACAGCGTTTGCTGCAGACATAACTTCGACTGGCCCACCTACCGCCAGACCCATGATGCCGCCCTTAGCAGCATACTCCGGCCCCGGCGCTTCGTACGGAGTTTTCGCCGTGAAGACAGGGTTGAAGTGCATGCGTTCTGCGCTGCCGGTGTATGGCTGGCTAGCTACGTTAGTCGGGTTGTATGCAAAGTCGTACGGACGAATCATGCCCTTAGATGCATTAGCCGCGTCTTCAGCGGCTTTCTTCTGAGCATCCATCTGATCGTAGTAGGTACCCAGTACCGTACTACCCAGTCCGGCCATTTTGGAATACGGCGCGGCTTTCTCTGCTTCCGCGCTCAGTGTCTTAAGCCCTTCCCAGCTATCCAACTTGCCTATACCGGTCTTCAGCTTGTCCCATTGGGACTGCATCGGGGCGGTCGAAGGGGTGACCGTCATGTCGGAAATCGACGCAGTAGGG
>JACCEC011498197.1_pt1 | contig 10736 bp, 10 predicted proteins | sample 7450121 | NCBI WGS metagenome assembly JACCEC01 (sample SAMN15323455, study PRJNA562643) | freshwater metagenome | isolation source: river surface water | place: USA:Blue River Watershed | collected 2017-08-18 | reverse complement strand
TATATTTATAAATATTTTTATGTGAGAGCTACCTCTCCAATTACCTCACCTTCAATGATTTTTGCCTTCGATTCCCGATATCTTTCGAATTGGTTCATGGCGCGATAAAGATCAGTATCAAATTGTGTTTGATACTTAGTAAAGCGATTCATATCTATTCCTTTTGGTAAGCGTTGAGTTATTTTGATTTCTTCCAATAGATGAAAAGCCGTATGTGCAAATTTATTCGTTTCTAAGTATTTAGTGATGCCCTCTTTAACCTCTTTCATTGCAAGTTGGATAGACTCAGGTCTTGTGATGAATTCCTCCCAAGTCATTTTGAAGCCTTTAAACTTTTCCTTTAGAAATATAAAGGTTAATGGCATTTTACTTTCTATCATCTCGATAGAAAAATCTAAGTAGAGATCACTTTGTGCTTTAATCTCCCCAATCACTTTTAAGAAAACTTGGTAATACTCCTCTCTTTCAGAGGAGAGATGGTCAAATGTGAAGCGTTCTAAAAAAGGAATTTGAAGAGCAACATTGACGCTATCTAAAAGTCGTTCTTCCGACATATTGATTTTAATGTGAGCGGCTTCCGCTTCACGAAGTCTAATTTGTCTAAAAGAGGCCACAGTAATACGTTCTACTAATATGACCTCCATGGCATCTCGAGGCTTGTAAGTTTGATTGATACCATCTGCGATTGCATTGAATAATTCTCGATCCTCCCCTGGTAGGATAGGAATTTGCGCGAAAATACCATGAGTCATCGCATTCAAACTTGATCTTCGTTTACCTTCCTCAGTTGAGGGGCCAGTCGATTTTTTAGCGTTTTCTTGATTCGCTCTAATTTGTGCTTCTGTTGCCATTTTTAACACTTCTTTCTTAAATAATTAATGGAATTTTTAATATGGGGACGATACTAAAAATTTCAAGTAAATCAATGACTTATTGTAAAGTATTACTTTACAATTCCCAATTTTAAAAGGTGGAATGCCTGATATTTCTGGGCGTAGTAATTTACGATTATTTTTATTTTTCTATTGGAAAAATTTACGAATGAATAGAATTTTAGTTAAAAGATCCATTTAAAAAATCTTTCATTAAAAGCTCTTAAAAGCTTAAAACTTGGACGTAATGATAAAATTACCCAATGACTATTCTCGTGACAGGTGCTGCAGGTTTTATTGGTTCAAATTTTGTTTTGGATTGGTTAAGCCAATCAAAAGAAGACGTAGTCTCTTTTGATTTATTAACCTATGCGGGTAATTTGGAAAATTTATCCTCTTTAAACAACAATCCTCATCATCATTTTGTGCAAGGCAATATTGGGGACCGTGATTTAGTCTCAAGTCTCCTAAAAAAATACCAGGTGAGAGCGATTGTAAATTTCGCAGCTGAAAGCCATGTGGATCGTTCAATTCACGAATCAAAAGATTTTATTGAGACGAATATTGTAGGTACCTACAACTTACTTGAATCGGCAAGAAGTTACTGGAATGATTTAGATGAAAATTTAAAACAAGATTTTCGTTTTTTACATATATCCTCAGATGAAGTTTATGGATCACTTAATTCATCTGATCACCCATCAAGCGAAAAAGATCCTTATAAACCTAATAGCCCATACAGCGCTAGCAAAGCTGCAAGTGATCATTTAGTTCGCGCGTGGTTTCAGACTTATAAGTTGCCAGTCTTTACAGTTAATTCAGCCAATAATTATGGCCCATACCAATTTCCAGAAAAATTGATCCCTTTATGTATCCTAAATGCTTTAAAGGGTAAACCTTTGCCTATTTATGGAAATGGTCAACAAGTGCGTGATTGGCTTTATGTGAAAGATCATAGCGCTGCTATTTGTGAAATTTTAAAACAAGGGCACATTGGTGAAACTTATAACGTCGGCGGATGGAATGAAAAAACAAATTTAGAGGTCGTTGAAACTCTATGCGCGATCTTAGATGAATTAAAACCAAAATTGGATGGCAAAAGTTATGTTGAGCAAATTACTTTCGTTAAAGACAGGCCTGGTCATGACAGACGTTATGCGATTGATGCTTCGAAGTTAGAAGGCGAACTTGGGTGGAAACCAAAAGAAACTTTTGAATCAGGACTTCGTAAAACAGTGATTTGGTATTTAGAAAGTCTAAATTGTGTCGATCATGATGCGAGCAGTGAATATCAATATTGGATTAAAAAAAACTGCGCATGAAAATCTTTCTTACAGGAAAAAATGGACAGTTAGGCCGTAAACTTGAAAAAGATTTAAAGCAAATCTATGAAGTTGTTGCAACAGATCGTGACACTTTGGATTTAATAGATACTCAATTTATCAAAGAAACTATCCATCAAGTTAAACCCGATTTGATTATCAATGCCGCAGCTTATACCAATGTGGATCAAGCAGAAAAAGAAAAAGATTTAGTTTATAAAGTTAACGCTTTAGCTCCAAAAGCCTTAAGTGGAGCCGCGAAAGCGCTTGATATCCCTATTATTCATATATCAACCGATTATATTTTCGATGGAACCAAGAAGGGGGCTTATCAAGAAGATGATCAACCCAACCCTTTATCAGTTTATGGAATTACAAAATGGCAAGGGGAAGAGTTTGTAAGACATCACCCTAAACATTTTATTTTAAGAACAAGCTGGATATTTTCATCTGATGGCAATAACTTTTTGAAGTCAATCTTTAAATTGGCCCATGAGAAAAATTCACTGAATATAATTGATGATCAATGGGGGTCACCTACTTCGGTTGAAACATTAAGTAAAGCTATTCAAATTATCATTCAATATCTTCAAAAAAATAATTTAGACGTTTATGGAACATATCATGTGACATCTGACGGTAAAACAAATTGGTATTCATATGCGAAAAAAATTTTAGGTACTATAGAATCTTTTAAGATTGAATTAAAGCTAAAAAAAGATTATTTACATCCTATTTCATTGGATCAATATCCTCAACATGCAATAAGGCCTAAAAACTCCAAATTGAACACAGACAAGTTCAAAAAAATATTTATGACATACTTTCCTCATTGGGAAAATGAGATAAATGACACAGTTTTACAAATGCTTAAATAAATGAAAATTACCCCCTTAAATATCCCAGATATCTTAATTATTGAGCCAAAATTATTTGAAGATGACCGTGGGGTTTTCTTTGAAAGTTTTAATTTGCAGGCTTTTAGAGAGTTAGTAAAAGTAAATATAGAATTTGTTCAAGACAATCATTCCATTTCTCATAAAAGTGTCTTACGCGGACTTCATTACCAACTACCGCCTTGTGCTCAAGGAAAGTTAGTCAGAGTGGTTCAAGGAGAAGTTTTTGATGTTGCGGTAGATATGAGAAGATCTTCGCCAACTTTTGGACAGCATATTTCTCAAATTTTATCAGCTCAAAATAAAAAACAAATGTGGATCCCCGAAGGATTTGCTCATGGATTTTTAACCTTATCTCATACATCTGAATTTCTTTACAAAACGACCGCTCCCTATAGTGCAAAAGATGAAGAATGTATTATTTGGAATGATGATTTTTTAAAAATTGCATGGCCACTTAATCTTCCTATAAAGGTGTCATCCAAAGACAGTTTAGGTAAGCTTTTTAGAGACGCTCTGTTCTTCGATTGATATGTACTATATTTCTTGACTTAATTGGATTGTTAGCCGTAAGATGTTCATAAATGAACAATACGCAGCTAAATTAGATTGGCTAAAATAACTAAACAAATCGATCCCGATATTCATTTTAGGGTGCTTAATGCCCTAGAAGAAAATCCGCATATGACTCAAAGAGAGCTTGCTCAAAAATTAGGCGTTAGTCTTGGAGGTATTAATTTCTGTCTTAAAGCGCTAGTTGAAATTGGGCATTTGAAAATCAATAATTTTCACAAAAATTCTAATAAATCAGCATATCTTTATTTACTTACCCCCTCTGGATTATCAAATAAAGCGATCCTTGCCACGAGTTTTTTAAAGCGCAAAATGGATGAGTACAAAGCACTCAAGATGGAAATTGATCTGGTTAAATCCAAAATCAAAGGCTCAAACTTGATGAATGATAGCTCTCGCTAAATATGCAGAATATTACACCCATTGGCAAGCTTCTTTTTCAGCTCTGGCAACACATGAGCCTGATTCGCAGACATCAATTTATTTTGTTGTTAGTTTTGATGATCATTGCTTCATTCGCTGAAATTATAAGTATAGGAAGTGTGATTCCTTTTTTGAGTGCATTAACATCGCCTGAAAATTTTTTTATAAATCCCCTAGCTCAGCCATTGATTTCTTTTTTAAAAATTGAGAGTGCAAATCAACTTATTGCTCCTTTGACAATTATTTTTTGTTTGTCAGCTATTTTATCTGGGGGTATTCGATTAGTTTTATTGATGTTTACAACTCACCTATCTTTTGCAACAGGCTCAGATTTTGGCATCGATATTTATCAAAGAACGCTCTACCAGCCTTATAAGGTTCATGTAAGTCGGAATAGTAGTGAAATTATCAATGGCATTTCAAATAAAGCTAATGCAATTATTTATAGCGTGATTCTTCCAGCACTTACCTTAGTTAGCAGTAGCGTTATGCTCTTTACAATCTTAATTACACTTATTTATATAGATCCCATTATTTCTCTTTTTACTACCGTCATTTTTGGGTCAATTTATAGCTTGCTTACGAAATATACTCGTCATAATAAGATCAAAAATAGCCGAGTGATTGCAGAGCAATCAACTCAAATTATTAAGTCATTGCAAGAGGGTTTGGGTGGGATTAGAGATGTTCTTATTGACGGTTCTCAGCATGTTTATTGTGAGATATTTAAACGTGCGAATGCCCCATTAAGAGGAGCACAAGCAAATAACCAGATTGTAAGTCAATCTCCGAGATTCATCATGGAATCTTTAGGCATAGTTTTGATTGCAAATCTTGCATATTATTTATTCAATCAGCCTGATGGAGCATCAAAAGCCATTCCTATACTCGGTGTTTTAGCGCTAGGCGCTCAAAAAATGCTACCAATCATGCAGCAAACTTATCAAGCTTGGTCATCCATACAAGGAAGCTATGCATCACTTGAAGATACCCTTTTATTAATTAACCAACCATTACCTTTAAATGCTTTTAATAAAAAAATACTTAACACTAATTTTAATCGAGATATCAAATTTGATAGGGTTAGCTTTCATTATCATTCTGATTTTCATGACGTTATTAAGTATCTAAATTTGACTATTCGTAAAGGCGATAGAGTAGGAGTCATTGGCGCGACTGGAAGTGGTAAGAGTACTTTGATTGATATCTTGATGGGCCTTCTTGAACCAACATCAGGCGCTTTAAAAGTGGACGGAAAAGCTATCACCAAAAGAAACGTTCGTGGTTGGCAAAGACGCATTGCTCATGTACCACAAGCGATTTTTTTATCAGACACAACGATTGCTGAAAATATTGCATTTGGTATTGATAGAAAAGACATTGATTTTGATCGAGTACGTGACGCTGCGAATAGAGCGCAGCTTCAAGATGTTATCGATAAATTACCTAATAAATTTAATACGATCGTCGGTGAGAGAGGGATTCGACTTTCGGGTGGGCAACGTCAGAGAATAGGCATTGCAAGAGCGCTATATAAAAACGCAGATATTTTAGTATTTGATGAAGCCACGAGCGCATTGGATAATAAAACAGAAGAATCTGTGATTAAGTCTATTGAGGCGCTTGGTAAAGAAATTACGATCATTATGATCGCTCATAGAATTACAACCTTAAAAAAATGCACAAAAGTTATTGAGCTTGCCGATGGAAAAATAGTCAACGTTGGTAGCTATCGCGATATTATTAATTCTTCTCATTAACCTTAAATTTAATCAAACATCTTATGCTAAAAAATTCATCCATTCTAATTACAGGCGGCACTGGTTCATTTGGAAATACTTTTGTTCCTATGACGCTTTCAAAATACAACCCCAAGCGCTTGGTTATTTTTTCGCGTGATGAGATGAAGCAATGGGAAATGGCACAAAAATATCAAAATGATCCTCGTGTAGTATTTGTGATTGGTGATGTGCGAGATAAAGATAGACTTTCAAGGGCTTTAGATAGTATTGATTATGTAGTTCATGCAGCTGCAACTAAGATTGTTCCCACAGCAGAATATAATCCTTTTGAATGCGTAAAGACTAACGTAGATGGTGCGATGAATGTCATCGATGCTTGCATTGATCGCGGGATTAAACGAGTGGTAGCTTTATCTACGGACAAAGCAAGTAATCCAATTAATCTTTATGGAGCCACTAAACTTGCATCAGATAAGCTTTTTGTGGCAGGTAATGGATATGCAGGTATGCATGAGACTCGATTCTCTGTAGTGCGCTATGGTAACGTTATGGGATCACGAGGATCCGTCATTCCCTTTTTCCAATCTCTGGCAGCAACAAATGAGTTACCCATTACGGATGAACGCATGACACGTTTTATGATTACGTTAGAGCAAGGTGTTGAGCTTGTTTGGCATGCATTTGAAGATATGCAGGGCGGTGAAATTTATGTAAAAAAAATTCCATCCATGAATATTCTTGATATCGCAAAAGCTGTGAATCCTTCTGCTAAATTAAAATTTATTGGCATTCGACCCGGTGAAAAACTTCACGAACAAATGATTGGATTTGAAGATGCCCCTTACACATACGGATATAAAGATCACTATAAAATTTTGCCCATGATACATAATTGGCATAACGACCCCTTACGAATAAAAGATGGAATAAAAGTTGCAAATGACTTTATATATTCTTCTGATAACAACGTTGAATGGATGTCAATTGAGACGCTTAATCAATGGATCAATCAAAATAAACCAAAGATGGGTGTGAATTAAACTTAAATGAAAGAAGATATTTTAATCACTGGAGGTTCAGGTTTATTAGCTTTAAATTGGGCTCTTACTATAAGAGAAAAATTTAATGTAACTTTAGGGCTCCATGATCGCAATATCAATCTTAAAGGTACTAGAAGTATTTTATTGAACTTAGATTCAAAAGACGCCTTAATAAAAGCGCTTGAAGCATTAGAGCCTCAATTCGTCATTCATGCCGCAGGCTTAACGAGCGTTGAGCAATGTGAAGCCAATCCAACATTGGCAAAATATATCAATGTAGACCTAACAAAGAACCTTGCCACAGTCTGTGCTAAGTTAAATATACCATTGATTTATATATCCACCGATCATTTGTTTTCGGGAAATGAATCATTAGTTAATGAAGACCATCCTGTTTCGCCACTGAATGTTTATGCCAAAACAAAAGCCGAAGCTGAAGCTCGTGTTTTAGATTCTGATGTAGAAACACTCATTATTAGAACAAATTTTTATGGTTGGGGCACTAGCTATCGACACTCTTTTAGTGACATGGTCATCAATCATTTACGTGTCGGTAAAAAAATAAGTTTATTTAAAGATATTTATTACACGCCGATGCTGATCGAGCCTCTTGTTAATTCAGTGCATGAATTAGCCCAAAAAAAAGCCCAAGGGATATTTAATGTGGTTGGTGATGATCGTATTTCAAAATATGATTTCGGATTAAAACTTGCTCGAGAATTTAATCTTGATAATGATTTAATCAATGTAGGAAAAATAATTGATAAGTCGTCACTAGTTGCGCGCCCGCATGATATGAGTTTATCTAATCAAAAAATTTCAAATTATCTAGGCAGAAAAATGGGTGGACTTGATGAACATATCTTAAAACTTAAAGCTCAAGAAGTGAATGGACTCGCAAAGGAGTTGCAAGCATTATGATCCCCTATGGAAAACATCATATTGACGAAGAGGACATTCAAGCTGTAGTGGATATTTTAAGGAGCGGTGCTTTAACACAAGGCCCTGCTGTTGAAGCTTTTGAGAAAGCTGTCGCAGAATATGTTGGCGTTAAGTATGCGGTCGCGGTGTCAAGTGGTACTGCTGCATTACATCTCTCGGCTCTTGCGGCAGGGGTTGGTCCTGGAATGTCTATTGTGACTAGCCCCATCACTTTTGTTGCAAGCGCAAATGCTGCAAGATATTGCGGAGGCGATGTGCTTTTTGCAGATATTGATCCCGAAACAATCAATATGTCGCCTAGTGCTCTGCGAGAAGTGCTTTTAAAAAATTCTAATGTTAAAGCAATAATTCCAGTTCATTTTGCAGGATTAACTTGTGATATGGTTGCAATAAAAAATTTAGCTGATGAGGCTGGAGCTGTTTTGATTGAAGACGCGGCACATGCATTAGGTGCAACTTATCCAAATGGAAAGCGTGTTGGTTGCTGTGAAAATTCATTGATGACCATTTTTTCGTTTCATCCAGTCAAAGCAATAGCTGCTGGTGAAGGGGGGATGATTACTACAAATGATGAGTCTACTTATCGAAAACTTATAAGACTTCGTAGTCACGGTATTAATAAACTTGATGATCCATTGCTGGACAAAGATCAAGCGAACACAAATGGAGTTATTAATCCTTGGTATTATGAAATGCAAGAGTTGGGTTTTCATTACAGAATTACCGACATTCAGAGCGCACTAGCATTGTCTCAATTAAAAAAACTGGATACTTTTGTCAGTCGTCGACGTGATCTAGCTTCTCAGTATGATAAACTCTTTAGAGAAATCAGTCAGTTTAAGCCCATTCAGATTATGGGAAGAATGGAGAGTGCTCATCATTTGTATGTTCTGCGTATAAATTTTGATGCAATAAAGTTGAACAAATCTCAGCTAATGAGCCACTTAAAATCGCAAGGAATTGGATCTCAAGTGCATTATATTCCAGTGGCTAGACATCCCTATTATAGGACCCTTGGTTTTCTTCCAGAGAGTTATTCAAATGCAGAGTCTTATTATAAAGAAGCTCTGACAATTCCATTATTCTATGATTTAACCAATGAACAACAACATAAAATTTTTAATGCATTTCAGGAAGTTTTGAGTTAAAAAATGAGACTTGCCCTTGGAACAGCGCAATTTGGTTTCTCATATGGTGTTGCAAATAATTCTGGGCAAATCGATTTGAGTCAGGGTAAGTTATTACTTGATTGTGCGCTCAAAAATGGGATAAATACTCTTGATACTGCAGTAGCCTATGGAAATAGCGAAAAGCGACTTGGTCAAATCGGCGTTGAAAAATGGCATGTTGTGTCAAAACTTCCCGCCCTTCCTGATGGCTGTGAAAATGTTAAAGGATGGGTTGTTGAGCAAGTTCATCAATCAATTAATCGATTAGGGATAGATCAGCTATACGGACTCTTACTGCATGAACCAAAGCAACTTTTAGAGTCTAGAGGACAACTTATCTATCAATCGTTAATCCAACTCAAAGCTGATGGCCTTTTAAATAAAATTGGTATTTCTATCTACTATCCGTCAGAACTTGATTTGCTCTGTAAAGAATTCGATTTTGATCTCATTCAGGCTCCATTTAATATTCTTGATCGTCGTATCCTCGATTCTGGTTGGCTCACTAAATTATCAAAATTAGGAATAGAGGTACACACTCGATCCGTTTTTCTTCAAGGTTTGTTATTAATGTCAGAAAAAGATATTCCCACAAAATTCGATCAGTGGACTTTATTATGGCTTGAATGGTTTAATTGGCTAAAAAAGTCAGAATTATCCGCATTAGAGGCCTGTTTAGGCTATGCACTTTCATTTTCAGAAATAAGTAAAATTGTCGTTGGCGTGGATAGCATAACTCAATTAAATCAAGTTATTCAAGCGATCCGTGGCGCCCCCTTGAACGTCCCTGATAAACTAAAAATAGATGATATTAATTTGATTAATCCAACGAATTGGGCGCTTCTAAATTAAACCCATATGGATTTTTTACTAATAACTAGAGGCCTGTTAGCAATTTCTGTTGTAAATTGGCATTTTTCGGGATATCAAAGTAAGATTTTTCCGTTATTAAATTTGCCTGGGCGCACTGCTGTATGGCTTTTCTTTGGAATTTCTGGGTATGTTATATCCTATGGATTTATTCATAAAAGATACAAGTTAACACTGTCTGACCTAAAAGATTTTTATATAAATCGGCTACTAAGGATTTACCCTTTATTTTTTTTTATAAGTGTAATTACATTAATTACTCAATTTATAGTTTCTGGAGTCTTACCCATTGGCTTTAAAGATATTGCATCACAATTTCTATTGATACAATTTAATCATAGCTATGCTCTTAGTGGCGTTTTTTGGACGCTCGGAATTGAGTTACAGTTTTATTTAATGGCACCATTCATTGCATATCTTTTATTCTTAAACCCGCATAATAAGATGTTTTTTCTATCATCCCTTTTGTATGTAATTTCCATTAGCACTATATATTATGCAACGCATGTGATGCATTGGTGGTCTTTTGATAGTCGCAATATTATTGGTAATCTCCCGCACTTTATAAGCGGTATGTTAGCCTGCTATTTTGTATCAGAAATTAGCCCCAGTAGAAAAAAGATGATTTACTCAGTTATTTTTGCACTTATTTTACTTGGGTATACAAATTGGATTTACCAATATAACTCAGGTAAGTATTGGTCAATTAAAGGTATTCTTTTAGTAGATATGATTATTTTTCTACTGGTATACGCTCATGCAAATACTAAAAGTATAAATTTTAGATTTAGATCGATTGAGTATTTTTTTAATATGATTGGTATCTTGTCTTACGGTATTTATGGGTGGCATAGTTATCTTATAAAGTATGTTCCATTTATATCTTT
>JACCEC010899939.1_pt1 | contig 10737 bp, 5 predicted proteins | sample 7450121 | NCBI WGS metagenome assembly JACCEC01 (sample SAMN15323455, study PRJNA562643) | freshwater metagenome | isolation source: river surface water | place: USA:Blue River Watershed | collected 2017-08-18 | reverse complement strand
AGTATTACTTAATACTAAATCATCTTCAAAAATAATTGTCCAACCATCATAATCAGAATTTGCTATTTTTTTTAATAAATATAAATGACTTAAATAACAACCAATTTCACCTTTCATTATTTTATCTTTTAATTTTTCATTTGGTGCGTTATTATAACGATGTGTATCCCATGGTTGTTTTACAATACCTTCTTTATGAAGTTGTGGTATATCTATTTTTGAACCATTGACTGCTTCAAATAAATCGATTTGAATTTGCGCAATATTTTCTTGATTTTTAATATTTTCTAAACGCTCTTGATTTCCACTCATATGTACAACTTCAAATTTTGTTTCAAAATTATTAAATAGTTCATTTATAAAATTATTTTTATAAAAATAATAAAATAGATAAAAAAGAATTAAAATAAATAATAATAACATCATTTTATTCATTTTTTTCCATATACACTAAAATATATTTTTATATTTTATAAAAATATATAAAAATAAATAACATAAAAAAAATAAATTTATACAATCATACTTTGATTTTCGTAATTTTGACGAACTAATGTTGGTACAACTACTAAACCATTAATTTTACCACTTTTCATTAATAAATCATAATTAACATCAATTGGATTATCAACATATTTAATTAATTCATATATTTTTTGTGCTGATCTTTTATTTACCATATATGCTTGTGTTCCATAGGGTGTATCTGGATAGCAAAGATTATTTTTAAATAATCCTTTATTACAATGATGTTGATTTGTATTACCTAAATAAATCATATCAACATTATCATTATCATTTTCATCAAGATCAATTAATATTTTATGTAATTCATCTTTAAAAGTATTACTTAATACTAAATCATCTTCAAAAATAATTGTCCAACCATCATAATCAGAATTTGCTATTTTTTTTAATAAATATAAATGACTTAAATAACAACCAATTTCACCTTTCATAATTTTATCTTTTAATTCTTCATTTGGTGCGTTATTATAACGATGTGTATCCCACGGTTGTTTTACAATACCTTCTTTATGAAGTTTTGGTATATCTATTTTTGAACCATTCACTGCTTCAAATAAATCAATTTGAATTTGCGCAATATTTTCTTGATTTTTAATATTTTCTAAACGCTCTTGATTTCCACTCATATGTACAACTTCAAATTTTGTTTCAAAATTATTAAAAAATTCAATAGATGATACATTTTTTTTATAAAAATAATAAATAATGTAAAATAATAAAAATATAAATAAAATAAATAAAAATAAATAATAATTTTTGTTTATAACCATTTTATATTAACTATTTTATAAAAATATATTTTTATCATAAAATGAAATATTAAATATTATTATAATTTATTATAATTTATTTATATAAAATATGTGAAATTATATAAATAATAAATAGTAAATAGTATAATAAATGAAAAATTTATATAAACAAATATTTAAAAATAGATTTTATTTTATTCTTTTCTTACTTTTTATATTTTTTATATTTTTTATTCTTTTTTATTATAAAAAAAAGATTGAAAAATATGAAAATAATCAAAATCATCAAAATACAATTGTAATTGCTCGTTATAAAGAAGATGTATCATATCTTTTAAATGATGAATTTAAAAATTATAATATTATTATCTATAATAAAGGTGATGAAATAACAAATCCAGAAATTATAAATAAATATAAAATTATAGAATTACCAAATGTTGGAAAATGTGATCATACTTATTTACATCATATCATTGAAAATTATGAAAATATATCAAATGTAACAATCTTTTTACCTGCTTCTTTTTATTTTATGGATTATAAAAAAAATCGTGGATTAGAAATTATTAAACGTGTAAATAATACAAATAATAGTGTATTTCCAGCATCTCATTTAAATGGAAGTGTTTACGAAACAGATTATTTATATCATTTTCAACTTGATGAATGGAAAACTAGTTTTGAAGGTAATCAAGAAAATAATCAACAAAATAATACAAATTATAATACACTTATTTCTCCCATTCGACCTTATGGAGTATGGTTTGAAAAACATTTCCCAAATAATACGTGTCCATATGTAACATATATGGGAATGTTTGCTATTTCAAAAGATGATATATATAAAAATCATATTGAAAAATATAAAGAATTAATTTCATATATAGATCATCATGTAAATCCTGAAGCAGGACATTATATTGAACGCGCTTGGGTACCACTATTCTATCCGTTCCAAGATGAATCTTGTATATATCACGATTTCTAATTCATATTTTTAATTCTAATTTGTTAACAAATTATTAATTTATTAACAAATAAATTATATTATTTATAATTTTAATTAAAGAGTGGTTTAAATTCGATATGATTATCGACTAATGCGATTTGTAACACTTGATAAATATTATCGACTAAATATACTTTACAATGTTTGTAATAAATCATTTCAACACCGGGATATTCATAACAATCTTCAAATTCAATTTCATCAGGAATTTCAGCATCTTTTATGTGAATAAGTGGTGATGAATCTAAATGAAGGAATGAAGATGTTTTCATAAGTGGTATTACGGAAGTATCATTTAAATAAGTTTCTTTTAAATTTTTCATATTTCTATTTTCACTTCGTATCATTTGAACAATATCTTCTTTATTCTCTTTAGGTATTATAAACGTATTTATTCCAGCACGAATGGATCCATTTATTTTTGAATATACTCCTCCAATTTTCATTGAAAATCCTAATAAATTAATTTCACCCGTAATTGCGACATTATTACGTACTTTTGTATTTGTTAATAATGATACTAATGATAATGTAATTGCTTGACCACCACTAGGTCCATCTTTATTTACGGAAGAGTCATTAAAGTGAATATGAATACCATTATCTTCTCGTTCACTCAAACTCTTTTTAATATCATCTGGCATTAAATTATAAGCAACAGACATACATACATCAAAACTTTCTTTCATCATATCTCCTGCTAAACCTGTTGCCTTTTGAATCGATATCTTTTTATTCGATGATGGAATAAATACAGTTTGAATCTTCGATATACCACCACCATAACCTACACTTGAAGCATACATACCATAGGAGACACCGACGAGTGGTACTTTGATAATTTTGTCGAAACTCATTTTAGGTTTATCATCTAAAATTTCGTCAACTAATTCTTCATTAATTTGAATAGGATAATCAAAATCAGTACCCATAATACGTCGTAAGTTAATTTCACGAACAATATCATTTAATAATTCACTTAATTTACGAACACCTGCTTCATATGTATAATTTTCAATAATATTTGATAAAAGTTTACTTGGGAATAGTATTTCATCTTTTGAAAAACCAGTATTTTTATAAATTTCAGGTAATACATAATTTTTACATATAATTACTTTATCTTGTTTACTTAATGGTTTGATTTTTACTTCTTGAATACGATCTAATAAAATTTTATCTACATTATTTCGATCATTATACGAAAAGATAAAAATAACTTTTGATAAATCTAATGGTATTGAAGCAAAATATTTATCAAAGAATTCACTGTTTTGTGTTTGATCTGTAATATGTGTTAATATCGAAGCAATTTCACGACCATGTTCTGTTTTACTAATTTTATCTAATTCATCAATAAAAATAATTGGATTCATACACTTTGCTTCTATTAAAGCATCCGCAATTTTACCCCATGTTGACCCTAAATAAGTATAATTATGACCTTCTAATGTGCTACCATTGGAACTACCACCAAGAGGTAAGAAGATGATTGGACGACTTTCACCATTTTCATCGATTAAACATTTTGATAAACCATTTAAACAAATAGTTGTTTTACCAACACCGGGTGGACCTTGTAATCCGAGGCAAAATCCGCGTTTTCCTTTGGATGAAGTACTATTCATCATTTGACCTACTAAACGTTTAATTTGTTGTTTTGATTCTAAATGTCCGTGAACACATTTATCAAGTGTTTTATCAATATATTTCATATATTCTTTTTTATTCTTTTTAAATTCAATCCATTCAAGAACAATAGATTCAATTTCGTAAAAGTTTTTAATGACAAATTTGCGAAATTCTTTATTTAAATCATTTTGTTGGTGTATAGGAGAATTTTCATCATTTTTAATTTGATCATCAATTTCATATTCATCTTCATCAATAATGGTTAATTCGAGAGTATTTAATTTTTCAATTAATAAATTTAAATTATTTTCACTCACAAGATTTTCATTCATTAAATCATTTTTCATTTTACGAATTTGAGATAATTCGGTGATACATTTTTCTAATAATTGTTCATCTGGAAATTTATCTTTTTCAATCATATTTAATATAATATTTTGATTTCGTTCACTTAAATGATTTATATTTAATCCTTTTAATATATCATCACTTGTTATATCCACTGATTTACTTCGTTTTTTTCCAATTCTAACATTTATATCTTGATATTCTAAATTAAAATTTGATGGTTCATAATTTGATGATTCTTGATTAATATCATCAAATTCATCATGAATTTGATTTTGAATTGATTTTAATAATTTTTCTTCTTGATTTATTTCTTCTTTATATAATAAATATTTCTCTTTATTGTATTCAAATTTCATATTGATATTGAGTAATGGTAAGTAAATAACGTATTTAATTAATAAATCTTTACATAATTCAATAAAAAGATCATATTCATTATCACTATGATTTTTAATATTATTTTTGTAATGATTAATAATGGATAAAAGTAATGTATATAATTTTTTATTTTTACCTTCTAATTGAGATTCATCATAAGATACAATTTTCAATGAAAGTACTTGAATATAATTTTCTATTTTTCTTTGAAAATCATGAAAGAATTTAATAATTTTTTCTTCTTTATATACTCCAAAAGGAATCTTTAATAATCCATCTAACCATTGTTGCGCTTTTACACTATTATCTTTAGAACCATTGATCTCTTTATATTTATCAAATGCTTTCGATTTTACAAAATCTGAACAATTCATATTTGTAATTCGTACATCATAAGGTATATCTGAAATTTGAATATTTGATAATTTCTTCTTTGTCTCTTCTTCTATGTTTTTTGTTTGTTTAAATAAACATTGAACTTTCCAATGTAACGATTGATATAATAAATCATATATTGGCATTCCATTCATAAAAATATTTTGAGTAGTTAAAAGATCATAAATAACATGTGCCGAAAATTGAGTATTTGTATCATAAAGTAAAAAGAGAGTTATAATTTTTCGCTGTCTCTCAATGGGTGATTTCATAAAATCTTTAACTAAAAGTGATAAATTTTTGTTTCGTAATGTATTAAACTCTTCATAATCCGATTTTAACATTTGTGTAATTTCACGTGTTGTTAAATAAATAAAATCTCTACTACTTAATTGACTTATATACATTTTTTTAAAATTATTGGGTACATCAACATATTCAATATCTTCTTCAATATTTTTATTCTTTTCTTTAAATAAACTACTATTTTTAATAAATCCAAAAGAATCTTTTTTAAATACTCCATTTACAACAACAACATGATGATTGATATTATTTGGAAATATTATCGTTAATCCTTCAATCTTTTCATTTAATGTTTTTTGTTTAAAATGATTGATTTTATAATAAGGTAAATATTTATCTTGAATACGTAAATTTTTATTCATATTTTCAATCTCTTTTTCATCACATATGATTTCACAACTAAATGGAAGGAAAAATTGATTAAAAAGTTGAATATATTCAGTATACTCTTTTGAGATAGATTTATAAAAATCATTATTATATGATATATAGAGATCATGATAAAAGAAATGTAATATAGTTTCAATATTTTTAAAAGATATATGTTTAATCACTTTTTTCATTTCATTGTATAAATCATTTATTTTTTTATCATGGTTTTTAATAACATATTTATTTTTTACATAATTTTCAATTTCATGATAAATTATTTCAATCGCTTTTAATCGCGATTGATATTCATCACTTTCAATATAACGATTGTTAATTAAAATATCTATATTTTCAATAATTGATAATATATATTTAGTGAAGATTTCATCTTTTCCGCTTGTTTTTTTATCAATTTTAACTTTTCGAGAAGATTGATCATTTAAAGAGTCATCATTTTCATGAATTTGTAATCGTTTGTGTTTGTGTTTTTGTAAATTTTCAATCTTTAAGTTTAAATCTTTAAACTTATCCATTATTAATTTATTTGTTAAAAAAAATCTTATTTACTATTAAATAAGATTTTTATATTTTTTATTTGACTTAAAAAAAATATTATTATTTATATATAATTATAAAAAAATGATTTTTGATAAGTCTAAAGAAAAGAATAAAGTATTTGAAGAAAAAGACTCTTTTTCTTCACCAAAAATGTCTGAAACCAATCGAAATAACAAACGCAAATACACAATTGAAGATAATAAAAAAAATATTATAATCACTTCTAAAGATAATAATAACGAAAATAATTTTAATAATAATAATAACGAAAATAATTTTAATAATAATAATAATTGTGATGATAATAATGATGAATATAAAGAAAAAAAACAAAAATTACTTGAAAAAGAGATTGATTTACTGAAAAAAGAATTAGAAATTATTGAAATGGAACGAAAAAATGATTTAGAAAAATTTGAAGAAGAAATATCAAAATTAAAGTCACAAAATATATGTCAAAATCCACCTTTCCAACCACCTATGAGACGTTTAAATACAATTAATGATTATTATCCTTATAACAAAAATAAAAAGAAAGATGAAACAAATAAAAAGAAAGATGAAAGTCCGATGAAACCATATTCATTATCTGAACTTTTTGAAAAGATGGAAGAAGATACAGAAAAAGAAGATGGAGAAGATGGAGAAGAGAAGAAGAATGGAGAAGAGAAGAAGAGTGGAGAAGAGAAGAAGAGTAATACAAAACGAAATCGTCCAAAACGTGATCGAGATCATGATAATTATCCTAAAAAAGATTATGATCCATTTGATGATTTTCCAGGTGTTCCTCCAATTGTAGTTACATTACTCGGTATTAAAAAGAGTAATGTAGAAGGTGGAAATGATGGTGATAAGAATCCAGAAGAAAAGAAAAAGAAGGTTGAAGAAGAAGATTTTTATGATTATTTTACACAAGCATCTGAATTAACACCTATTGAAAAGGAGATTAAAACACTTCAAGATTTAATTGATTTGGGTAAAACATATGATCCAAATGATTCAAAACGTTATGTGATCCAAATGAAAGCGTTACATAAATGTGTTCCTGTATTAGAAGAGTTAAATCATATGATTGGAATGAAAAATGTGAAATCCATGATTATGGATCTTCTCTTTTTCCGTCTTCAAAATATTGAAGATCGCGAAGTCATTGAAAAGAAAAAAGAAACACCTCAACGTACTCATCACGATCCGAGATATATGCCATTTGGTGGTCCTTTAGGAGGTGGACCTTTGGGTGGTGGATGTAATCGTGATGATTGTGAAGAAGAAGGAAATGCTTTAAATGTATGTAATATGGAAACGCTAAATAAAGAAAATAGTGTATTACGAGATATGTATCATATGGTAATTACGGGATCACCAGGTTGTGGTAAAACGGAAGTAGCGAAAATATTAGCGAAACTTTATTATTGTTTAGGAATTGCGAAGAAGGATAAATTTACATTGGCCCGTCGTAGTGATCTAATAGGTAAATTTTTAGGTCATACGGCAAAGATGACTCAAGATGTTTTTAATAAAGCAAAAGGAGGTATTCTTTTTATTGATGAGGCATATGCTTTGGGAAATCCAGAAGGACGCGACTCTTTTTCGAAGGAGTGTATTGATACAATCAATCAAAATCTAACGGAAAATAAAGATACAGTTGTTTTTATTGCGGGTTATAAATCACAACTTGAAGAGTCATTTTTCGCATATAATCCAGGATTACATCGTCGTTTTAAATTCCGACTTGAAGTAGATAAATATGACGCTGCTGAATTACGTCTTATTTATATGAAAAAAATCAAAGATTCAAAATGGGATATTTATAATAATGATCCAGAAAAATCGATTCCACTTTCACTATTTGAGAAAAATCGTGATATATTTAAATTTAATGGTGGTGATATGGAAAATCTATGGCATCTTACAAAGATTGTTCATGCGCGTCGTATATTTGGTAAATCACGTGATTTAGTAAAGAAGATTAATGAAGAAGATGTAAAGAAAGCAATAACTCTTTATATGGAAAATGATGAAGTAAAGAAACGTAATGATGATATTAAAAAGTATATTCGTGATACTATTTATGTTTAAGTCAATTTTTATTTATAATTTATTTTTTTTTATAACGCACATATTTTATATACAATGATTTATATACAATATATAAGATTTATATATTCTATAAAAAATGTTTTTATTTTTTTTATTTTTAAATAAATATTTTTTATTTATTTTTGTTAAATTTCATCAATCTTCTCATCATTTATGTCTCCACGCACCATATCAAATCCGACATCTGTGATATCACCCACAGATCCCGCAGGATCTAGAGCGCTTTCATAGTTGTGAGGAATGAGTTCAAGTTGCTTAAGAAGATCAATTTCATCTGGAACATATACATATTCAATGTCACCCTTCATATTTTCTTCATCACGTGATTCATAATCACGTAGTGCGTAAAGTACAATGGAACCTACAGTAATACGAGGACCACGACAAGCGCGACCAGTACGAATCCAACCAATTGTATCAGTTGAATTAATACCGTCACTATTCATTGCTCGCATCTTAAAACGACAACCACCAAGAATGGTGGTTACAAGTCCAATGTAAACGGCTTCATCACCATAGTCAGAAGGGATAGGAATATGATTCATATCCACTTTACGGTTGCTACCGCCTTTCTTCATATGCTTATGCTTACCGCCTTTCTGGTTCTTGGGCATCTTAATAAAATAATTGATTCGAAAAATAAATCAGTTATGTGTTTATATAATACTTCTTCTTTATATTCAAAAGATCTTAATAAATAAATGGTAAATTTTTTAATTTTTTATTTACGTTATTAAAAATGTTCATTTTTTTATTGTATTTACGTTATAATTTATTATAAAAATTATTTACGTTATTTTTTAAAATATTATAAAAATAATTTTATTTTTATATTATTTATCAACAGTGTAAAAAAAGACAATATTTTTAAACATCAAAATAGTTGATTTTATTTCTTTGAAGTGTTTCTTGATATTCACTGTTATTTAGTGAACCAGTTGAAAGTTTATTTAATAAATAATTTTCAACACTATTACGTTCATCACCACTTAAAACACGATTATAATGAACAATTGCTGAAATAGAAATATCTTTATAACTATTATAACCAGGGAAACCGCCAATAAAAGGTGTTGCTCCATTAATATCAGTATCTGGATAATTAAGTCGATATAGTCTCTTTGATCCACCATTTAAGTAAGCTCTAAAATTATTTTCTTTAGCATCGCCAACAAAATTATTGACAATTTTTGATAAAATATATTCACCAGCATTTGGATTTGCATAAGACATTGTGAATAAATAAAATGTACCTGGATTAATACCTCCGTGATTTCGAGCACCCGTAACTTGTTTACCATTTGCGTTAAATAAATTAGTACACCATTCCGGACTACCAAAATCATTAAAATAATAAGCACCATTACTTGTATTATTTAAATTAACAGTGTATCCGAAAAATGTTCTAAAACGTGCCCATAAAGATGCTGAGTCATAACGAACTAACATAAATGTGGTTTGGCCACTTGTAGATACCCAAGGGAAATTATCAGGATTACCTTGTAAAAATTGACTAGTGCCGTTAAATTTTATGTAAGGACCATTATTATGTCCACCACTTGCGTAATAAATGGGTTGTTTTGATGGATCATTTTGTTTAAAGACTCCCCAAGAAGAGACAGGTGTTTCATTTGCTTGTGTTAATGAATGTGCGTTTAAAAAGTATTTGTAATCAGTAGGTACATTATATTTGATTAAAATATTATTATTTATACCATTACTATTATTGTTATCTTGTGATGGTGTTAAATAATAAGTATCTCTTTTTTCATTTACTCCTCCTCTTTGAGGATCTAATTTACTTTTCATCCAACATCCTGTTGTGCGTGTTGGTTCATTACGATTTAATACATACGCCATACATTCTGGTGTTTCATCACATTTTTTACTACAATCTTTATGATTCATAGTATCGAAATAACCAAGATCATTATCAGTATAATCAATACCTTTTCGAAGAGTATAAAAACGTGGTGTTTTATTTTTTAATATATTCATATAATTAATATCTTTTTCATAAATTTGCTCGTTACATTCAAAAGCAGCATTATAAGGTGACATACGATTTACTAAAGACGCACGATTTGGAAAAACATTTGTATTATCCCAAACAGGAACATCTTTTTGATTCATTTTCATACCAACAAATCCTGAATTACATTGATATAAACGAGATTCAACATCTGATGTATAAGGTATACCTTGATTATAAATATTATTATCACTATCAATAAGTGTCATACCTGATAAATAAGAATCTCCTTGATTACCTTGTGGAACTTTATGTAAAATAATTGAATTTAAAGTTGTTTGATTTCCTAATAATGATAAAGGGTCTTTTACAAAATCTTTAGATATTTCTTTCGCACCGTT
>JACCEC010099129.1_pt1 | contig 10742 bp, 7 predicted proteins | sample 7450121 | NCBI WGS metagenome assembly JACCEC01 (sample SAMN15323455, study PRJNA562643) | freshwater metagenome | isolation source: river surface water | place: USA:Blue River Watershed | collected 2017-08-18 | reverse complement strand
GAATGGTGTACAATCGGTCTGCTGTAGCTGGCTCAAGACCTTTGATCTGATGGGCAATTGCCTTGCTAACGGGCACGATCCAGTTACACGAAGGCCCTATCTTCAAGCCGTGGGCATATTCGGCCGGATCATCATAGTGCGCAATACCAAGCACTTTTACTGTTTCCGGAAGGGTCCCGCAAATATCGGAATGGTATCTGTCATCATTGGGAATATAAATGCATGGTCCATTTGATATCAGCGTATTTCGTAGTAGCGCCCATCGTTTTCTCCAACTGGTTCTGCGTCCCACGGCGAGGGTGCGCACGGGTATGTGTGAAGGAAATGGGATGGGATCGTGCAGGTTTACATTGGGACGGCTAATTAAAATCTCCGCATTCAGACCTCGGGAGCGCAGAGACTGAACCAGCAGAGTGGCAAATACATCCTTTCCGCTGATACCTTCTGTTGAGGCTGCGATAATGATGCGATGCTTATGAAGGGGTGCAATATGATGGGGATAGCAACGTCCTGCCCGTGCAGCGGTCCGGGGCTCAGGCCAGAAGGGGACCTGATTCACCTGCCATGCATAGGACCCGTATTGGCCCGGCAGGATTGAAACACCGCCAAAGCTGGCCGGGGGAGGTGTCATGAAATCCCGCTGTCGAAGTCTGGTACTTCGGGAACGGTTTTCCAGGCGCGCAAGCAAGGCCAGCCAGCGATCGATCATGGTTTCCAGATCATACCCAAGCTCACGAACACTGTTGGCGGCTCGTTCAGCCATGGCAATGCGTTGCACCGGGTCAGCAGCCAGTCGGGCAATAGCAGAGGCAAAGGCCCGCATGTCTCCGATGGCACAGCGAAATCCAGTCTTTCCATCGGCTACGATATCTGTCAGGGTTTCGATGTCAGACACGACCGGTACACAGCCGTAAGCCATCGCCTCCAGCAAGGCATTGGGGGTGCCTTCAAAGTCTGATGGCAGAATGTAAACATCCTGTTCCCTGAGGGCCTCCAGCGTATGCTCATACGGAAGGGTACCTGAAAGCACCAGACGGCCATCGGAAATAAATCTGCCTGCCAATGTTTCGATGATTGCACGGGATTCACCATCGCCAATCAGGGTCAGACAAAAATCCACCCCAAGGATATCAAGCTGCTCCAGCAATTGGATAAAGTCGGAACTGCGCTTTTGGTACTCGCATAACCTGCCATGGTATATCAACCTCAGTCTGCCCTCGGCTGGGCGTATCGGTATCTCAGCAGGCATGGGTACACAGATGGGAATGGTGGCCAGATTGGCCGCCAGCCAGGGCATCCACAGGGCCGCCCGCCGCTGAATGGCGGTGTTGACGGTTACCACTCCATCCCAGTGTCGAGCCCATCGCTCCACATGTTCATACTCCAACCGAAAGTCAGTCATCATACTTGCCACGACGATGACCCGGGAGGATAGGCGGGGTGTGATACAGGTGGACCTGAAATCTACGACTGGAATATAAATACAGGGAGCCTGCTCCTCCAGATACCTTTCAATCGCCATCCAGGCCTCACCCCAGTTGTCAAGTGGACTGAGACGGATGAAATCAATCGGTATGTCGGCAGGCAACGGTGGACTATGAAGGGGATGGGTAACGAGTGGTGTGTGTTCTTCGGTTAACAGCAAACGGGCGTCTTCGCCCCTGGCCAGAAACCCGCGCACCATATTCGCAGCGCAGATATGGGCACCCCCCAGACTCCATTCAGGCAGGCCAACAATGATGCGTCGGGTCATAATCTCTCTTTAGTTTAAATAGTCAGACTGATAGGGTGCGTATAAAGGATCATTCGCTAAAACAGATGCCTTGCCTCGGAATCTTTCCAATACATCTGCAGGCACTTTGATGGCGGGATACTTTCGCCTGGGTGCATGGAGCAATTGAATCAGACCATCACACCATGGCCGGTCCACCATCCATGCCGCATAGGCTAAGTAAAGCATGGAGGCACGATGCCAGGACAATCGCCTGACCACAGGCCCAAGCCAGATGCGGGAAAAACGGCTATAGGCAACCATTTGCCGGGCCGTGAGCGAAGGATATACACGGCCCATGGGAAGAGGTGTCGGCGGTAAATCCAGAAACGTTTGCAGCAGACGTTCATATCTTGCCTCATCCTCTGATAACACTTCGTACGGCAGGATCAGAACACGCTGAAATCTTGACCGGTAGGTCTCGATCACCGCATTCAGATCCAGCCAGTCTGAAATGAACGCTGAATATGATTCTAGGTATTCCTCGAAAGTCTGGTCACCGCCAAGACGGATAACCTGGGAATATGAAGAACGCAGGGCACCGGCGAATCCCCGGGTGGTGATTAAAATCGTGGCTTGGGGAACATCCCATGCAGTTGATCGGCCACCCGGCTGCGATGTTCCGGGATGCCCGTCGGCTGATGATGAACTCCCGCATGGCGCAAGAGCAGAGACGTATATCCTTCGGGCCAGATCCGGCCTCCGGTCAAGTTCTCGTCACTGATGGCATACCAGCGAGGCTGTTCAGCCATGGCCGTTCGACAGATATCGATGGGTCGCTGGATCCCTCCGAACGAATCGAGTCTGTATGCGATCGAAGGATGTGCCGACATCCAGCGTTGTAGCCAAGTGGTCCCGGTTTTATGCAAACCGACGTGTATCAGGACTTGCGAATTCGTCATTTGACTTCATTGAATCGTTTGAATACCAATGGACTCACTTCATACCACCAGCGTTTCAGGGGCTCAAAGGCAATCAGGAGGTACAAAAATGAAATCGGCCACAGGGATGGGTGACGGTATAACATGACGCAAAGCGAAAACAGTGGCAGCAACAGTTCGGTAAAAGTGGTCAGGAACCTCATCCCCAGCCATTCGGACCATTCAACAGGTTTCCAATACCGGGGGTGTGGCACGGGCTGAAGCCATTGATGACGGAGTACTCTCCATTCCCAACCGAAGAATGCCAGTAAACCGATCACAGGGAATACCATGGGCCAGGAAAGAACCGTCAGCGCCAGCACCGTTGCCGGCAGCTCAATGGGCAGTATTTGGTATTTAATCACTTTCAGCGTGACGGCACGACCATGTCGCACGGCAAAAGTGCTGACTCCGGCTCCTTGATCGGCATCAATGTCATAATACTGATGGCGGAGAATATGGCGAATACCCTTTGGAAGAAGCCAAAGTAAAATGCATAGCGGGTAGACCAATGCAGATATCCCATCAGATGCAGGAGCAAAAATGGTCCAGGCCACAAGGGCAGGCATCACATAGCCATACATGCCATCGGCCATAATGCCGGGTATGCCGCGTTCCTTAAATCGGAAAGGCGGAACAGCATAGAGTACAAACAACATGAATTCAGCGGCGACAAGCCAACGTACCTTGTCCCAATGCGGGAGAAAATACATGGGCAGCCACGCAGTACATAACAGTAGAAAAATGGCTGTAAAAGCCCTGATGTTTCCTAATTTCAACCAACCATTTGACTTGCCATTCAGACGATCTTCCCGTATATCAAAGGCATCAAGAAAGAGATGACCAAAACCTGCGATTCCAACACAAGCCACTAAAAAAATCAGTAACTGTGCCACCAGACATAGCACAGAGGGTGGAGTGGTAAAATGAGACACCCCTAGAAATGCAAAGGTTAGCAGAGGACTGATTTTGTTACCCCACCATTGATCGATTTTCAGGTATTTGTACATGGTATGTTTTCCTTTGCTTTTATCTGGAAGATGCAGGCTTGGAAACCGGAAATTTTATTGGATCATGCATAAAATATGCACAGTCATATTTTTCAACGATCGCTTTAATGGAAGCCGGCATCATCATTTCAGGGGTTTGTAAGCCAGAAACTCATATGTTTCTATCGCGGGCCCAGACTCCCTGATCCAATAGGAATTCGTATGCCGCATGAAATTCTCCCACGCTGCCAGAGAAAAAGTATACATGGGTTTTCGAATGAAATGAATGTCAAATCCAAATTCGCTGATGAGATCAACGGTGCTGGTTAGATCAGGTGTCACCAGGCGGTATAAGCGATTCAACTCACGCAGATCTTTGGCATGTGCATCCAACAAATGAGGTCGAGAGCGGTGATCGATGGCGTAAAAGTCCTTGATGTATAGAAAGCCACCCGGTTTAAGCACCTGATTGGCCTGCTCTATGGCTCGACGATAATCCACAGCATGACAGAGCGATTCCAGGAACATGACCCGGTCAAAACTGTTGGCCGGATATAACTCACTCAGATGATGGAAATCGCCCTGTCTGACGTTGATCCGACTCTGCAACCCTTTGGCTTCGATGCGCTGTTTCGCCACATCAACCTGGACCTTGGAAAGCGTCAGCGCTTCAATGTTCAGATGGCGCCGTTCAGCAAATCCAGTGGCTGGCCCACACACGCCGCAACCCGCATCCAATACCCTGAGTCCATCTTCCAATCTGGCAGCCTGAATGAGGTAATCAAGCAATTCGTCGGTCGATGCGGGTCTGGAACCCTGAAAAACCTCTCCAAAACCTTCGATATAGTCCCGGGTCATTTCCTCATAGTAATGCTTGACATCGGCAACAGAATGTTGATTGATCGTAGCTCGCACATCCCTGACAACATCAGAAGGCTGGGTGACCTTGAACGTGGGCTGTGGCTTTGACCCAAGCAATCGCTTGCCGGCGGCCACGATGCGACTCAGCAAGGGTATGGTGGGTGGCGTTTTTGCCACCTCAGGTGTTGATTCCTGTACAGGCGCCGTTTTCGGCTTCTGAGTAATGGGCTCTGCTGCCATCTGCTCAGTGACGGGGAGAGGATGATGGAATTCCTGACATATTTCATGCTCCTTCTGAAGCAGTTCATCAAATTCCGACGCAGAAACAAGGTCACTGTCAGGGTAAAGTTCCTGACGGATTTGATCTGCATTTTTCATGCGCTCCTCAAATTCCTCAAAACTGTAAGGACGATTCGGGTTCGGAACGATTTCCAGCAGACGAAGATGCGTTGGTCTTGGCACCGGCTTACCGAAATCTTTCTCAAAGAACTCATCAGTTCCCTCGTAGATCTCAAACTGTTGAGGGAACTCTGGATCAAAGTGAACATGAACGGCAGTGGCCTCTTTTGGAATACAGGTGCAATGAATTGCAAATAGAGCCGTGTCTGTCATGTTCTTGGGTGACCAATGAAGTAAACTATCTTCGAAAATCACTGCATGCCCGGCTTTTGATGGAAGGGCAACGGAATGCTTTTCACGGATATTCTTCTTGTAGTCACGACAAAAAAGAATGGTGTCTGATGGGTAGTCGATGATTTCAGGGAAAATCTTATGACTCTCCGGAACCACACAGAGGGTTCCATTGGAAAGGTCTGTGTCCAGCAATGGACACCAGAGATCGATCACCCAATGGTTTGGATCTTGCACCACAGTGGGGTGATAATGTATATCCAGCCAACCTCCATCCGGTGCCTTGACAAAAAGACCGCAATACAGAATTTTGTAATCCACCAACAACTCCTCGATGCGAGGCGCCAAAATCTTCTGTATCAACTTGGGTCCGATCGCCCGAACTTCCTCGGAAGGATCCGTATAGCTGTTCGTGACATATGACTTTCTAATATCGTCCTGATTGAGCATATACCTGCTCTCAGGAAATGCTTTCCTGGTCTCTTCCAGCAAATAACTGATTTCCGAATCTGACAGAAGGCGTTGCTGAACATATCCTCTTTTCATGAGTATGCTGTCTAAGACCCTGTCACGAACAATTTGACGCATATTTTATTGAATCTGAATGTTGATGAATATATGTGTGTATGCTACGAATTTGATCTTGTCTTATATGTTGTCTAGGAAAAATCAAAAGCTCATATTATTTCTGATCACACTGGAGTTTTCCAACCGCTGCCTGAACTCCTCAAAAGTGTAAGATTGTTTATGATTAGGCAATACTTCAAGAAGTTTCAGATTGTCAGACTGTCGATTTTTGCTGCGTTCCAGATAAAACCGGTCGTTCACTTCATACATCTCCAAGAATTGGTCATCATCCCGTTTGGTATAAATACAAACTGGCGAGGCTTCCCTTGGAATACAAGTACAGTGTATGGCATATCGGGGTGATTCAGACATGTTTCGTGGCGACCAGTGGAGCAAACTGTCTTCAAACAGCACGGCTTCTCCCGCTCTTGCAGGAATCGGGACTGAATAATGATTTCGAATTTCCTCAGCATAACTATGATAGAAAGGAGGTTCCTGAGGAGACAAATCGATGACCATAGGAAAGATCCTGTGACTTTCAGGAACCACACAAATGGTACCGTTCGAGTAATCCGTTGACTGTAAAGGACACCAGATATCAATGACCCAGTGCTTCAGGTCTTCAACCACCGTTGGATGGTAGTGTAAGTCGAGCCAGCCTCCATTTGGAGACTTTACAAACAATCCGCATGAAAGTATTTGATACTCATTCAGAAGTTCGTCGATGTGTGGGGATAAGGTCTTCTGAACGATATTGAATATATGTTCACGCAGTGCCATATCATTTTCAAGATAGCTCGTCGTGATGCCTCGTTGGGAAGCGCTGCCATCTGCATTCAGAAACTTATCCGCCGGATAAATGTTGCTGACCTCATCCAGCAAATATTGAACTTCTGACGCTGATAAAAGCTGATGCTGAACATAGCCCTTCTCAATCAGATGTTGATTCAATTCAGGATTAAATATTATGTTTTTCATGTAATCCCTTCAATATTTTGTATCCATATCTTTTCCGTAAATGCTTTCACGGATTTTATCCCCCTGCTCAAGCAGTTGAATGAACTCCTCTTCGGAAATCGCACGATTTTTATTTTCCACCAATCCAAGACTCTTTCGCGGACGGCGGCGTAAGGACGGTTCATTCAACTCTTCTGTGAGATACAGGTCCGGACTGATTTCAAATTTTTCAAAATATCCCGGATGACTTTTGGAAGAAAGATATAAAATGGGAGTCTTGTCCTTGGGATAAGCGGTAATCTGAACAGCAATGCGAGGTTTACTTGAATGATTTTCAGGTGTCCAGTGTATCAGTGATTCATCAAATATCAGACATTCACCTGCCTTCAGTGTCATGGGTTGCAGATACTTTTCCACCAATGCTTCTTCGAAATTTTTGAAGTATGGAAAACCAATGGCGGCTTCTATACTTTCAACATGCGGGAGGATCTTATGACTGCCAGGAACAAGATGGAGGGTTCCATTGTGCGCATCCACATCCTGCAAAGGACACCAGAACGTCACACTTGTATCATCCAGATCCAGCACCGGCCAGTTTTGGTGTATTCTCAAGGCACCTGTATGTGGAGGTTTTATGAAGAAATTGCAGGATAAAATCTCATACTCAGGCATGAACCGCTTAAGATATGGTTCAAAGACTTCTTTGATTAGATTAAAAGCCTTCTTCCTGTAATCCAGATTCTTGTCAAGGGAAGAGCAATGGTAGGTGATATAAAAATTCTCCTTCAGATGAGGATTAAAATTATCTTCCGGACATAATTTGTAAATCTCGTCGATCAGGTAATTTATTTCCTGATCGGAGAGCAGCGGCGTGTGGATATATCCGGTAGATAAAAACTGCTTTTGTAACTCAATGTCTGCAAATAAACCTTTCATTTGATGCTTCTTTTAGCTGATCGTATCATGCGATTTCGCACTGTTAATGCATGTTTATTTCGGATAAGGATGTATCCACCCTGATTTTACTGTCCAGAAAAATCTTGGAGGATAAAGATTTTGCGATATTCCGATGGGGACTTCCTTCACCGGGAATATCCAGCTGTAGCGGCGTATCCGACCAACCCTGATTCCATAATGAAAAGGATGTTTCTTCATCCAACAGGCAAATTTTTACCAGATAACTTCCTGATATCAGGGGAACTTGGGGAATTTGCATGGTCAGTTTTTGTAAACCGGCGGACAAAACCGCGGCATCGCTTATGGATACCGCGATAGCTTGGTGACCCTGCTGATTGAAAATAGCGGCAAGTCCGTTCAGACTGACAGTCGCTCGTTGAACATCCACCGTAAACTCAATGGTGGCAGTCCCATGCATTTGCCCTGGGCCCGCCGGATGATAGGCAATGGCAGTACTCCGTACTTTGAAGGGTTGACTGATACCAACATCACTTTGGTGCTCATTCGATTTGGAGGAGAAATGATTTGAGACGGACTCATCATCAACCATGGCTGAAGCTGGTGCTACTCCGTCAAGTATCTTGTCTATGGCCGTTACGATCGAACCATCGAATTGGATACAGCCTCGCTGAAGGATAATACCTCGCTTGCAGGCCGCCTGCATCTGAAAGGGGTTATGGCCAACGTATATTACGGCTCCTCCCTGTTCGCGAAAGGCTTCCACCAGTCGGAGGCATTTATTTTGAAAGGACAGATCACCCACGGCCAGTACTTCATCCACCAACAGGATGTCAGGATCTCCGTGTACCGCCACCGCAAAACCAAGCCGCGCGCGCATACCCGTGCTGTAGTGTTGAACAGGGCTGTCAATGAAGTCCCCAAGATCGGCAAATGCCAGGATCTCATCCATCTTGCGATTCAGCAACCCCGGGCTGTAACCATGAAGCAAGGCCTGGAGACGGATATTTTCCCGCCCAGACAGATTAGGGGAAAAAGATGAGCCCAACTCAACGATCGCACCGATGCGTCCCTGCACGCGAATGTGTCCGACGGTAGGTCGATAGATCCCGGCAATCAATTTCAGCAATGTGCTTTTTCCCGCCCCATTATTCCCCAGGATACCCAACGATTCCCCGGCCCTGAGGGAAAAATTGATGTCACGCAGGGCCCAAAATTCACCGGGTCTTAACTTCCTCTCCCCATCTGAATTGGATGGCAGCAGTTGTTGGAAGATATCATGGATACCATATCGCAATGTATGGCGCATGCTTCGGGAAAACCGCTGGCTGACCCCCTTGACCTCAAGTACCGTGTCCTTATTCATCAGCCAACTCTTTCAGCAATATGCGGACGGGCAAGCCGCAAAAATCCCATAGCCAAAACGGCCAATCCAACCGCCATCAAACAAGATATGATGGCAGGCATGGTCATAGAAACTTTTCCTGTCAACAATGTCTCACGGGCAGAAACCAACAGCACGGCCGCAGGGTTCCACTCCACTAACAGCTTGGCTATCCCCTCTGTGGGCGTGGGATACACGATCGGAATAAGGAAAAACATGATTTGCAGACCCAACACAATGACTTGTCCAATGTCCTCGTACAGCAAACCGATGGGAGCTGCAAGCAGGCCAATTCCACAGCCCAGCAACAACAGACAGGCCATTAAAGGCAGCGAGGAGAGGATGGTCAGGAGGCTTCCCAGCCCGAAGAAACTCATGACCACGATGAGTACACCCATGCTGATCGCAAATTCAACGAAACTTTCAGCCCAACCCGCCAGGACAATTGACTCCCAGGGGAATTGATATTTACTGAACAAGTGCCGGGATCCGGAAAGATGGGATAGGGAACAATGGAGTTGCCGCGCAAACCCTTGCCAGAGAAACATCCCTGTGACAACATAGGGTGTGTAGGGAATGTTGGTCTCCGGAATCTGGAAATTACCCATGCGTTTCAAAAAAATCCAGGTACCGGCCAGCACCAGCGGGGAAAGGATCAGCCATATGTAACCCAACAGGCTGTTTCGATAGCGGGAGACCATGTTGCGAACAAAGAGCTCCCGGCTCAGTCGCAACGTTATAGCGATTCCTGAATTGTTCATACGACGGATTACATGCCAAAAATGGCGTCAATGACCGAATAAATTGATTGTTCACACCAGTGAAATCTGACCGCTTTATTCGTCACATTAAAGAAATTGGTTTACTGCTTTAATTGCAACATCAACTTGAAATTCGCCCTGCATTTCTTACTTCCGGAATCAGGAAATATTGCCGAAAGCAGTGCAGTTCGGAAATCGGATATGGTACATGGCCAATAATCATCTGCCTGACATATGGAATGTCGGGTAAGTAGGATGATGGCATCATCCCGGTCTGATTAAGGCCAAGTCGTACCGGGTCTTTTTGGAGTTTCGCCGTAAGTGCTGGATATCAAACTCAGGTGGGAGGAGTTTCACAAAGCGGTGTTTAACCCCCTTGTTCCTGAAAGGATATTAGGAAATAGGATGGATGGATCATCCATTAACTGCCCGCATAGGTATATGAGGCAGGCAAGTTGAACAATACTATGGAAAAACCTGATTATTTCAAAATAAGTCCCCCGATTACGATGACGAAGTACATCGAAATGTCACCCGGATATCCGGGCTCTGCGCATCGCCTTCATACCCGGAAACATAACATATCTGCAATATGTATTGAATTGTAAAACATATCAAATATATTGTCGATCCCTTGCCTCCGGTGGGCCTGTAAATACGTTAATTTTCCGCATAATTTGAAAGCCGGAGAAGGAAAATGGAAATGAAAATCCTCGCAAAATATTATGCATGTAGGCCTGCCATCAGTCACATGTCAGGCTTCACACATCCATAATAAATTCATGAAAACGCAACTCAAGGCCTTTTTCCGTTTTACCCTGTTGATGGTTTGTCTGATGGATGCCCGGGCACAGACATCCCGCTACTGGCACAATATCCCCCGTTCCGTGCGCTACCATCCCGAAGGCACCGACATTGTCATGCTCAATGGCGAACGCCGCTTCAACCGGGCGCTTTACGGAGGCAACACCGCCTTTCGGGCCGAAG
>JACCEC010556288.1_pt1 | contig 10743 bp, 8 predicted proteins | sample 7450121 | NCBI WGS metagenome assembly JACCEC01 (sample SAMN15323455, study PRJNA562643) | freshwater metagenome | isolation source: river surface water | place: USA:Blue River Watershed | collected 2017-08-18 | reverse complement strand
TGCGGGCCATTTTGGTGGTGGAAAGTCGCCTCAACCCCAAGGCGGTGAACCACAACACCAATGGCACCAAAGACATAGGTGTGGCGCAAATCAACACGGTGCATTTGCCCATGCTGAAAGTGCATGGGATTCAAGAGGACCAATTGCTGGACGGCTGCATCAACACCTATGTGGGTGCATGGTTGCTGAGCAAACAAATCGCCCGACATGGGCTCAATTGGTTTGGTGTGGCGGCATACCACTCGACCACACGCGAAAAAAACCAACGCTATCAAAAGTTGGTTTACAACGAGTTGGTGCGCAGCGGCGAGATCCACAACACCAGCATGGGGACCCCGCCCTTGGTCAAGTGACTTTCAATGCGCCTGGTCCCAGTTGGCACCCACGCCCACCTCGGCCAGCAAAGGCACTTTGAGTTGCGCCACCTCGGCCATCAAGCGCGGCACTTCGGTTTTGAGCCAATCCACCTGAGCCTCGGGCACCTCGAACACCAACTCGTCATGCACCTGCATGATCATGCGTATGCCTCGCTGCTCGGCGTCCAAGACCTGTTGAATTTTCACCATGCTGAGTTTGATCAAATCCGCCGCCGTGCCCTGCATCGGCGCGTTGATCGCGGCGCGCTCGGCACCTCCTCTGCGCGGGCCATTGGGTGAATTGATCTCAGGCAAATACAAACGCCTGCCAAACACGGTCTCCACATAGCCCTGCGCTTTGGCTTGGGCGCGGGTCTCGTCCATGTAGCGCTTGACACCGGCAAAGCGCTGGAAATAACGCTCGATGTAATTTTTGGCCGCTCCGTTGTCAATGCCCAAAGCCTTGGCCAAGCCAAAGGCACTCATGCCATAAATGAGACCAAAGTTGATCACCTTGGCATAGCGGCGCTGCTCGCTGCTGACCGTGTCAGGTGTCAAACCAAACACCTCGGCGGCCGTGGCCTTGTGCACGTCCAAGCCTTCGTGAAACGCTTTCAACAAAGCCGGGTCGTCACTGATGTGGGCCATGATGCGCAGCTCGATTTGCGAGTAATCGGCGCTGGCAATCACGCTGCCCGCTGGCGCCACGAACGCCTCGCGCACCTTGCGCCCTTCAGGGGTGCGGATCGGGATGTTTTGCAAATTGGGGTCGTTGCTGGACAAGCGGCCCGTCACCGCCACGGCTTGCGCGTAATGGGTGTGCACCCGACCCGTGCGTGGGTTGGCCAACTGGGCCAGTTTGTCGGTGTAGGTGCCTTTGAGTTTGGACAGCGAGCGGTGCTCCAAAATTTTGGCCGGCAGCGGGTAGTCCTCGGCGAGCTTTTCCAGCACTTCTTCGTCGGTGCTGCGCGCGCCGGTGGCGGTTTTTTTGATGACGGGCAAGCCCAGTTTGTCAAAGAAGATTTCACCCAATTGCTTGGGTGAGGCCAGATTGAACGGTTGGCCTGCAATCGCATAAGCGTCTTGCTCGAGTTGCACGATGCGCTGCCCCAGCGCATGGCTTTGCGCGGCCAGGGTGGGCGCATCGATGAGCACACCATTGCGCTCGATGCGGTAGAGCGCTTCGCTGCTGTCGATTTCCAATTGGTAAATGAAGCGCAGCTTGTCATCGGCTTGCAGCAGGGGCCAGAGTCGCTGGTGCACGCCCAGCGTGAAATCCGCGTCCTCACAGGCATAGTGCGCGGCCTGACTCACCTCCACTTGGGCAAAGGAAATTTGATGCGCTCCTTTGCCGCACAGCGCCTCGTAAGACAGGCCTTGGCGTCCCAAGTGGCGCAAGGCCAAACTCTCCAAACCATGGGGCTTGTGCACTTCCAGCACATAGCTTTGCAGCATGGTGTCGTGCACATAGCCTTGCACCTCGATGCCATGGTTGGCCAACACATGGCGGTCGTATTTCACATGCTGACCCAGCTTGTGTTTGTTGGGGTTTTCAAGCCAGGGCTTGAGGCGATCCAGCACTTCTTGCAAAGGCAGTTGGGTGGGGGCATCGGCCGCGTTGTGGGCCAAGGGAATGTAGGCCGCTTCACCTGGCTGAACGCACACACTGATGCCCACGATCTGCGCCTGCATTTCCACCAACGAAGTGGTTTCAGTGTCGATGGCCACCAACTCGGCTTGCTCGATCTTCAACATCCACTGGTCGAAGCGGGCCCAATCGAGCACCGTGTCGTAATGCACTTCAACCGCTTCCGTGACAGGGGGGGCATCAAACAACTGCCCCACCTCACCCACGCCACTGGGGCTGATGAGAGTGGATGTCTTGTCTTTGCTGCCGCCGCCTTCCAACGAGGTCACCAAACCTTTGAAACCGTATTGCTTGTAAAAATCCACCAACGCGGCTTCGTCGGGTGCTTGCATCAACACCCCGTCCAACGACGGCCAACCCGGCACATGGGCTTGCAAATCGCAATCGGTTTTCATGGTGACAAGTTGACGCCCGGTGGGCAGCCAGTCGCGCGCTTGGCGCAGGTTTTCACCGGCCACGCCTTTGATCTCGTCGGCACGCGCCAACAAGGCTTCCAACGAGCCATATTCCGTCAACCATTTGGCGGCTGTCTTCGGACCGACCTTGGCCACACCGGGCACGTTGTCCACGGTGTCGCCCACCAGGGTTTGGTAATCGATCATCAAAGCGGGTGGGACACCGAACTCTTCGGTCACGCCCGCCACATCGCGCTTCTTGCCGTTCATGGTGTCGATGATAGTGATGCGTTCATTGACCAATTGACTCAGATCTTTGTCACCACTGGACACCACCACGTTCATGCCTTGCTGGGCGGCGATGTGCGCCAAGGTGGCGATCACGTCATCGGCCTCGACCCCTGGCACATCCAACAGCGGCCAACCCATGAGGCGCACCAAACGGTGAATGGGTTCGATTTGGCTGCGCAAATCGTCGGGCATGGGCGAGCGCGTGGCTTTGTATTCCGGGTAAATCTCGTCCCTGAAAGTCGGTCCTTTGGCGTCAAACACGCACACCGCATGGTGGGTGGGGTATTCGCGGCGCAGGCTTTGCAACATGTTGACCATGCCACGGATCGCCCCGGTGGCTTGGCTGGTCGGGTCGTTGCGATCAGCCCGCAAATCGGGCATGGCGTGAAAGGCGCGGTACAAATAGCTGGAACCGTCAACCAGCAACAGGGTGGATGTGTCTTGCATACAGAGGATTGTGCCTACAATCTCGGCTTCTTCAGGCTCCCGCTGTATCCCTCATTCCCCATGGCCGTCTTCACCGAAGTTTCCGATCAGCACGCACGCGACTTGCTGACCCAACTCTCCATCGGCGACCTGGTGTCCCTGCAAGGCATCAGCAGCGGCATTGAAAACACCAATTACTTCCTCACCACCGACCAAGGCGAATACGTCTTGACCGTGTTCGAGCGCTTGAGCCATGCGCAACTGCCCTTCTACCTCTACCTGATGAAGCATTTGGCCGATCGTGGCATTGCCGTGCCCGATCCACAATCCAATCATCAAGGCGATATTTTGTTGACCCTGCTCGACAAACCTGCAGCGGTGGTCAACCGCTTGGCCGGTGAATCGCAGATGCATCCCGGCACCGCCCATTGCGCGGCCATGGGAGGCAATTTGGCGCAGATGCATTTGGCCGCGCAAGACTTTGACAAGCAGCAACCCAATTTGCGTGGCTTGGAGTGGTGGAACGAAACCGTGCCGCAAATCCTGCCGTTTTTGTCCGAAGCGCAGTCGCGTTTGTTGACGCACGAACTGGCTTTTCAAAACCATGTCAGTGGCTTGTCCAGTTACACCGCCATGCCCAGCGGTCCGGTGCATGCCGATGCGTTTCGCAACAACGTCATGTTTGTTGGTGACGACTTGAGTGGCGTGTTCGATTTTTATTTTGCCGGGGTGGACCATTGGCTGTTCGACCTGGGCGTGTGCATCAACGATTGGTGCATCGATGATGAAACGGGCGTGATGGATGATACGCGCATGCAGGCCATGCTCGATGCCTACCAATCGGTGCGCCCTTTGCAATCGGCCGAGCGCCAATTGTTCAACCCGATGTTGCGTGCCGCCGCGCTGCGTTTTTGGATTTCTCGCCTGTGGGACTTCCACCTGCCACGTGAAGCCAGCATGTTGCAAGCCCACGACCCCGGACATTTTGAAAAAGTACTGCAACAACGTTTGCAACACCCTGTCACACTCTGATCTATGAAACTGAACGTGGTTCCTGCCCGCACTGGTGCCTCATGGGTCAAACAAGGCATCAAAACATTTTGGCGTCAGCCCTTGGCCTTGAGTGGTTTGTTTTTCTTGTTCACCGGCTTGCTGTCCCTCACCTCCTTGCTGTCATACGCCGGCACTTTTTTGGGTTTGATGCTTTTGCCCGCCATCACCATGGGCATGATGGCCGCCGCCCGCGAAGCCGACCTGGGACGCTTTCCCATGCCGCGCATCTTGTTCATTGCGTTTCAACAAGGCGCCAGCCACGCCAAACGCATGATTTGGATGGGCTTTTTCTATGCGGTGTTTTTCGGATTGGTGTTGGCCCTCTCCACCTTGTTTGACAACGGCGAATTCGCCCGTCTGTACCTGCTCGGTGGCAGCATGGGTGAAGACGTCGTCATGAACGAGTCCTTTCAAACAGCGGTGGTTTTTTTCTTGCTCATGAACCTGCCTGTGGCGGCCTTGTTCTGGCACGCACCCGCCTTGGTGCACTGGCACGATCAGCCACTGGCCAAAAGCATTTTCTTCAGCGCCATGGCTTGCTGGGTCAATTGGCGTGCGTTTTTGATGTTTGGCCTGACTTGGTTGGCCGTCTTCATCAGCACCACGGTGATCTTGAGTTTGGTGAGCATCCTCACGGATGATGGACAACTCTCCATGATGTTGATCTTGCCCGCCATGATGCTGCTGGCCGCCATGTTTTTCGCGTCCAGTTACCACAGTTTTCGCGAGTGTTTCTCCACCGAGCCCGTGCTGGCTTGACGCTTTGAAGACCGCCTAAACCTGTGTCAGCTCGGCCACCGACAAGGCCAACCACTTCACGCCGTGCCGATTGAACTTCACCTGGGCACGGGCGTCCTCCCCCACACCTTCGATCGACACCACGGTGCCTTCACCAAACTTGGTGTGAAACACCTGCAAGCCCGAACGCACCCAGGCATTGGGTCCGCTGGCTTGGGGCGCGGCGCGTTGCGGCACCACGGGTGGCGTGGCTGTGAAAAAACCCGCGCGGTGGTGATCGCTTTGGCCAAAGCCTGCGGGTCTGGAACCCCACATGGCTTGCGAGGGCAAACCTGTTTGGGGGGTCAACCACTTCAGGGTGTGCTCAGGCATTTCATCGAAGAAACGGCTCTTGATGTTGTAGCGGGTTTGGCCATGCAACATGCGTGTTTGCGAATGGCTCAGGTACAAGCGTTTGCGGGCACGGGTGATGGCCACATACATCAGACGCCGTTCTTCTTCCAAGCCTTCGAAATCACTCATGGCGTTTTCATGGGGAAACAAACCTTCTTCCAACCCGGTGATGAACACGCAGTCAAACTCCAAACCCTTGGCCGCATGCACCGTCATGAGTTGCACCGCGTCTTGCCCGGCTTGTGCCTGGTTGTCACCCGACTCCAAGGCCGCATGGGTGAGGAAAGCCGCCAGTGGCGACAAGGTTTCGCCGGTTTCTTCGTTCGGTGTGGCCACGCCTGCAGCGGCTTGTGAGGCGGCAAAGTCGGCTTGGCTTTGCATGGCCTCGTCCACCGGTAAGGCCACCGCGTCTTTGCCAAAACCTTCTTGCGTCACAAAACTTTCTGCGGCGTTGACCAATTCTTGCAAGTTCTCCACGCGGTCCGCGCCTTCGCGCTCGGCTTGGTAATGCTCGATCAGTTGGCTGTGGTCCAACACCATCTCGATGATTTGCCGCAGTGTTTGTCCTTGGGTCTGTTCGCGCAGCACATCGATCTTGGCGACAAAGGCCGAGATGTTGGAACCTGCTTTGCCACCAAGGGTGCTGACCGCGTCATGCAAAGGGCAACCGTTGGCGCGGGCCGCGTCTTGCAACTGCTCGATGCTGCGCGCCCCAATGCCACGCGGTGGGAAATTGACCACCCGCAAAAAGCTGGTGTCGTCGCGCGGGTTTTCCAACAAGCGCAAATACGCCAGCGCGTGTTTGATTTCAGCGCGTTCGAAGAAGCGCAACCCCCCATACACCCGGTAAGGCATGGCGGCATTGAACAACGCGGTTTCAATGACACGGCTTTGCGCGTTGCTGCGGTAGAGCACAGCGATTTCGCTGCGCGTGGCTGCGCCTTTGCTGCCGTCGCCGTCGCGCCCATCTCGCAACAGCTGCTTGATTTCCTCAACGATCCAGTTCGCTTCGGCCAAGTCCCCGGTGGACTCCATGACCCGCACCGGCTCCCCCGCCCCTTGCGTGGTGTGCAGGTTTTTTCCCAAGCGGGTTTTGTTGTGCTTGATGAGTTCGTTGGCCGTGTCCAGGATGTGGCTGTGGCTGCGGTAGTTTTGTTCGAGCTTGATTTGATGCCGCACCTCGTACTCACGCACGAAGTCGGCCATGTTGCCCACCCGCGCACCGCGAAACGCGTAAATGCTTTGATCGTCATCCCCCACGGCCAGCACCGAGCTGCTGGGGCCACTGAGCAATTTGATCCAGGCGTATTGCAAGCGGTTGGTGTCTTGAAACTCGTCAATCAGGATGTGGCTGAAGCGATGTTGGTAGTGCTCGCGCAAAGCATCGTTGTCGCGCAGCAGTTCGTATGAGCGCAGCATCAACTCGCCAAAATCCACCACGCCTTCGCGTTGGCATTGGTCTTCGTACAACTGATAAATCTCGACTTTTTGCCGCGTCTCGGGGTCGCGCACCGGCACGTCTTTGGGGCGTTGCCCGTCTTCCTTGCAGCCCGCGATGAACCATTGCAGTTGCTTGGGTGGGAAACGCTCGTCGTCGATGTTGTGTTGCTTGACCAGTCGTTTCACCGCCGACAACTGGTCCTGGGTGTCCAAGATTTGAAAGGCTTGCGGCAAGTTGGCCAGCTTCCAGTGTGCGCGTAAAAAGCGGTTGCACAGCCCGTGGAAAGTGCCGATCCACATGCCGCGCACATTGACCGGCAACATGGCGCTCAAACGGGTCAGCATTTCCTTGGCGGCTTTGTTGGTGAACGTCACCGCCATCAAACTGCCTGGGCTGGGTTGTCGGTTTTGCAGTAACCAAGCGATGCGGGTGGTCAGCACACGCGTTTTGCCAGAGCCTGCACCCGCCAAGATCAGCGCATGCTCGGCGGGCAAGGTGACGGCGGCGAGTTGTTCGTCGTTCAAACCCTGGAGCAAAGGGCTGTGTTGAGAAGAAAGCATGCGTCGATTGTAGGCAGAGGCTGTTTGGATTCTGCGTAGAATCAATCACCGAGCCCAAGAATCTTGCTGCTCGGTTAGTACGACATCTAAACCGACCAAGCCCCAAGCGCTCAATCCTTTTCATTTTTGGAGCTTGGACCATGGAAATCTTCGATTACGACAATATTCTTTTACTGCCCCGCAAATGCCGGGTGGAAAGTCGCTCAGAGTGCGACGCCAGCGTCACCTTGGGCCCACACACCTTCCGCTTGCCCGTGGTGCCCGCCAACATGAAGACCGTGGTGGACGAATCCATCTGCCTGTGGATGGCGCAAAACAACTATTTTTATGTGATGCACCGCTTCGATTTGGACAATGTGCAGTTTGTGAAAGACATGCACGCCAAAGGTGTGTACGCGTCTATTTCACTGGGCGTCAAAGCCGCCGACCGCGCCACCGTGGACACGCTGGCCGCTGCGGGCATGACCCCCGAATACATCACCATCGACATCGCGCATGGACACGCCGACAGCGTGCGCGACATGATCGCCTACATCAAGGCCAAGCTGCCCCACAGCTTTGTCATCGCTGGCAACGTGGCCACACCTGAAGCGGTGATCGATTTGGAAAACTGGGGCGCAGACGCCACCAAAGTGGGCGTGGGCCCCGGCAAGGTGTGCATCACCAAACTCAAAACAGGTTTTGGCACCGGCGGCTGGCAACTCTCGGCCCTCAAGTGGTGTGCGCGTGTGGCCACCAAACCCATCATTGCCGACGGCGGTATCCGCAGCCACGGCGACATCGCCAAGAGCATCCGCTTTGGCGCGTCCATGGTGATGATTGGGTCGCTGTTTGCAGGCCATGAAGAATCGCCCGGCAAAACCGTTGAGGTGGATGGCGAGATGTTCAAGGAATACTATGGCTCGGCCTCCGACTTCAACAAGGGCGAGTACAAACACGTGGAAGGCAAACGCATCCTCGAGCCGATCAAAGGCAAACTGGCCGACACCTTGGTTGAAATGGAACAAGACGTGCAAAGCTCCATCTCATATGCCGGAGGCACCAAGCTGATGGACGTGCGCAAAGTCAACTACGTGATTTTGGGCGGCGACAACGCCGGCGAACACCTGCTGATGTAAGCTGAGACCATGACCACACTCAAAGCCCCTGAACTGCTCTTGCCCGCTGGCTCGCTGGACAAAATGCGCGCCGCCTACGACTTTGGCGCGGACGCGGTGTATGCCGGCCAACCGCGCTACTCGCTGCGGGCACGCAACAACGAATTTCGTTTGGAGCAAATTGGCATCGGCATTGCCGAGGCGCACCAACGGGGCAAGAAGTTTTTCGTCACCAGCAATTTGCTGCCGCACAACGACAAGGTGCGCACCTACATGCGCGACATCGAACCTGTCATCGCCATGAAGCCCGATGGATTGATCATGGCCGACCCTGGCCTGATCATGATGGTGCGTGAAAAATGGCCCGAGGTGCCGATCCACCTCTCCGTGCAAGCCAACACCGTCAATTGGGCTGCGGTGAAGTTTTGGCAAAACGTCGGCGTGACACGCATCATCTTGTCACGCGAACTGAGCCTGGACGAGATTGAAAAAATCCGCCAAGAGTGTCCCGACATGGAACTCGAGGTGTTTGTACACGGAGCCTTGTGCATCGCTTATTCGGGGCGTTGTTTGTTGTCGGGTTATTTCAACCGCCGCGACCCCAACCAAGGCACTTGCACCAATGCATGCCGCTGGAGCTATGGCACCCAAGCCAGCGCCACCGACCCCAACACCGGCGAGGCCATGCCCATTCCCATGGAAGCCGATTTTGATTTCGCCAAGTCCCAGCAAGAAGCCGAGCAAAGTTTTTCGGCTTGTGGCGATGGTGTGCGCCACCCCGCAGCGGACCAGATTTACCTGCTCGAAGAAAAAGGCCGCCCCGGTCAACTCATGCCGATTATGGAAGACGAGCACGGCACCTACATCATGAACAGCAAAGACTTGCGCGCTGTCGAGTATGTCGAACGCTTGGCCCAAATCGGTGTCGACTCGCTCAAAGTGGAAGGCCGCACCAAGTCGCTGTACTACGTGTCACGCACCGCGCAGGTCTACCGCCGCGCGATTGACGACGCGGTGGCAGGTCGCCCGTTCAACCCCGAACTCATCACCGAACTCGAAGGCTTGGCCAACCGGGGTTACACCGCAGGTTTGCTGGACCGCCGTCCCGCCAACGACTATCAAAACTACGAAACCGGTCACTCGGTCGGACACCGCAGTCAGTTTGTTGGCGAGGTGCGCGGCGTGGCCGATGGCTGGGCCGAGGTGGAAACCAAGAACAAATTTTCAGTGGGCGACATGATTGAAATCATCCACCCCAGCGGCAACCGCACCGTCAAGCTTGAACAAATGAAAGACAAAAACGGTGCGTCCATCGACGTGGCGGCAGGCAGCCCCACCCATGTTTGGATACCCATGGACGGCCCCGCCGACGGCGGTTTGTTGGCCCGGCTCTTATAGCTCTTTCTTTGCTTCAGTGCTCACGCGAACCTGTGGTTTGAGACCTTGCATCCGTTTGACGATGGCAACGGGCGCATGGGCCGCGCCATCTTGCAACTGGCCCTGGGCCAAGACATGGGCCAGCCCGGGCGGATCGTCACGCTGTCAAGGCAAATCGAGTCGTGCAAAGACCAGTATTACAGCGAACTGGAGCGGGCACAGCGGTCCACCAGCATGGACGTGACGGCCTGGGTCGAATGGATGTTGGGGCAAATGGCACAGGCCCACGCATTGGCCAACCGCACCATCGATTCGGCCATTCAGCGCATGCGCTTTCAGGCGCGCATGGCCACATTCACGCTGAATGAGCGCCAGCAAAAAACCATGAAGAAACTCCTCGATGCGGGCCCCAAAGGTTTTGAGGGCGGCATGACCACGCGCAAGCACCAAAGCCTTGCGCAAACCTCCACGCCCACGGCCGCGCGAGATTTGATCGAGTTGGAACGGCTGGGGCTGCTCACACGCGTGGGCGACGGGCGCTCTACGCGCTATTACCCTGTGATGGATGGCTGGGCCGAGGACGGCGCTAAGCAAGCATGAACGACCCAACAGCTCGCAACGAACAACCGCGCAACCCTCTTCATGGTGTGACGCTTGAAGCGATGGTGCGCGCCCTCGAAGCGCACTTCGGTTGGGAGGCGTTGGCCCGCCAGATTCCTATCCGCTGCTTTTCGCACGACCCGAGCGTCAGTTCGAGCTTGAAGTTCCTGCGCAAAACACCTTGGGCGCGTGAAAAGGTGGAGAGCCTGTACTTGTTTATGTTGAGGGAGCAAGCGCGCAGGGGGCGCGCAAAGTAGCCCAGGATGTTGGTATCGACCAAGTACTTGATCACTGGCGGCCCTTGGTTTTGGGCTTGGGCTTGAGCGTGATCTCGCCCGTCACCTCATTGCGGGCAATCCACGTTTCAT
>JACCEC012441995.1_pt1 | contig 10744 bp, 5 predicted proteins | sample 7450121 | NCBI WGS metagenome assembly JACCEC01 (sample SAMN15323455, study PRJNA562643) | freshwater metagenome | isolation source: river surface water | place: USA:Blue River Watershed | collected 2017-08-18 | reverse complement strand
TTAACTGAATGGCACGACACATGCGCGGGTTTTTATGGTGGGCCCCCCGTGAGTCGAACACGGCACCAACGGATTATGAGTCCGCTGCTCTAACCAAGCATGAGCTAGGGGCCCGAAATGGTTGATCTACAGTAGCGAGATTTTATCGCGTGAACCGCAGGGCGGCGAGGGGTTCGCCTAAGCGCTCTGCTTTTTCGTTGTATCAGCTGCCTTCAAAGAAGCTCTTCAGCTTGTCCGAGCGGGACGGATGCCGCAGCTTGCGCAATGTCTTGGACATGCTTGGGCGCGCATCAGTCCGACAGATTCTCCAGCATGTCGCGCTGCGCCGGGGCGAGCTCATGCGAGATACGAGTCCAAACAGATATTGAACACCAGCCATCAGGTCCAAGATTGTTTCGCGGCTGTTCCGCAGATCTAAGATTTGTTCGGCGGATGTTTTTTTATTGATAATATCAATAAGCTGTAAATCCTTCACTCGCTACGCTGCTTCGAAAAATTCGCTGTGGGAGCCTACCGAATACGCTGGGCAGCAAGCCATTGAAATGAAATGTAAGGCTTATGCCAGAACATCAGTACTATCCGAGGCTAAAGACCTATCCTGAATACTTCACTATCTAATGAACGTTTGACCTTGCGTGCGTGCTCTTCTTAGAAAATTTTTTATAGTCTGCGCGTTGATTGCATCCGACTGCCAGGCTGTCGAGCTAATCTCCGATCGAGAATTCTTTATTGATAATTCTTCGAATAAAACGCTAGCTGAAATTAGCACGGAACCATTCACGCGTTATTCGGGTGTTCTCAACAAGGGGTATACCAAAGGAGCCATTTGGATTCGGCTGGAGATCACGCCGCCGCGAGAAGCCCAGCCGAACGACGACATTATCATACGAATACGGCCTGTTTTTCTAGACGAAATCCGCTTGTTTGATCCGCTGGATCAATCGAGTTCCGTGCGCGTTGCTGGCGATACCACTCCGATACAATCTGCTGAGTATCCCTCGCTTTCGCATACCTTCGTCATCCCTGCCGGACACGGCGCGAGGAAAATCTGGCTTCGACTTAAGACAACGAGCACTAGCCTGATTACTGTTGAGGCACTTTCTCGCGAGGAGATGGTTGCCAGTGAGCTGAATCTCAATCTCGTCTACTTCATATCGCTAACCATCTTGGCGATGTTTGTTTTGTTCATACTGATTAACTGGACAAATCAGCGAGAGCTTCTCTACCTATTATTTGTTGTCAGACAGTTTTTGTTTTTAGGGTATACCGCATCACTGTTTGGATTGCACAGATACCTACTTCAGAACCTGCCAGCGAATGTGCTTGACCATCTTTTCAGTTGGATTGTTATAGGAGCCACACTGGCAAGTTTTACTTTCGAGTGGAAGTTTTTGAAAGAGTACTCCCCCAACAGATGGGGAAGAATTTCTCTAAATGGTCTTCTCGTTTGGTCTGGCATCGTTATTTTATTGATGATCTTTGACAAAACTTACGAAGCCTTAAAACTGAACATGATACTCAATGCGGTAGGTCTTGTAGTTCTCCTGGCGGTTGCATCATTGATGCTCGAAAAAAGAGATTCAGCAACCACTACCGATATTCCGCTGCTAAACAAACGACTTATTATCGGCTATTACGCTACACTCAATGTCATACTCATATTCAGCGTTTTACCTCTGCTGGGCGTAGTAAAAGGCACTGAATTTACATTGACTGGACTGGTTTTCTACGCCATCTGCTCCAGCCTGATCATGACGGGACTGATGCAGCTCCGCATCCGCAAACAACAGAAAATTCACGCAGAATATGCCAATAAGCTTCTTCTCTCAGAACACAGGATCGCCATCGAAAGAAACAAAAGAGAAGAGCAAACACATTTGTTCCGGATGCTGATGCATGAAATAAAAAATCCACTGGCTGTGGTCGATATGGCGCTTCTCGCAAATAACGATCAGCGCACAACCAATGCTTATGTAAGTCGCGCGGTCAACAGCATCAAAGAGGTACTTGATCGTTGCTTTAAAGCTGACAGATTATCAGATGGAAATATCAACGTCGAGCTTACAAAAATCAAACTTGCAGAATTTTTAGATGAACTCTTCCAAAGAAAAAGCTGGGGCAACAATACATTCCAGATAAATGTTAAAGCATCATATGCTGTACATGCTGATCTGCAGCTGCTGGGCGTAGCCATGAGCAATCTGATTGATAATGCCATACGCTACGGCGACCCACGGGCACCGATTGACATTGAAGCACGACTTCAAGCAAACAAATCGGGAATCAATGGGGTTGCAATCGTGGTATCGAATCGTCCTGGCGCTGCATCCTGGCCTGATACCGGTAAGGTATTCAAAAAATACTACCGTAGCCCGGGCGCAGAATCGCAATCTGGCACGGGATTAGGTTTGTATCTAGTGCGCACATTAGCAAATCTGATGCATGGCGAATGTAACTACGTGCCGGATGACAAAAACATTAGGTTCGAATTATGGTTGCCAACCTAAACATCGTCGTAGTTGAAGATAATGACGATCTTCGCAATTTGACCTGCCAAGTGTTAGCGCAAGATGGCCATCGCACGACCGGCCTCGCTTCGGCTGAAGAGCTAGAAGATTTGGCGGGCGGTGAGCCGGTAGACATCTTCTTAATTGATTTGAATTTGCCCGGTGAAGATGGTGTCAGTTTGTCTCGGCGAATTCGCAAAGCGCACCCGCTCGTTGGCATCATCATTATCTCTGCAAGAACTGACCTGGTTGACAAATTGACCAGTTACGACAATGGGGCGGATTGGTACATCACCAAGCCCGTCATCTTCGCTGAGCTGTCCGCTGCAATCCGCAGTTTTGCGCGCAGGCGCCATGCTTCCAAACACAACAAAGGCCTTGATCAATCCCTGATGCTGGATAAATTGGATGTGACAGGCCCTCTAGGGAGCGTCAAACTCACCGGCACTGAGGTCATGCTGCTGACGGCCTTTGCCCGCGCCCCCTCTGGAAAGCTCGAAACATGGCAAATCGCCGAGATGCTAGGAGTGGACATTGACGAAGCCATGAAAAACAGCATTTCTGTGCGGATGACGCGATTACGGAAGAAGCTGAACGAAGCAGGCGCTGACGGGCTGGTGATCGAATCCATCCGTAACATCGGGTATCAATTACTTATTAATATTGAAATTAGCTAAAATAGAAATCGGCTCTTCGACGCTGGCATAGCCAAGGTCAAGACACTGGCACCTTAATAACAGAACAACAATTAAAGAAGCGTCGCCCAGACCGTCAGTATGTTTATCAAAAAAGAATCATGATTTCTTCTCCCGGGGTGCCGATTATGCGTATCCCGTAAGGTGCACTCAGCTGATCAAACTGCAATCTTTTGTAATGTAGCGATTACCCACAATTCGAGAATGCAAGCTGGACCACGAGTGCCCAGCCCAATGACATCTGCTGACCGAATTCGCTATCGCACCTACCTGTCGACCTGCCTCGCGTTGCTTACCAGCGCCCTAAGTCATGCCGCAGATCCCGGCGTAGACGCGGGCTCGCTATTGCAGCAAAACGAGAGGGAGCTGAATTTAAAAAAAACAGCACCTCCTGCAATCCAGCCGCGCGGAGTAAAGCCCAGTACGCAAGCTGCCCCAGATGAGCCCACGGTAGTGGTGAGCAGCTTTAAGTTTGTCGGCAATACCTTGCTGAGCGAAGACGCGTTGAATAATGCGTTATCGGAATTCATTAATCGCCCGCTGACCTTGGCGCAGCTCAAAGAAGCCGCTGATGCCATGGTGACTGTGTATCGTGCCGCAGGCTGGATCGTGCGTGCCTACTTACCCCGGCAAGAAATTCAAAACGGGATTGTCACGATTCAAATTGTCGAGGCTCTCTTTGGCGGCGCACAGCTACAAGGTCCTGAACCGAAACGATTGGAAGCGGGCCGCCTGCTCAAGATGGCTGAATCAAATTTGGTTACAGGCAAGCCGCTTAATGGTGACAAAATTGATCGAACGCTGTTATTACTGGATGATTTACCCGGCGTTAGCGTCACCGGCAATCTGGTGGCAGGCAAACAAGATGGCGAAACCAATCTAGCGCTCAGTGTTGCCGACGAAGCACTGGTCACCGGCAGTGCCTCGGTCGATAACTATGGATCACGCGCTACGGGAGCAGAACGCGTTATCGTCAATCTCAACATCAATAGCCCAGTAAAGCTAGGTGACGCGCTGAGCGTCAATGCACTCAAATCTCAGGGTAGTGATTATCAGCGCGTGAGTTATGCCATCCCATTGGGAGACTATGGCTGGCGCGTTGGTTTGCATGCTTCAAATCTGAGCTACCGAGTCGTTACGGACGAATTTAAAGCTCTCGACCCACATGGCACTGCCACCACCGCAGGTTGGCATATGAGCTATCCCATCCTGCGCAGCCAAGTGAAGAATGTTTATGTAGGCCTCAGTTATGACCACAAAAACTTTGACAACACCTCAAATAGCGTAACCAACTCATACAGCACGCGAGCCTATACCGCATCGCTGAATGCCAACCAGATAGATCGCTGGGGCGGTGGCGGCGGGACAAATGCAGGAATCAGCGTGACCTCAGGCACTAATAGCAACACCGACAGTCGCTACGCAAAGCTCAACCTAACGCTTGCTCGCCTTCAGAGCATCGGTAAAGAATTGAGCCTCTATGGAGCAATCAGCAGCCAGAGCACTAATAAAAATCTCGACTCTTCCGAACGTATGTATCTTGGTGGCAGCAGCGGTATTCGAGCTTTCCCGTCGAGTGAAGGCGGCGGCAGCGAGGGAAGCATTGCTACTCTGGAGCTGAGAAAAAATCTCAAACATAATGCCATGCTAAGCGGATTTTATGATTATGGAAGAATCAAGATTAATCATGATAATTCGTTGAACTCACCTTCGAATCCGAATGACTACACTCTAAAAGGCTACGGATTATCGCTCGCGTGGCAGCCATCACTAGGTGTAGAAATAAAATTCACCATCGCCCGGCGCTCAGGCGATAACCCGGCAGCACTTGCCAACGGCAACGATGCAGATGGCACAAGACACATAACGCGCGCCTGGCTCAGCGCAGGGATAGCCTTTTAAGGCTCGGGAAATATGAACCACATTTTCCGGACAATCTGGTCAATTGCCACCCAATCGTGGCAAGCAGTCTCCGAGATTGCCAAGACTGCCGGGAAGAAAAGCGCCAAATCATTGCAATATGGCGCCCTTGCCTCGGTGGTTTTGGGCCTGATGCTGTCTGGACAAGCCGGTGCGCAAGCACCTCCCGCAGCAGATCAGCTACCTACAGGCGGTACCGTGGCGCATGGGACGGCCACGATCAGCAAGTCCGCTGCCGAACACGCGGCCAGCATGACGGTGACACAAACCAGTCAGCGTGCCGTAGTCAACTGGGAAAGCTTCGATCTGGGCCATTCGGCTACCCTGAATTTTGTGCAACCTAATTCACAAGCCGTGACGCTTAATCGTGTCAATGGTGGCAATCCAAGTCAGATTTTTGGCCAAATCAACGCTAATGGTCAGATATTTATCACTAACGCTAACGGCGTGTACTTTGCACCCACTGCTTCAGTCGATGTGGGCGCCTTGGTGGCAACGACACATAGCATCAGTGACAGCAAATTTATGTCCGGTGATTACGTCTTTGAGCGTAATGGCGCCACAGGCAAGATTGTCAACGAAGGCCACATTCGTGCCGCACTGGGCGGCTACGTGGCGTTATTAGCGCCCGAGGTACAAAACGCAGGCGTCGTAGTGGCAAGAGCGGGCACCGTCGCTATGGCGGCGGGCGACATGATTTCCCTGAAAATCGAAGGAAAGGGAAGTTTAGCGGGCATTACGACTACGCCAAGCACCATTGCCACGCTGATTGAAAACAAGCAGGCAGTACAAGCGCCCGACGGACAAATCATCTTGTCAGCAGTCGCCTTAAACAAACTCCAAGCGGGAATCATCAAAAATAGCGGCACGCTGGAAGCGAACAGCTTAGTCAGCAAAGGCGGCAGAATCTATCTGGAGGGCGATGAGATCACGCTAGCAAGCACCAGCAAGATTGAAGCAAAAGGCTCAACGGGCGGGGGTACCATTCTGGTCGGCGGTGATTGGCAGGGTCGTGGTGATATGCGCCAAGCGACCAAGGTGATGATGGAGGCTGGCGCTGTCATTGATGCGAGCGCCACGCAACTCGGCGATGGCGGCAAGGTGGTGCTGTGGAGTGACATACACAATCCCGCGGGACTGACCGTGGCTCACGGGAGCATCAAGTCCGAAGCAGGCGTCAGCGGCGGTAATGGTGGTCAGGTTGAAACGTCGGGATATTTCCTGAATGTTGACAACATCGAGGTGTCAACAAAAGCGCCATCTGGCCAAGCCGGTGATTGGCTTCTGGATCCCTATGACATCATCATTGCGGCCTCTAGTCCTTCAGGCACTACCTGGGCATCAGGTACCGTCACTAGCGGATCCTCAACCACCTACACATCTGCGGCTGCGAGTACGATTTTAGCTAGCAGCATTAACAGTGCATTAGCCTCCAATAACGTCACCATTACCACCGGTGGAACGTCAGGAGATGGACTAGGCAATGGCGACATAAGAATTGGCTCCGAGATTTCATGGAGTAGCAACAACAGTCTGACCTTGGTGGCTGCTGGACAAATTTTTGGAACAGGGGGAATCACCAGAACAGGCAGCGGATCTCTGACATTCAATCAGACGGGCAATTCATCGGGTTCGGGCTACTCCGGCGTAATTACCGGTACAGGTAGCGTGACCAAGACGGGCGCAGGTACGTTACTTCTAGGCGGACTCAGCACCTATACCGGAGCGACGATCGTTAGCAGTGGAACTTTGAAAGCAAATCGAGGTTTTCAATCTTCCACTTCCAGCTCGCCCTTTGGATTTAACTCACCGATAACAGTCGCCGCCGGAGCCACTTTGGATGCAGGTAGCTACACTATGCAAGTAGGCAGTTTATCAGGTGCTGGAACAATAAATTTAGGCACTGTCGTGAATCTTGCCAGTTTTTCGTTTGGCAATGATAACCAATCTGCTGAGTTTGCCGGGGTTATCACCGGCACAAATGTAATCAGCTTCACTAAAAGAGGGACGGGTACACAGACATTATCTGGCCTTAATACTTATCTTGGTTCTACTATCATCAATGCCGGCGCACTTAAACTGGGAAGATCAGGTGATGGCACTGGCGGCCCCCTTGGTACTAAGACCGTATCCATTTCCTCTGGCGCAACGCTAGATTTGAATGGTTTTACTGGTGCTTCCAACCAGACCTTATCAATCAACGGCTCGTTAATTAACTCCTCAAATTCGGACGTTACTTGGACAGGGCCCATCTCCGGCACTACACAATCGATCAGTGCTGCTCCTGGGGCTATCAGCCTGGTTGGAAGTAGTAATACCAGTCTCGGAAGCTCAGGGATGACGATCAGTGGCAAGGTCAGCATTGGTGGTTTGATTTCGCTAGGTACTAGCGCAATTGTGTTAAGTGGCAGCGGAACTCAATTAACGTATGCGCCTACCAGCATCTCGCCCTCCAATAGCCTTGCAGCTCCTATCAGCGGAACGGGAGATCTGATACTTAACCCCACCAATCCGATGTTAGTGACGAATGTCAGTGTAAATACTTATTCGGGCAAGTTTACGGTTGCAGGGGGTGTGGTCAGAGCAGCCAGAGTGGAAAATTTCGGCGCATCATCCAATAGCATTACTGTAAATGATGGTGGCGCACTCAGATTAGATTTCACCGCGTCATCAGCATCACCTTTTTCCAGAAATATCACATTGAATGGCTATGGCAACGGTAGCTACGGAGCATTGGATTATTCGTCGTCAGCGGGTGGTGATTTTTATTACTCTGGAACGGTTTCTCTGGGGAGCACAACTCGCTTTTCAGAGAGCAGCAATAGAAATTTAAGGCTGACCGGGACGATTCAAACGAATGGCTATAATTTTGTTGATGCAAATTCTCCGCTCCTAGTCACTTCTGGAGCAACCATCGCTGGAGGTGGCGGTCAAAGAACAAATTCAGCTTTTGTTGGTGCTTACGATGCTTCGGGGAGTTACTCAAGCACCTATGGCAGTAGCCCTTCTATCGGTTATCAACTGTATACCTCTGCTGCGGCCGCGTCGACCACCTCGGTAGCGGATGTCAGTGGTACGGCACAGTTCACTGCAAATGGATCCACCCTAAGTGCGACCTCGTCTGCGGGATCTTATTCTTTGGCTTATGGTTCTGGTTTGAGCTCATCAACACATGCTCTCTTTCCTATTTCTGCCAAAACAAATTGGACGGTCAACAAAGCGCCGCTGACCGTGACTGCCACTGCCGCGAGCAAACTGTATGACGGCTCGGGGTATTCCGGTGGAAATGGCGTCAGCTACAGCGGGTTTGTGAACAGTGAAACAAGCGCTGTGCTCGGTGGCTCGATTAGCTACAGCGGTACCAGCCAGGGCGCTATCGATGCGGGTTCTTATGTCATTACGCCCACTGGGCTCACCAGCAATAACTACGATATCTCGTACACCCATGGGGCGCTAACCATCAATAAAGCGCCGCTGACCGTGACTGCCACTGCCGCCAGCAAAACATATGACGGCGCCGCTTACTCTGGCGGCAATGGCGTCAGCTACAGTGGATTTGTCAACAGCGAGACCAGCTCCGTACTCACTGGCTCTCTCGGATACAGCGGTACCAGCCAGGGTGCTATCGATGCGGGTTCTTATGTCATTACGCCCAGTGGACTCACCGGTACGAACTACGATATTACCTATACCAGTGGTGCGCTGACGATCACTGCCGCAGCGGCATCTTCAGCATCCTCTGGATCAAGCTCAGCCGCGTCCTCAGTAAGATCAAGTGCGAGCACCGCTACCAATACAAATACGAACACGACGCAATCAGGTAGTTATAACTTTCAAGATCTGGTGACTGGTGCGCTCACCATGAATAGGGTGCAATCAATTGCGGCAGCCAATGATTTGCCGATTATTAAAGTGGCAGCAAACCTTTCGGCAAATAATACGCTGCCCTTGCTTGCGAATAATCAGACATCAGCAACGGCTGCGAATGGAATCACGACTGTCGTTGGGGAAGTGACTACCGTTTCCGAGCTTGATTCGCTGGCGGCCAACAATAGCAAATTTCTAAAACAAGCGAACAGCAGTCTGACAATCAACACACCAATACCCTCATCATCCACGCGTAATTTAGCTGGGACGACGAATAAGGTGGTTGATGATCTTGGCAAGCCGGCAGTCACCTCTGCCAATGCTCAACAGAACATCGAGCCATCTGTACGGCCATTACAATCGCTTGCGCTAAGTACCAAGCCTGCAATCGACTCCATTCCAGCTAAGCTCGAAGTCGCCGCCACTCCTCGACCACAATCAGGCATCCTTGCGGTGACGGTTGTTGAGGGTCCCGGGGTCGGTGTAAAGTCAAATAGTGTGAGCTTTGAACAAAAAGCGGACGCGATTTCTCTGGAAAGCTCCTCTACCCCAGTAACGCCGGTTGCCGCAGATAAGCTTGAATTCTCTGGCAAGCTGACGACCTTCGTGGTCGGAGCCCCGAACGGCAAAACCGTAGAATATCAAGGTGGCTTGGTTAACAATCATATCGTTATTGTCGCGACCTCAGATGAAGCTAAAAACGTAGCCCGCGCTGATACGAAACTGGTACTCGCAGCCGCAGTCACCACGCTTGGTCGAGGTGATCAGATCCAGCTGGCCCAACTCGATGGCGTCATCATTGACTTGAGATAGTTGTATCTCGCACCCTCAGTCATCCGATAATGGGTGCTGCACTGGCTTTAGGCTTGTTAACAAGAGCGCATACATTTCGATGGACAATAAAGCACCGGATCCGGCACTGATTGCCGCCATTCAGGCAGCAATGAACAGCTCTTTCTCAGGAGCTTGGAATGCGCATCAAGCGAAAGCTTACCTGAGCCAGGCGCTACCGAAACTCCTGCATAGCTGCCCAATCGAAGAGATAAAACAGCCAAATGCGGCAGTCGCCGGGCCCGCCATCGAAGGGCTGCGATATGTCTTAGATGAACCGATGCTCGCCACCATGCTAGCGAGATTGATTGCAATTGCAATTGATACGCGCAATGCGCCACAAGCCCATCCCGCATTTGTCAAAGTGATTGCCAATCTCTGTGCCGATGAAGCTCGGATGCTCGCATATTTTTTGAAAGATGAGCCGCTGTCCTTGGTTACCCTTCGCTGGGATTACCACTCAGATTCCGGCAAACAAGGCGGCAAAGAAGTTTTGCAAAATTTTTCTCATCTTGCGTTGCATGCTCAGTGCCAGCATCCGCAGTTCTGTGCAACGTATATTGATAATCTGTGCCGACTGGGGCTGGTAGAGATACCGCCGTTCTATCAATACCTGGACGATTCTTACGCTGAAATCGAGGCAGATCCTCTGATTCGATCACTTATCGCTGATATAGAGTCCAGTCAGGAAAGAGTAGCCACCGTAGAACGCAAAGGCTTACGGATTACCACGATGGGAAAGCAATTTATCCGGACCTGCTTGCAATAGCGAGCCATCACACCTTACAAAAAAGAGCTACGTTGTAATGTAGCTCTTTTGGTTGGTACTGTTGTTTTGGTGGGCCCCCCGTGAGTCGAACACGGCACCAACGGATTATGAGTCCTAGAAAAATTGAATTTCCTTGTGTTGAATAAAAGTCATGT
>JACCEC010766592.1_pt1 | contig 10746 bp, 10 predicted proteins | sample 7450121 | NCBI WGS metagenome assembly JACCEC01 (sample SAMN15323455, study PRJNA562643) | freshwater metagenome | isolation source: river surface water | place: USA:Blue River Watershed | collected 2017-08-18 | reverse complement strand
GGTCCTCAAACACCATCGCCACGATGCGTTCACCACAGTCGGTGGCCATGCGCGGGTGCGCGGCGTCCATGGCCGGAATGGAACTGGCGCCCGGCAAGGTCAGCCCCAGTGCTTCGGCAATGCCTGCCATGGTGCTGGCCGTACCCATGGTGTTGCAGGTGCCTGGCGAGCGCGTCATGCGGCCTTCGAGTTGTACCCATTCGGCATCGCTTACCGCACCGGCTTGGTATTCGTCCCAGAACATGCGCGTGTGGGTGCCCGCACCAATGCGTCGTTCGGGTTGCCCCGCGCGCACGTAACGATCGTTGAGCATGGGACCGGCGGGGCAGAAGATGAAGGGCAGGCCCGCACTCGTCGCGCCCATGATCGTGCCCGGCACGGTTTTGTCACAACCGGCGAGCAAGACCACGCCATCCAAGGGCAAAGAGCGAATGAGCTCCTCCACCTCCATGGCGAGAAAGTTGCGATACAGCATGGTGGTGGGCTTGACCAGCACATCGCCCAAGCTCATGGCGGGCAACTCAAACGGCATGCCCCCAGCGAGCAAGATGCCGCGCTTGACGGCCTCGGCACGCTCTCGCAAATGCGCATGACAGGGCGAGAGATCGCTCCAAGTGTTGATGAGCCCGATGATGGGCCGATCCATCACGTCTTCCCGACGCAAGCCCATTTGCTGAATGCGTTGGCGATGGGCAAAGGCACGCATGCCGCTCGCATTGAACCAGCGACGGCTGCGCAAATCCGCAGTTGTTTTGGTCATGACCGATTCCGGAATCTTGTCAGGGTCTGATGTTAGCGGTAACATGATTTGAACCACAAGCTATTTTCATCCGGCAAAACCCTTGGACTCTGCCCCCCTTCCCCCGCGCCGTCCCCGTCGAGGCCATGGTCGTGTGACCTTGCACGACATCGCCGCCCGTGCAGGGGTCACCCGCATCACGGTGTCGCGTTACTTGCGCGAGCCCGAACGCGTGGCGGCCGAGACCGCGCAACGGGTGCAACAGGCGATCGACGCCTTGGGGTATGTGCCCAATGTGCAAGCCGGTCAACTCGCCAGCGGGCACTCCCGCCTGGTGGCCGCGCTCATTCCCAACATTGGGCACTCGATCTTTGCCGAAACCATCCAAGGTCTGATTGAAGGGCTGGACGGTTCGGGCTACGAACTCATGCTCATGTCGTATGCCTACTCGCTCGAGCGCGAGGTGGAGCAACTGCGTGCGGTGCTGGGCTGGCACCCGGCGGCGCTCATTGTGACGGGGCGTCAACATCTGCCCGCCACGCACCACTTGCTGCAACAAGCCGTCGCACATGGCACGCCGGTCTTCCAAATCTGGGATCACGCGCGCCCCAAGCACCCCGCAGGCTGGGTGCAAGTGGGCTTTGACCATCGCGAGGTGGGCGCCCAAATGGCCGAGCACCTCATGGCGTGCGGCCACCGCGCCTTGGCATTCGTTGACAGCGGCGTGGTCGAAGACTTTCGGGCGCACGAGCGCGCCCAAGGCTTTTTGCATGCGGCGCGTCAAGCCGGCCTCGTGGCCCCCCTTCTGAACGCCAACTTGGGTGACCCCACGGAGGCCGGGCGCGCTGCCCTGCACGAATTGCGTCAAGCGCATCCCCACGTGCGGGCGGTGGCATTTGCCAACGATCAATTCGCCCTGGGGGCTTTGCTCGAAGCCCAAACCCATGGGCTTGAGGTGCCGAAGGATTTGGCCGTGCTTGGCTTTGGCGACTTCCCCCTGGGCGCTCAGATCGCCCCAGGGCTCAGCACCCTGCGTCCGCCGCGCGTGGAGATTGGTCGCACCACCGCCGAGATTTTGCGCCAGCGCCTCTTGCATGGCCAGTCGCCAACCGACTGCCACTTGCCCTGCGCGCTGGTGGTGCGCGGCAGCACCGCGGCCAACACTCAAGCCAAGGTGTAGCGTTCGCATAAGGCCTCAAATGCCGCACATTGCGGGTCATGCCCCGTCTCGGCTTGCAGAATGCGCGCCACAGCCGCAGCCATGCGCCGCGCCTCACGGGCATCCAAAAACAGCGCGCGCCAGCGCCGCGCCAACACGTCTTCCACCGTGATGGCCCACTCCTCGCGAGCGGCAAAGCGCACCATGGCCTCCGTCAAGCCCATGCCCAGCGGTTGGTCGGCTCCCGCCAAGCGCGCCACGTCCGCTTGCGCCGTCCCATACAAATGCGGCCCCGGCGGCTGCGCCAACGACACCGCCGCCGCACCGGGCAGTGCCCCCACGAGGGGCGCGCGCAAGCTCTGCGGCGCCGCACGTGCGGGCAAAGCCCCGGCGGCCACACAGGCGGCGAGCGTGTCCTCGGCCATGACGCGAAACGTGGTCCACTTGCCCCCCGTGATGCTGATCATGCCGTTGGCCTCGCGCACCAGGGTGTGTTCGCGCGAGAGTGCTTTGGTCTCTTGCCCCGCTTGTTGGGCGACGAGCGGGCGCAAACCCACCCACACACTTTTGACATCTTGGCGCGTGATGGGCTGCTGGAGCACCTGTGCTGCTTCTTGCAGAATGAAATCCACCTCGTGCGCAAATGGTTCCGGATCCTGCGGCAAATCGGTGCGCGGGGTGTCGGTGGTGCCGAGCACCAAGGCCCCCAGCCAGGGCACGGCAAAGAGCACGCGTCCATCGCGGGTGCGCGGCACGAGCAAGGCTTGTCGCGTGGGCATGAAGCGCTGGTCTACCACCACGTGCACGCCCTGACTGGGCGAGACCAAGCGCTGCGCATCCGGCGCGCTTTGCGTGCGCAACTGGTCCACCCACACCCCCGTCGCGTTCACCACCGCGCGGCTGCGCAAGGCCAGCGTGCGCCCCGAGATGGCGTCGCAGGCATGCACGGTGTGCAAGCCTTGCGCGTCGGGCGGCGTGACCGCCGTGACCCGGGTGTGGTTGAGCAGCAGCGCCCCCGCGCGAGCGGCCGTTTGCGCCAGCGCCAGGGCCAAACGGGCGTCCTCAAACTGGCCGTCCCAGTACTGCACCCCATTGCGCAAGCCCGCTGCACGCAAGCCCGGCAAGGCCGCCAACGTGGCGTGCCGATTGAGCCAGCGCGTGGGCCCGAGACCGGCAGTGCCGGCGAGGACGTCGTAGAGCTTCAAGCCCAGCGCGTAAAGTGGCGTGGACCATGCGTTGTAGCTGGGCATGACAAACGCCAGGGGCTGGGCCAAATGCGGCGCCATGGCCATGACCACCGAGCGCTCCCGCAACGCCTCACGCACCAAACCCATGTTGCCCTGCGCCAAGTAGCGCACCCCGCCATGGAGTAGTTTGGTCGAACGCGACGAGGTGCCACTGGCGAAGTCGTGCCCCTCCAACAACGCCACCCGATGGCCGCGCAAGGCTGCGTGCAAAGCCACCCCCAAGCCCGTGGCCCCGCCGCCCACGACGGTGAGGTCATAGTGCTCGACGGCCTGGAGTTCTTGCAGCAGGGTTTGGCGTGACATGGTTCGGTAAGGGCTTTGGCACGCCGGCGGTTGGTCCAGTGGAACAGGTGGAGTGCGGATCGGTGATTTCGAAATGTTCGTATATTTTCGATTATGTTCTAATTTTATTCGTTTAGACTCCGGATTGACCCTAAACTCAGGCTTTTCTTTTTCGTCTATGTTCTCAGCACCATGGATTTGAACCCGCGCCAGTCCCAGCTCGTGGAAGCCGTTCGGCACCAAGGCACCCTCAGCATCGAGGCCTTGGCCGAGCGTTTTGGCGTAACGTTGCAGACCGTGCGCCGCGACGTGCAGCGCCTGGCCGAGGCGGGCATGCTCGCGCGCTTTCATGGCGGCGTGCGCTTGCCCGGCTCGACCACCGAGAATGTGGCTTACCGGCAGCGCCAAGCCATGGCCGCGCAGGCCAAGCAGCGCATCGCGCGCGCGGTAGCCGCGCGCATTCCCAACGGCTGCTCGCTCATGATGAACATTGGCACCACCACCGAAGCCATTGCCCAGGCACTCATGCAGCACCGCGACTTGCGCGTGATCACGAATAACCTGCACATCGCGGCACTCCTGAGCACCAACCCCCAATGCGAGGTGATCGTGGCGAGCGGCAGCGTGCGCGCGAGCGACCAAGGCATTGTGGGTGAGGCCACCGTCGAGTTTCTCAGCCAGTTCAAAGTGGACATTGGCCTCGTGGGGGTGAGCGGCATTGAAGCGGACGGCACCTTGCGCGATTACGACTTTCGCGAAGTGAAGGTGACTCGGGCGTTGATGGCCCATGCGCGCGAAGTTTGGATGGCGGCCGACCACACCAAGTTCAATCGCCCCGCCATGGTCGAGCTCGGCCACCTGCAAGACCTGGATGTGTTTTTCACTGACCTCCCCCCGCCCGAGCCCTTCGCACCCCTCCTACAGCAAGCCGGGGTGGAATGCGTGGTGGCAGATTCCGACTGATTGATTGGAGTAACCCATGGCTTATTTGCTTGCCATTGACCAAGGCACCTCAAGCTCGCGCAGCATTGTGTTCACACCGGAGGGCCAAATGGTGGCCATGGCGCAGCAGGAGTTCGGCCAGATCTACCCCCAGCCCGGTTGGGTGGAGCACGACGCCATGGAGATCTGGTCGTCTCAACTCGCCACCGTGCAAGCGGCCCTCACGCAAGCGGGGCTGCACGCGCGCGAGATCACGGCCATTGGCATTACCAACCAGCGCGAGACCACGGTGGTGTGGGACCGCCGCACTGGGCGGCCCATCCACAACGCCATCGTCTGGCAAGACCGGCGAACCGAGCCCTTGTGTGTGGACTTGCGCGCGCGCGGCCTAGAGCCCGCCGTGGTCGAGAAAACAGGTCTGCGCATTGACGCCTACTTCTCCGCCACCAAGCTGCACTGGCTCTTGACCCACGTCCCGGGTGCCCGCGCCTTGGCCGAACAAGGGCACTTGGCCTTTGGCACGATCGACAGTTGGCTCATCTACCAACTCACGCGCGGTGAACGCCACGTGACCGATGTGAGCAATGCCTCGCGCACCCTGCTCTGGAACATCCGCACGCGCCGTTGGGACACCGACTTGCTGGCCGCGCTCGACATTCCGCCAAGCCTCATGCCCGAGGTGCTCGACTCCAGCGCCGACTTCGGTCACACCCATGCCGACGTGCTCGGCGCCGCCGTTCCCATTGGCGGCGTGGCCGGCGATCAGCAGAGCGCCCTGTTTGGCCAGGCCTGCTTCAAGGCCGGCATGGTGAAGAACACCTACGGCACGGGCTGCTTCATGCTCATGCACACGGGCTCCCACTTGCCCGTGAGCGAGAACGGTCTGATCACCACCGCCGCAGCCCAACCCGCAGGCGCCCCGCAATACGCCATGGAAGGTAGCGTGTTCATTGGTGGCGCGGTCGTGCAGTGGCTGCGCGATGGCTTGCACGCCATTCAGGCCAGCAGCGAGGTGCAGGCCCTCGCGCAAAGCGTGCCCGACGCCGGCGGCGTGGTGTTCGTGCCCGCCTTCACGGGCCTTGGCGCGCCCTATTGGGACGCGCAAGCGCGCGGTACCCTCACCGGTCTCACGCGCGGCACTTCCATGGCGCACATCGCGCGCGCGGCGTTGGAGAGCATCGCCTACCAAAGCACCGTGTTGCTCGAGAGCATGAACCGCGACGTCCAAGCCCACGGCGGCACCGCGGTGAGTGAGCTGCGTGTGGATGGCGGTGCCTGCGTGAACGATTTGCTCATGCAAAGGCAAGCCGATTTGCTGGGTATTCCCGTCCTGCGCCCCAAAGTGACCGAAACCACCGCCCTAGGCGCCGCCTACCTCGCAGGCTTGCACGTCGGGGTGTACGCCAACCTCGACGACCTCGCCGCCCAGTGGCAAATCGAACGACGCTTCCTGCCCACCCTCGCACGCGACCAAGCCGCTGAAAAAATGGCGGCCTGGGAACACGCCGTGCGGCAGGCGCGCGCGGGCTAGTTCATCAGCCCCTCCTGCCTTGTTCCATGCTTGTCAGGGGCTGTGCTGAAGCATCTTTTTTCATTTTGGGCTTCGCACTCGTCGTCCGTAGCCCATCAATGTGCTCTTTCAAACCTGCTGGAATTGCTTGCCACATGGGGTCGAGGATGAAATCGACTCCCTCTCGCCGCGCCAATTTTGCAGCGGGCACAAAATCTGCATCACCCGCTATGAGAACGATTTGATCGACCTGTTTTTTCAGAACAAGCGAAGAAATATCGATGCCAATCCTCATATCAACGCCCTTTTGTCTCACGCTGGGCACTACATCGCTCTCCTTAAGTTCTTCATACCTGCACTTGCCCTTCAACAAATCTTGAATGACTTGGGGCTTGATCGTCCAAGGCGTGTCACTTGCTAAATGCCCCAGTCTGAGAGCCACTTTGCGCTTATCGCGCAACTTATTGTGTAACTCCAGACGAAATGTGGCTTCAGATGACTTGGAAAAATCGACACTCTTTTGGGTGATGGGGTTGTGGAGTTTTTTGTCCAATGGTGGACAGTCATAAAAGAAAATACGATACAAATCACGCCGACGTCTGGGATCTTTTCGAGGTGCTGGCTCCATCAAATGCGCCATGGCACACCCAAACGCGAATTCGGCAGCCCTTGAGGCGTTGTAGGCGTTATCCGGTTCGATGCTCCTAAATCGTTTCACGAAAAAAGCGCCATCGATCAGAATTGCCGTTGGCATTTGTCCTCCAGTGCGCACGATTGAAACAAAAACGCCCTAGGGATCGGCTCGTCCAGGATGATCGGACGGCTTACTGCCTAGGGCGGGATTCTTTCATTCTAAACACAAAGCAGGTTTTTCGACTTGGGTGGAGTCCAAAAATCCCGAAAGACTCAAGTAATTTATACCGGAAAACTTTGTATAACCGTCGGATGCTTTGTACAAGGATGAAGCACTAACATGAAGCACTAACCCAACGCGGCCCATTCGAAGAGGCCGCTTTTTAAAGCCTCGCCCCCCCTTCGTTGGTGGGTCACTTCTGACTTAAAGGGTTCGCTATGTGGCCTTTGTCAGTCGAGTGCTTTGCAGAATAATGGTCTACTGACTTCCAGAATTGCACGAACGCTTGGAAGGATTTGGCGCGACTGGCGGGGATCGAACCCACGACCCTTGGCTTCGGAGGCCAATACTCTATCCACTGAGCTACAGTCGCACGCCTGAAAGCCTATTGTAGGGGGAGAAGTTAAGATATCGGCTTTGCCTCATTCCAGACAGGATTTCCACATGCGTCTTCTCCTTGCCCTCTCTTTTGCCTCACTTGGCCTGGTGGCCTGTGGCAACGCTAACAATGCGTCCATGGACGCGCAAGCGGTCGCCAGCCGCATTCAGAAAGTTGGCTCGGTCCAGCTGCAATCTGCCGGTGGCGGTGAGCTGCGTTCGGGTGAACAGGTCTATCAGGCGCAGTGCGGTGCCTGCCACGGTTCCGGGGCATTGGGTGCGCCCAAGCTGGGTGACAACGCGGCCTGGGGTGCGCGCATTGGCAAAGGCTATGACGCGCTCCTGGTCTCCGCACTCAAGGGCAAGGGCAGCATGGCGGCTCAGGGCGGCGGTGCCTTCAGCGACCTTGAAATCGGTCGTGCGGTGGTCTACATGGCCAACAAATCCGGTGGCAACCTGGCTGAACCTAAGAAATAAGTCCGCCCTGACTCGGTTTCAACCGGCCCAAGAGGCCGGTTTTTCATGCCTTTGAGCTTGGGGCACCCTGTCCCAAAGGCTATGGGCGCCCCAACTGACCGGCTACACCGCTCAGTGATTTGGTTGGCGCAGTAGCCCGTTCTGTTGTCCTTTGCTCGCAAGCGGGCTTTTGACAAAGCCAAAGCGCTGCGGCAGCTCGTCGCTTTGCACGGTCTCGGGCTGCCAGCGGCCAGCCTCGATCGCCTCGGCGGCGGCGAGCATGTCTTGGCTGTGTACCAAGCCCAGGCCTTGGGCGGTTTGCAAGTAGAGGCGCCCTTCTTCGTCTAACCAGCTCGCGCTCACTTGGACGGGCTCTCCGGTGTGACTGAGCACTTGGCCATCGGGTTGCAAGCGCCAGATCCAGGGGGTGATCAACAATTCCACGTACACGCGCTGGGGTCCGTTTTGGAAATACCAGCGCCCGCTGGCATCGCAGGCGTAGTTGCGGCCAATGAAGGCGATGAGTTTGTCGTGCTGCAAACGGGAGCCGCGGCTGTGGGCGAAGTCGCCCAGGGCTTGGGTGCGGTCGTCTCGCATATACCAATCGCCCCGCGCGTCGAGCCCCAACCAACCGTAGCAATCGGGCACGTTGGGCCACTTGGCCATGGCTTGTCTGACGAGATCATCCATGTGCGCCTCCGGTTTGGCCAAGCCAGTCCATGATGTCTTGCGGCAGGCCCAAGACTTGGCCGGGAAATGGTCCCTGCGCAAAACCCACATGGCCACCCCAGTCGGGTTGCCAGCATACGGTTTGCGGGCCCACTTCGTAGGCTTGGGGCAGGCTAGAGGCCGGGATGAAAGGGTCATTGCGCGCGTTGAGGAGCAAGGCGGGCAGTTGGATTTGGGGCAACAGGGGTTTGGCTGAGGCGCGGGTCCAGTAATCTTCAACCCCCCGGTAGCCATGCACAGGCGCGGTGAAGGCGTCGTCAAACTCCCACAGGTCGCGAGCGGCAAGCGCGCGGGGGAGGTCGAACAGTTCGGGGAACTGTTCCCACTTTTGGCGCGCTTTGCGTTTCATGGTTTGCAGAAACATGGGGGTGTAGACCCTGAGGTTAAAGCCCTGTCCCAATTGTCGTCCACTGGCGAGCAAATCCAATGGGGCGCATATCGAGGCCACGGCACGCACGCGCTGTGAGGCAGCCGCGCCTTGCTCCCCCGCCCAGCGCATGAGGGCATTGCCGCCGAGTGACACGCCAACCGCGTAGCGTGGACCCGCCACCCGCTCTGCGACTTGTTGCAGCAGGAATTCAATTTCCGCGCTGTCGCCCGAGTGGTAGGCGCGGGGTGCGAGGTTGATCTCGCCACTGCAGCCGCGAAAGTGCGGCAAAGCCAAGCGCCAGCCCCGCGCCCGGGCCACGCACGCAAACGCGCGGGCGTAGTGGCTGTGGCGTGAGCCTTCGAGGCCATGAAAGAGCACCACGGTGGGCGCATCGGGCTTGGGTGCATCGACCCAATCGACATCCACAAAATCGGCGTCCGGAGTGTTCCATCGCTCACGGCGCCAGGCCACGGGCGGTCCGTCCTCCGCGCGTGCGACGCGCGCAGCCCAAATGGTTTGCAAGTGGCCCCCTGGCAGCCACGCGGGCGCTTGTCCTCGCATCAGTGAATTTGCGTGGGAGCGGCTAAGGAGGCGAGGGGGTCCACATCGGGCAGCGCATCCGGCACCCCGGGGCTGGCGTGGTGCGCGACCAGGCGCCAGCCCTGCGGTGTGCGTTGGTAGACATTGGTCGCATAGGCGAAGGCGAGTTTGGGGCCCTGTTCGGTCTCGACTTGCACTTCCTCGATCACGCTGTGAACCGCGCTGGTGAGGGAGGTGATCTTGCGCACCTCGCGCACGGTCAGGGGAATGGCGCCCTGCGCGAAGATGGCCTCAAACGACGCGCGTATGGCGCCCAATCCCAAGAGGCGCTCACCACTGCCGGGATGCAAGCAGACCACTTCGTCTTCGTCGGCCCAACAGGCCATGAGTTGTTCGAGGTCGCCGTTGCGCATGGCCTCGTAGAAGGCGGCTTCGACGCGGTCGGGGTCTCCCCCGAGGGTCAGGGCATGGGTACTCTTGGGCATATCTGGATTGTCGCCGAAGCAAAAAAAACAGGCCACAAGGGCCTGTTTTCGATGGCGGCTGGACCCACAGGTCCAAACCTCTTTTACTTTTTGGCGCGGTAGCGACGCAGCGCGGAGAGTTCGGCTGCCAAAACAGCCAACTCCGAACGCGCACGTGCGAGGTCAACTTCACTCTTGGCGTTGCGCAGGGCCTCTTCCGCGGCCTGACGGGCGCGGTTGGCTTTTTCCTCATCGAGGTCTTTGCCGCGCACGGCCGTGTCGGAGAGAACGGTCACGCAGTCGGGCTGGATCTCCAAGATGCCGCCCGCCACAAACACGAACTCCTCGCCACCATCGGCCAGCTGAATGCGCACCGAGCCGGGGCGGATGCGCGTGATCAGCGGCGTGTGGCGTGGGTAGACGCCGAGCTCGCCAACCTCACCGGGCAAAGCCACAAAGGTTGCCTTGCCCGAGAAGATCGACGCTTCCGCGCTGACCACATCGACTTGCATGGTGGAGGTGCTCATAAACCCTCTTAGAGTTTCTTGGCTTTTTCGATCGCTTCGTCGATGGTGCCGACCATGTAGAAGGCCTGCTCGGGCAGGTGGTCACATTCGCCATTGACGATCATCTTGAAGCCGCGGATGGTTTCGGCCAGCGAAACGTACTTACCTGCGGTACCCGTGAACACTTCGGCCACGTGGAACGGCTGGGAGAGGAAACGCTGAATCTTACGAGCGCGCGCCACGACGAGTTTGTCTTCAGGTGCGAGTTCGTCCATGCCCAGAATCGCGATGATGTCCCGCAGTTCCTTGTAGCGCTGGAGCGTGCCCTGCACCGCACGGGCGGTGTGGTAGTGCTCCTCACCCACCACGTGGGGGTCGAGCTGGCGGCTGGTGGAGTCGAGCGGATCCACGGCGGGGTAGATACCGAGCGCAGCGATGTCACGCGACAACACCACGGTCGAGTCCAAGTGAGCGAAGGTGGTGGCAGGCGAGGGGTCGGTCAAGTCGTCCGCAGGCACGTACACGGCCTGGATGGAAGTGATGGAGCCGACCTTGGTGGAGGTAATACGCT
>JACCEC010185217.1_pt1 | contig 10747 bp, 11 predicted proteins | sample 7450121 | NCBI WGS metagenome assembly JACCEC01 (sample SAMN15323455, study PRJNA562643) | freshwater metagenome | isolation source: river surface water | place: USA:Blue River Watershed | collected 2017-08-18 | reverse complement strand
GCGTCCTACATCACCCGACAAATTTTGGGTGTCAATGGAGGGATGGTCTGATGCGTCGCGTTGTGGTCACGGGCATGTCAGGCATCACGGCCTTGGGTGATACATGGGACACCATCGAGCCGCACCTGCGCGCTGGCAGAAATGCCGTGCGCACAATGCCTGAGTGGGACTTCGTTAAAGACTTGAACACTCGCTTGGGTGCACCCGTGGATGGGTTTCAAACGCCCACACACTACGCCAGAAAAATGGTGCGCTCGATGGGGCGTGTTTCTCTGATGGCCGTGCGGGCAACAGAGGTCGCGCTGGCACATGCTGGTTTGTTAGACGATGCCAGCATTCGAGATGGCCGCATGGGGGTGGCTTACGGATCGTCATCCGGCAGCGTTGAGCCCGTGCGTGTGTTTGGCAAGATGCTAGACACCGGTTGCATGCAAGGTGTGACATCCACCAGTTATGTGCAAATGATGGCCCACACCACGGCGGTCAACATCGGACTTTTCTTTGGACTTCAGGGGCGAATCATTCCCACATCGAGTGCTTGCACATCGGGCAGTCAAGGCATTGGTTATGCCTATGAAGCGATCAAGTGGGGACGCTTGCCTCTGATGGTCGCAGGAGGGGCTGAAGAAATATCTGTCTCGGGTGCTGCTGTGTTTGATACATTGTTTGCGACCAGCACGCAAAATGATTCGCCGGTGCTCACGCCAAGGCCATTCGATCGTGCGAGAGACGGTTTGGTGGTTGGCGAAGGCGCCGCAACACTGATCCTTGAAGATCTTGAGCATGCACTTGCACGAGGTGCCGTACCCTTGGCTGAAATCGTTGGGTATGCATCCACCTCAGATGGCACACATGTCACTCAGCCACAAGCGCAAACCATGGGTCAAGCCATGACATTGGCCTTGAAGGATGCGGGCCTCGAGGCGGCAGACATTGACTATGTCAGTGCTCACGGTACGGCGACTGACATTGGCGATATCGCTGAATCACAAGCCACCCATGCTGTGTTTGGTTCTCGCATTCCGATCAGTTCGATGAAGAGTTACTTGGGTCACACGCTGGGTGCTTGCGGGGCGATTGAAGCTTGGTGGGGCATCGAGATGATGCAAAGGTCTTGGTTTGCGCCGACGCTGAATTTGACCGACCCAGATCCTGCATGCGCCGAACTAGACCACCTCGCATCTGCTGGGCGTCGAATTCAGGCAAAGCACATCATGAGCAATAACTTCGCTTTTGGCGGGATCAATACCTCGCTCATATTTAAGTATTTGGTATGAATAAATAGTTCTATTGCATTAAAATATTGGCACTATTGTTTCTTTATAGGGAAAAATCATGAAAATTTTGCATTGGGCATTGGGCTTGATCATGGCTGTGTCAGCGGGTGTGGCGTTCGCAAGAGGGCCCGTTGCGTTGATGAATTTCGAAAATGTGGCTTACACAACATCGAGCGGCAAAAAACCAAGCGATGCCCAAATGCAACAGGCGATCAGCCGTGCCGGCAGTTTGCACCAATGGAGCACCACACCCAATGGCGAGCACAAGGCGGTTGCGACGGTGAATGTGCGTGGTAAGCATGGTGTGGTGGTGGACATTTCTTGGAATGCAGAGACCTTCAGCATCGTTTACAAAAGCAGCGTGAATATGGACTATGCCGACCAAGCCAGAGGCATCAGCATGCAGTCTGGCCCGGTCATTCATCCTTCTTACAACAAATGGGTGGCGTCTTTGCGCGACAGCATTCAAAGTGAGTTGTCAAGACTCTGATCGTTTGCATTGAGGCGTGTTGCGGTTACAGGGTTGGGCATCGTTTCTTGTCTTGGAAACGATCTGGAGACTGTTGCCGAGCATCTTCGCCAAGGCCACTCGGGCATCTCGTTTCAACCTGAATACGCCCAACGCGGTTTCAGATGCCAAGTGGCTGGCATTCCAGATATCAGCCAAGAACCGCCAGTGCCCCGCAAGTGGCGACGGTTCATGGCGGATGGTGCTTTGTTTGCCTATCACGCGATGCACAAGGCCGTGCAAGACGCTGGTCTGACAGCGCAGCAAGTTGCTTCCCCCCGATCTGGATTGATCATTGGCTCAGGCGTCGGTTCACCGCTCGAGTTGTCGCATGTCATTGATGTGGTGCGAGCCAAAGGCTTGAGCAAGGTGCCTCCTTATGGCGCCCCCCGCATCATGGGTAGCTCGGCATCGGCCAATTTGGCCACTGTTTTTGGTATTCAAGGACTCAGCTTCACTGTTGCTTCCGCATGCGCGAGTTCGGGGCACAGCATAGGTTTGGCGGCCGACCAAATTCGCAGTGGTCGACAAGACATCATGTTTGCCGGTGGTGCAGAAGAAGTGGCATGGACCACGGTTTTTCCTTTTGACGCCATGGGCGTTTTATCCACCGCATACCAAGATCACACCGCTTCGCGCCCCTACGATGCGGGGCGTGATGGGTTTGTGATTTCGGGCGGTGCAGGCCTGATTGTTTTAGAGGATTGGGCGCATGCGGTCCAACGCAAAGCGCGCATTTATGCTGAACTCACAGGCGTGGGTCTGGCATCTGATGGCTATGACATGGTTCAGCCTGACCCCAGTGGCGCTGTGCGAACCATGCGCATGGCTTTGGCTGAGGCTGGTCATGCCATTGATTACATCAACACGCACGCCACTTCAACCGTTGCAGGAGACATCAGCGAACTGACGGCGATCAAAACTGTGTTTGAAAAACACATGCCACTGATCTCTTCCACCAAAGGTCTGAGCGGTCACGCCATCGGTGCAGCGGCAGTTCACGAAGCCATTTACGGTTTACTGATGATGTGCGATGGCTTTGTGGCAGGTTGTGCGAATGTGCAAACACTCGATCAAGCATGCGATGGTTTTCCGATTGCACAAGCTTCTGTCAACCAGACCATTCAAGCATTCATGTCCAATAGTTTTGGGTTTGGCGGCACCAATGCCAGTCTTGTCTTCAAGCAAGCGGAGGCTTAACAGCCACTGCATTGAACAGCGTTTCTTCGCGGGGTGTGCGGGGTGCTTGAAGACCGAGCCATTCCAATGCACCCAAGTCGGGTCGACTCCACCATAAAAATGGCATGGCGATTTTTTCATCTGGCAAATCAAAACCTGCTGCGCGGATCATGGCTCTGTATTCTTCGGCAGTTTTTTGAACATGCATGGGATGACGAAAGAAAACCTTGATCAACAACGAGTGGATGTACCGCTTGGTGGATTCGGCAAAAAGCAAGACACCGCCGGGACGCAGGACACGAAAAAATTCTTGCAGTGCTTGTTCTTGCTCGATCACATGATGAAAAGTTTGATGACAAAAAATCAAATCAATGCTGTTGTCTGGACACTCAATCGCTGCCGCATGTCCTGCCATCAATGTCACGAGGGTCGACGAAGCGTTTGCAGCTTTGCCTGCGCGAGAAAGCAGTTGCGGGTCTGCGTCGAGACCGATGATTTCGCGCGGGCTGAAACGTTGTGCTAATTCTGCAAATGCGTGACCGTAACCACACCCCATGTCGAGAATTTTGGGGAAATGCTTCGGTAATCCCGCCATCAATGGTTGCAGTTCATTCAGAGCCCGACGCAATACATGCACTTTCCAAGTGCGTGACTGCAAAAAAAGATTGCCAATGTGTGTCTCCTCTATGAAAAGCAGGGGTTGTTCTATGTTTTGCATGAGGTGTGAAAGCTCCGAAAGAATGAAGTGATGAATGTTGTTTGAAAAAAACTTGCCCCTAGGGGCTGAAAACTTTGTGTTGACGGGTGTTCGACCCATCGAGACCTTGCCGCAACTTGTATGGACGTCATGCTCGATCGATGCATATAAGGTGACGGTTGCACTAGGAAAGATTGAAAGTCACATTTTAAAACTTTATAGCTCAAAAATAATCCAAAGTGACATGGCGAGATTGGTTTTGCGCAAGAGTTTGCAAGCCGCCTACCCTTGGTGTGAGGTTGAGCTTTGGCGCATTTCGCAAGCCTTTGGCCATCGTCCCACCGTTGACGGGCCAGTTCAGCTTGATGTGAGCCTTTCACACCGAAGCTGTTGGGTGGTCAGCGCTTTCAGTGCCGAGCGTGCAATTGGTATTGACATTGAAACCCTCCCCAGCCAATTGAAGGAGGATGCGTGGGATTTGTTTTTAAGTGCTGATGAAATCGCTTGGATGCGTCGTGTCTCGCAAGAGCGAAGTGCCCTCACAGCACTTGCGTTGTGGTGCGCCAAAGAGGCCTATCTGAAGGCATCACATCAGGCGGGAAAGGTGTCAATGAAAGACATTGTTTTTTCACCTGAGCTTAAGCTGTTGAAATGCAAGGGCGTGGCGTCGAAAGAACCATGGCTCACCCAAGTGTGGCAACTCGAGGGTGACTTGTTGTTGGCAGTTTGTTTGGGCCCACAACAAGCACCATCAAAAGAACAAGAGCTTTAGATCAATCCACTTTGCCAATGCGGGTGACCAGACCCGCCATGTCTTTGGCCTCAGTCGACACATATTTTTCAAACTCATTCATGTCTTGAAACATGAACGATGTACCCGAAGCGGCCAAGGCTTGTTGTGCGCGAGGGTCTTGCGCAGCAAACTTAGCGGCTTGACGCAACTTCTCAACCACCGCAGCGGGTGTATTCGCTGGCACAAACAAACCAGACCATTGCGCATATTGAATGGGCACGCCCAGCTCTTTCAAACTTGGCACATCAGGCAAGCTGCTCAAGCGGGTGTCACCCCAGTGGGCGAGTGCACGCAATTTGCCGGCTTTGATGTGTTGCACCACGCTGGCAGGGCCTGTGGAGAGGGCTTCGATTTGGCCTGACAACAAACCCAACACGGCTGGGCCTGCGCCTGTGTAGGGCACATGCAGCATGAAGCTGGATGTGGCGGCTTTGAGTTGCTCCATCGGCACATGCATGGTGCCATAGTTGCCAGATGAGCCAAACGAAATTTTGGCGGGGTTGGCTTTCACATACGCTTGAAATTCGGCGTAGGTTTTCCATGGGCTGTCAGCGCGCACCACCAACACGGTGGGGTCTGCTGTGAAGCGTGCAATGGGTTTGAGTTGGTCGAGCTGAAACATGGGTGCGCGTTTCAACACTTTGTCTGCCTCAGGCAAAACCACGACCGATGACAAAGCCATCAGCAAGGTGTAACCATCGGCTTTGGATTTCGCCACTTGCGCCATGCCAATGCCACCACCCGCACCACCTTTGTTTTCAATCACCACCGATTGCTTGAGATAGCGGCCCATGGCTTCTGCCACGGGGCGTCCCACCGTGTCAGCCACACCACCAGGGGGAAACGGCACGAGCATGGTGACGGGTTTGTTGGGGTAATCATCTTGCGCTTGGGCAAGGGGCGTCATGCCCATCAACAAGGTCAAAAGCAACCATGGCCGTATAAAAGTGACTCGCATCATGTAGGTCTCCTTGCGTTCAAAAGTATGTTCTGTTTCATTCAATAGATGGTGTCATTCAGCGATGTGGATCACACAAACTTGTTTTCGATGTGCCCAATGCCATCAATCTCAACACGCACCACATCACCTTTTTGCAAATAACGTGGTGGCTTCAAGCCCATGCCCACACCTGCTGGTGTGCCGGTGGCAATGATGTCGCCTGGGTAGAGGGTGATGCCGCGTGAAATGGTTTCGATCAACGTTGGAATATCAAAGATCATGTTTTGTGTGGGGCCGTCTTGTCGCTGTTCGCCATTGACCCAGCAGCGCACGCGTGTTTGGGTGCCATCGAGTTCGTCGGCGGTGACCAACCATGGGCCCATGGGGCAGAAGGTGTCAAACGATTTGCCCATGTCCCATTGTTGGTGACGCATTTGCACATCGCGTGCGGTGACATCGTTGACCACGGTGTAACCATAAATGTGTTGCATCGCGTTGGTAGCAGAAATGTTTTTGCCGCCTTTGCCGATGATGACAGCGAGCTCGGCTTCGTAGTCGATTTGCGCTGAAACCGCTTCGCCGGGTAAGTGCACATCGTCGGTGGGGCCGACCACGCACTCAGGCACTTTGGTGAACACAATGGGCCAAGCTTGCGTGTTGGTGTTGCTGTCTTTGAACACGGTGGCAGACAGTTCTTTGGCGTGTTCGTGGTAGTTGCGACCGACGCACCAAATGTTGCGACGCGGAATAGGAATGGGCGCTTCGAGGTTCACCTCAGCCATGGCGACAGCATTGGCAGCGAGTGCGGGCATGGCGCCGCCTGCGATGACGATTTCGATCAAGCGCAAAGCGCCATGATGTGCCACCTCAGCGCTGACTTGAAACGCGGTCACATGTTGACCATCGGCAGAGACAAGGCCGACATGACGCTGGTTTTGGTAACGGTAGGTGGCAATGCGCACAAAAAGCTCCTGGTGATTTGACAGAGCATGCAATGCTATATCGTGGCTTACAAGTTACCAAGCCGGTGTTGTCATGTGCATTACATGGCTGACGCGGGTGCCAAGCTACTCAGCGTTTGCCGATCAGGCCTGAAGCGAGGGCGGTGCCCAGCACGATCAGCACGGCGCAGCCCAGCATCCAAGAGGTGACAACTTCGTCTAAAAAAACCACACCAATGAGGTTGGCAAAGACGGGAATCAAATAAGTGACGGTCATGGCGCGCGCAGGTCCGGTTTTGGCCATCAAACGAAAGTAAAGCACATAGGCCAAGGCCGTGCAAAAAAAGCCAGCAATGCCTAGGGCCAGCCAGGCTCTCAGCGGTACGGCGTGGTCAGGCCAAAAATACAAACCCGGCAACAACAAACCCAGGCTTGCGCCCCACAAACTGCCGGTGCTGGTGACCATGGCGGGCACACCTTTGAGAAAGCGCTGGGTGTAGCTGCCTGCAATGCCATAGCAAAACGTTGCCAACAAGCATGCGACCATGGCGAGACCCATGCCTTCGGGGTTAAACGACAAATCGCCTGACACGTGGCTGGCGAGCAATGCTACGCCGCCAAAGCCCAAGCCTAAACCCAGCGCGCGTGACCAACTCAGACGGTCACCCAACCAAACGCGTGCCACCAATGCGCCAAACAATGGTGTGGTGGCATTCAGGATGGACGACAAGCCCGTGCTCAAATGCAGCAGCGCATAGGAATAGCACGCAAAGGGAATGCCTGCGTTCAGCAAACCTGAAAACAAAGTGTGTTGCCAGTTGTTGACCAACACAGGCAATTCGCGTCGCCACATCAACACAGGGGTCAACATGCATGCAGCCAGCGTGACACGAACCCAAGCGGTGGCAAAAGGGCCAAAGGCATAAGCGCCTTCACGCATGAACAAAAACGACGAGCCCCACAGCATGGCCAAGAGCACAAACTCGGGCAACCATTGGCGCCAAGGCAATAAAGCGTTCATGCGTGTTTTGCTTCTAACTGCAACAGGTGTTGTTTGCGTTGCAAACCACCAGCGTAACCGGTGAGTGCACCGTTTGTGCCCATCACACGGTGGCAAGGAATGACCACGCTCAAGGGGTTGCGTCCAACCGCTGCACCCACAGCACGAAAAGCGCTGGGCCTTGCAACAGCGTGAGCGATGTCAGCATAAGAAGTGGTTTGACCATAGGGAATGTTTTGCAGCGCAGTCCACACCGATTGTTGGAACGGTGTGCCCCACAGGAAATGCAAGGGCAAATCAAAGTGTTTCAGTTCACCCTTCAAATACGCAAGCCACTGTTGATGTGCTTGGCGCAGCAAAGGATGCTGCTGATCGTGCTGCCATGTTTGTAGGCTGGGAAAGTGCGCTTGGTTGTGAAACCAGCAACCTACCAAGCCTTTGTCGGTGCCAGCAAAAATCAGTTCGCCCAGATGGGTGGCATGGCGGGCATAGGCCACATCTGTGCTGGCGGGTGAGCGACGCTTTAAAGAGGTGGACATAGATGGGGTGTGGGTGGTTTTTGGTGGCCAGTTGGCATCATAGGTCAGCCAGAAAATCAGGTGTCAGCCTCTCTACAATTGACGCATGCAAGTCAATTCTTCTATTTTCAAAGCTTACGACATACGCGGTGTCGTGCCCTCAACATTGAACACCGATGTGGCCCATGCCTTGGGGCGTGCCTTTGGCACCCATGCGCGCAAGTCGGGTCAAACCACTGTGGCGGTGGGTCGCGATGGTCGTCTCAGCGGCCCTTCACTTGTCGAAGCGCTGGTGCGTGGTTTGGTAGAGGCCGGTGTGCAAGTGATTGATGTGGGGGCGGTGACCACGCCCATGCTGTACTTTGCTGCGAGCACCTTGTGTCAAAGCGGTATTCAGGTGACGGGCAGTCACAACCCCAAAGATTACAACGGCTTCAAAATGGTGCTGGGTGGACGCGCCATTTATGGCGATGAAATTCAGGGCCTGCGCGAGATCATGCAAGCGGAGAGTTGGGTGTTGCAAGCCGGTGGTGCGGTCAAGCAAGTGGATATTTCTGCCGACTACCAACAGCGCATCGTGAGTGATATTCGCATCAGCCGTCCGATGAAAATTGTGGTGGATTCGGGCAACGGCATTGCGGGTGCCTCGGCGCCTGCGATTTTCCGTGCATTGGGCTGCGAGGTGTTGGAGCTTTTCAGCGAAGTGGATGGCCACTTTCCCAACCACCACCCCGACCCCAGCAAACTCGACAATTTGAACGATGTGATTCACGCGCTCAAAACAACAGATGCTGAATTGGGCTTGGCTTTTGATGGCGATGGTGACCGCTTGGGCATCGTGACCAAAGATGGGCAAATCATTTTTCCCGATCGACAAATGACATTGTTTGCACAAGATGTGTTGTCGCGCGTGCCTGGTGGCGCCATTGTGTTTGATGTGAAATGCTCGCAACGTTTGGCGCCTGCCATTCGTGCTGCTGGGGGTGAAGCGGTGATGTTCAAAACCGGACACTCGCTCATCAAGGCCAAGATGAAAGAAATCAATTCGCCTTTGGGTGGTGAAATGAGTGGCCACATCTTTTTCAAAGAGCGTTGGTATGGCTTTGACGATGGCACCTATGCTGGTTGCCGTTTGTTAGAAATTGTCAGTCGCAGTGCCAATGCCAGCGATGTGCTCAATGCTTTGCCCACCAGCCATTCAACGCCTGAGTTGAATGTGGCCTGCCAAGAAGGCGAGCCACACACCGTGAGCGCGGCCTTGCAACACCTCGCAGCCACAGAGGGTTTGCCATCGCCCGAATTCAAACCTGAGTTGTGTGCCATTGATGGTTTGCGCATCGATTGGTCGGATGGTTTTGGTTTGATCCGCGCGTCCAACACCACGCCGGTGTTGGTGTTGCGATTTGAAGGTCAAACCCCACAAGCCCTGGCGCGCATTGAGCATGACATGTTGGCGCTGTTACGCCGTGTCAAACCAGATGCGGCGTTTCAAGAGGCTGCGCATTGATTGAGGCCAGGCTTCAACGCCCTATGAAGGTTTTGATCGTCAAGCTTTCATCCTTGGGGGATGTGATTCAAACCACACCTGTGGTGAACGATTTGCACCGCTGTGTGCCCGATGTGCGCGTTGACTGGGTGGTGGAAGAAGGCTTTGCAGATTTGTTGAGCCGCGTACAAGGTTTGGACCGTGTCATTCCCTGCGCCCAACGCCGCTGGCGCAAAACCCCTTTTGCTGTGGACACACGCCAAGCGTGGCGTGCGTTTTGGCAAACTTTGCAAGCGCAGTCGTACGACGCGGTGATTGATTTTCAAGGGCTGATCAAATCAGCCTACATCGCACGCGGCGCCAAGCTGACAGCTTCTGGCTTTTCTGCAACCTATGGCAATGCGAGCGATCTGTGCGCGTATGAGTGGCCGGTGAAGTGGATGCTCAAGCAAACTGTGCCGATGGAAAAAACCATCCATGCGGTGGCCCGTTATCGAACGCTGGCCGCGCGTGCCTTGGGCTATGAAAGCACAGGTGTGTTGGCTGATTTACCGACTTACCCTTTTGCACTGGCACCTGTTGACCAACGCCGTGGCGTGATGTTTGCGCATGGCACCACGCGGCTGGACAACGAATGGCCTCTCGAGTACTGGTTAGCTTTGGGACAAAAAATCATCGCGCAAGGCGATGTGGTGTATGTGCCTCACGCCGGTGAACGCGAGTTGGCCTTTGCGCAGCAATTAGTGGCGCAACTCGGTGAGGGTGCGCAGGTGTTGCCGCGCTTGTCGTTGGCGCAGGTGTGTGACGCCATGGCGCAATGCAAAGGCGTGGTGTCGGTTGACTCAGGTTTAGGGCATTTGGCCGTGGCCTTGAATTTGCCAGTGGTGCAGTTGTTCAGTCAACCGCGCATTCAACGCGCTGGACCTGTGGGTGTGGCACACCAATGTGCGATAGGTGGCGACCATGTGCCAAGCGCTGCACAAGCATGGCAAGCATGGTGCGACTGTTTGGATGCGTTGCCATGATGCGTTTTTTTTACACGGCGTTGGTGTGGGCCATTCAGCCTTTGTTGCGCCGCAAATTGCAACGGCGTGGACAAAAAGAAGCGGGCTATTTGGAAGCCATCGAAGAACGGTTTGGACATTACACCGCAACTGCAGAGCTTGAGAAAACTTTGGTGTGGGTGCATGCAGTGTCCTTAGGTGAATCGCGTGCAGCGGCTGTGTTGATTGAAGCCCTGCGAACACAACAACCGAAGGTGCGTATTTTGTTAACGCATGGCACAGCCACGGGACGTGTACAAGGTAAGAGTGTGTTGCGCGAGGGTGATGTGCAAGTGTGGCAGCCGTGGGACACGCCTGCCATCGTGCGCCGCTTTTTGCATCACTTCAAACCACAAGTGGCTTTG
>JACCEC012853019.1_pt1 | contig 10748 bp, 8 predicted proteins | sample 7450121 | NCBI WGS metagenome assembly JACCEC01 (sample SAMN15323455, study PRJNA562643) | freshwater metagenome | isolation source: river surface water | place: USA:Blue River Watershed | collected 2017-08-18 | reverse complement strand
ATCGGCTCCGAGGAAATCGGCGATATCCTCAGCGCCACGACCTGGGGCCCCTGCTCCTACCAAACCGGAACGCCGGATCTTTTCTTCTCTGCCATCCACGGCGTGGAATCCCTCTTCACCCTCATGGGCCCCGGCTGCGCCACCGTCCAACGCACCAAGACCGCCACCAATGATCAAACGGTTGGCACTTGGAACGATGGGCGCATCGGCACCTATCACGGCATCGTGAAAGGAAAGTCCGAGTTCGGCGCCATGGTCTACGGCTCCAAATCCCTCAAAACCGGAGGAAAAACCATCAGCTACGAAGCGCTCTGCCGCGCCATCGGCCGCTTCTTCCGCACCGGAACGGCTCCCGTCAACCTCGACGAATCCCTCGAAATCATGGCCTTCATGGAAGCCGCTGACGAAAGCATCCGCCAGGGCGGAAAACCCGTATCCGTCCCAGAAACCCTTCAGAAAGCCCGCATCGCCGCCGCAACCCTCATCGAATAACCACTCTATGGACATCTCACGCCGCCACTTTTTTGAACGGTCCGTTTTCGCCGCTGCCTCCGCAACCCTCCTGTCGGACGCGCAACGCCTCGCACAGGCTGCAACCCCCGTCGCCAGCCCCGTTTCATCAACCCTCCGCGCCGCGATCCTCGGGTGCGGAATTCGCGGGAAACAACATGTGCGCGAAATCGTACGCATGCCGGATGTTGCCATCACCCACATCTGCGACCCCGACCTCGACCGCGTCGACGAACTCGCCGCATTGGTCAAAGAACTGGGCCGTCCGGAACCCGCCAAAGTTCAGGATCTCCGACGCGTGTTTGATGACCCAACGGTGGACGTCGTGTTCATCGCCACGCCAAACCATTGGCACGCGCTCGCAGCAATCTGGGCCATGCAGGCGGGCAAAGACGCGTACGTGGAAAAGCCGGTCAGCCACAACATTGTGGAGGGTCGTCGCATGGTCGACGCCGCGCGCAAACTCGGCCGCATCTGTCAGACCGGAACTCAAAACCGTTCCCGTGGTGGACTAGCGGAGGCCGTCCGTTACATGCACGAAGGCAAACTTGGCGAGGTGCGTCTCGCGCGAAGCGTCATCTATGGCGGACGCGGCTCCATCGGCGGACCCGTCGAGTGTCCGGTTCCTCCGCGCTGTGACCACAACCTCTGGGCTGGCCCCGCCTCACTCGAAGTCCCCAAACGCGCCAAGTACCACTACGACTGGCATTGGATGTGGGACACTGGCGGCGGCGAAATCGGGAACAACAACGTGCACTCCATCGACATTTGCCGCTGGGGTCTCGGCGTGAGCGGCCTCGGCAAAAGCGTGGTGAGCTACGGCGGACGCCTCGGCTACACCGACGTGGGAGACACCCCCAACACGCAGGTTGGCGTCTTCGACTTCGGAAACAAAACCCTCGTCACCGAAACGCGCGGACTGAAATCTGACCCCTTCCATCCGAAGATTAAGTCCATGTGGTTCTTCTATGGAACCAACGGAATCATTGCGGACAGCCATCTGTTCGACCTCGAAGGGAATCTCGTTCGTGCATTTGACGGCCCCTCGGAGAACCACTTCCAAAACTTCATCAAGGCTGTGCGCTCTCGAAAACAGGAGGACCTCAAGGCGCCCATTCTCGAAGGCCACCAATCCACCGCGCTTTGCCACATCGCAAACATCTCCTATCGATTGGGTTCGAAGGCATCGCCGGAACAACTGAAAGCCGCCGCGGCGTCGATGCCATCAGCGAGCGGAGCCGCAGAAATGCTTGAGCGAACGCTTCAGCACCTTGCCGCCGCGAAGATCGACGTCAGCGCAACGCCGCTGACACTGGGGCGAGCGCTCACCATCAAAGGGGATTCGGAACAGTTCCTCGACAACCCCGAAGCAGACGCCCTGCTTGGGCGCCAATACCGAGCTCCCTTCACCCTCCCGCCCGCATCTACCTTCGCCTGAGAACGAGTCGCTCCACCTACCCACGCGTCAGAGCGAGGCAGCCCCTGCAGAAAAATAGCGCATTCGCAGACCACGCCGCCACCAATCTGGCCGACACGAGAACCATCACCCTCATAAAAACTCAGCACTCAGCTTCGCCCCATGAGCCATCCAACCTGTTTGAGGTTTCCTCGCTCGACGCCAAACCACCCTCGACAGATTGGTTCACACACGACACGCAATCCGGCATTTCATTGGTGAAAGCTTTTCCGTATATGAAATTCATCCCCATGAACACGTCCCTCTACACCACCATCCTCTCCGTCACGATTGCCACATCTGCAATCGGTGCAGACACCTATCGCCAGACGCTCTCCAGTGTGCGCGAAAACCTCCGCATCCCCTCCATGGAGTTGCACGGGAAATCTGTCACACCTTCCGCGCCTAACTGGTCCGTCACCAAGTCCACGCTCCACGGCGGAAAACAGGAAGGCGTTGAGGTGATCACCGTCGACAATGGCACGCTGCGCTTCACGGTCATCCCCACACGCGGCATGAGCATTCACCGCGTCGAACATAGCAAACTCCATCTCGCGTGGAACTCGCCGGTGAAGGAAATCGTTCACCCCTCATTCGTGAACCTCTACGGCCGCGGTGGACTCGGATGGCTCGAAGGATTCAACGAATGGATGGTTCGCTGCGGCCTCGAAAGCAACGGACACCCCGGAACCGACCGCATCCCAAAAGACGATGGAACCGAGGCAACCCTCGACCTCACTCTCCACGGAAAAATCGGCAACATTCCCGCCAGCGAAGTCGAACTCGTCATCGATCAAACCCCGCCCCACCGCATCCGCATCCGTGGACGAGTCGACGAACGCATGTTCTACGGTCCACAACTCGAGCTCCAAACCGAGATCTCCACAGAGCCAGGCTCCACCGCATTCCGAATCTCCGACACCGTCACCAACCGAGGCGGCGCCCCACAAGAGTTCGAAATCCTTTACCACGGAAACTACGGAAGCCCGCTCCTTGAAGCCGGAGCAAAGTTCGTCGCGCCCGTCTCGAAAGTCATTCCGTTCAACGACCACGCCGCAGCATCCATCCCATCGTACGACACCTTCGCCGCCCCCACCCAAGGCTTCGCAGAGCAGGTCTACTGCATGATTCCGATTGCCGACGCCACCGGAAAAACCGAGACCCTCCTCCATAACAAGGCAGCCGACCGAGGGGTGGCCATGCAGTTTTCCCCCAAAGAGTTACCTTATCTAACACTCTGGAAAAACACCGCAGCCGACGGCGAAGGCTACGTGACCGGCATCGAACCTGGAACGAACTTTCCCAACAACCGAAGGATCGAACGCAAACTCGGACGCGTCCCCAAACTCGCGCCGGGCGCATCGCACTCCGCCACCCTCGACTTCACCCTGCTCACCGACGCCGCCGAGGTTGAATCCGCCAAAAAGCGCATTGCCGCTATCCAGTCAAAAATCAAAGCCACGCTCGAAAGCCGACCGGAGAAAAAGGACTAGGCACCCATGAGCCTTGCCCCCCGCATCGTCGCCGTCGGTGAAATCCTCTGGGACCTTCTGCCCGACGGTGACCAACCCGGCGGTGCGCCCGCCAACTTCGCGCACCACGCCCGCGCACTCGGCAACACCGTCCACCTCATTTCCCGAATCGGCCACGACCCACTCGGGGAGCGCCTCCTCAACCATCTCGAAGTCCATAATCTCGATTCCTCGCTCATTCAGCGCGATCCCGATGCGCCCACCGGTACCGTCTCGGTGGAAATCCGCCCTGGCGGACACCCCACGTACACCATTCACGAAAACGTCGCATGGGATCACATCGAGGTGACAGAGGATGCTGAGCAAATCGTCTCCCAATGCCATGCCATCTGCTTCGGCACCCTCGCCCAGCGCCACTCCCGTTCGAGAGCCTCACTTCTCCATCTGCTCAAAACGAGCCCGCCTCACGCAAAACGCGTGTTCGATGTGAACCTGCGCCAACATTTCTATTCCGACGAAATCATCCGCACCTCCCTCGAACAGAGTTCCCTCCTCAAGGTGAATGACGAAGAACTTCCGGTGATTGCTGCGGCTGCAGGGTGTTCAGGATCCGACGCCACAATCGCGCATTCGCTCCTCGAAAAATACCACCTCGAACTCATCGCGCTCACGCGAGGATCCGCCGGCAGCACCCTCTTTTCCCGAGACCAACGCTCCGATCTTCCCGCGCCCCCCATCTCCGTGCGCGACACCATCGGCGCCGGCGATTCATTCACCGCTGCTCTACTGACGGGTCTGCTTCGAGGAAAGCCGCTGGCCGAGTGCCACCGCCTTGCGTCTTCACTCGCCGCATGGGTCTGCACTCAGCCGGGCGCCACTCCCTCTCCTCCACAAACCATCCTTCAATCCCTCACCTCCTCCCCATGAAACGAATCCTCCCCCTCCTCGCCGCCCTGCTGCTCGGCGCCTGCAATAAACAAACACCACCCCCTGCATCACCCTCCCAACCAGCCGCATCACAGGGCACCATCGGGGTCTCTCTCCTCACCCTCGATAACCCGTTCTTCAAAGTCATCGGGGACGAAATCTCCAAGGAAGGCGCAAAGCAGGGATACCAATCCCTCGTCGTCAGCGGAGACAAAGACGTCGCCAAACAAAGCAACCAAATCAAAGACTTCATCGTCAAAAAGGTCGCCGCCATCGTCCTCAGCCCCTGCGACTCAAAATCGATTGTGCCCGTCATCCAAGAGGCAAATGCCGCCGGAATCCCCATCATCACCGTCGACGTTCCGTGTAGCGAACCAGGAGTGAAAATCCTGACGCAAATCGCCACCGACAACTTCGGCGGAGGCAAACAAGCTGCCCAAGCCATGATTGAAGCCCTCGGCGCGAATGGCGGCCGAATCGCAGTCCTGCACTTCAAGCAAGTCGAGTCTTGTCAACTCCGCGTCAAAGGGTTCCGCGAGGTCATTGAGGCGCACAACGCCGCAGGCAAACCCCGCATCGACATCGTGAGCGAACTCGAAAGCGGCGGAGCAAAGGACCTCGGCTTCAAAGCCACCGAAGACATCCTCCAAGCGCATCCCGACATCCAAGCCATCTTCGCCATCAATGATCCCGCAGCCCTCGGAGCCCGAGCCGCCCTCGAAAAAGCAGGGCGCGCAGATAAAGTCCTCATCATCGGTTTCGACGGACAACCCGAGGGCAAACAAGCCATCAAGCAGGGAAAAATCTACGCCGACCCGATTCAGTTTCCCGAGCAAATGGGCGCGAAAGCGGTCGATGCCATCGTCCGACATTCCAAAGGGGAATCCATTCCGCCCACGATTCTCATTCCCACCAGCCTGTACCGCCAAGCGGACGGCCAGAATGACGCAACCCTCAAGTAAATCATTGCAGCCATGAGTATTCCCGCTTCGTTCCTCCATCATCTCACCGGCTCCATGTCCGAGGGGGCGGCAGGAAATCCCACAGGCGTCATGATGGAAGCGGCTTTCGCACACCACGATCTCCCGTGGCGGTACATCAATATGGAGGTGCCCGCAGCCAATCTTGCAGAAGCGGTTCGTGGCGCGCGCGCAATGGGCTTTCGGGGGTTCAACTGCAGCATCCCCCACAAAATCGCCGTCATCGAACATCTCGACGGACTTGGCCGATCCGCTGAAATCATCGGCGCCGTAAACTGTGTCGTCGCACGTGACGGCCTCCTCCTCGGCGAGAACACCGACGGCGTCGGATTTCTTCGCTCCCTTGAACCCGTCCTGCCCCCCGCAGGGAAGGAGTTTGTGATTCTCGGCGCCGGAGGTGCAGCCCGTGCCATCGCCGTTGAACTCGCACTCGCCGGAGCACGGCACCTCACCATCGTAAACCGCAACGCGGACCGCGGATCCGCCTTGGCTCACCTCATCTCAACGCGCACATCGGCGGCCGCCTCGTTCATTGAGTGGAATAAACCGTTCCGCGTTCCCAACTCAGCCCATGCGCTCATCAATGCAACCTGCGTAGGCCTCTACCGACCAAATGATCTCCCCGACGTCGAACTAGACTCCCTGCGCGATGGGTCTGTCGTCGCTGATGTCGTGTTCAATCCCGTCCAAACGCGCCTCCTGAAAGAAGCGGCAGCACGCGCATGCACCCCGCTCGACGGCCTCGGCATGCTCGTGAACCAAGGCGCCACCGCCATCCAGCACTGGACTGGCATCACCCCAGACGCCCGCGTACTCCGCGCCACGCTCGAAGCAGCAATGGGCGTATGACTCCGCCGCGCGATGGGACGGACACCCGTCCATCCCCGCTCCTCGAGATGCGAGACATCTCAAAATCCTACCCCGGCGTTCAGGCCCTTGCCGGAGTGGGGCTCAAGCTGAACTCCCATGAAATCCTCGCGGTCATGGGTGAAAACGGAGCAGGCAAAAGCACGCTGATGAAAGTGCTCGCTGGCGCCGTTCGCGCGGACTCCGGGACGATTCGAATCGAGGAAAACGAGGTGCACTTCCCCACTCCGAGCGCGGCGAGAGCCGCAGGCATCGCAGTCATCTATCAAGAGTTCAACCTCATCCCCACACTCACCATCCCGGAAAACCTTTTCCTCGGACGAGAAATCACGCGGAGCGGTTTTCTGGCAAAGCGCGAAGAGGCAGCACGCGCCGAGGCACTTTTCGCGCGCCTCGGAGTCACCATCGATTTGTCCATCCCCTGTGAAGAACTCAGCACAGCCCAACAGCAGTTGGTCGAAATTGCTCGGGCGCTCGTGGATAACGCACGCATTCTGGTGATGGACGAGCCCAGCGCCTCGCTCTCCCTTCACGAGGTCGACCGACTGCATGTCATCGTCCGCGAACTCCGCGCCCAAGGGATCGGCATCATCTACATCAGCCACCGCCTTGAGGAAGTCTTCGCGATCGCGGATCGCGTCATGTTCCTGCGCGACGGCAAGCCCGCTGGGGAATCCAGGATCGCGGAACTGACTCGCTCGCAAATGATTGAGCGCATGGTTGGCCGTGAACTCAAAGACGAACATCCACCCCGCCAGACAGTTCCCCAAGATAAAGTGGTCCTGGAAGTCCAGAATCTCTGTCGAGGAAACGCCGTGCGCTCGGTCTCTTTCAAACTGCGCAAAGGAGAGATTCTCGCGCTCACCGGACTCGTCGGATCCGGCCGAACTGAAACCGCTCGCCTGATTTTCGGGGCGGACCAGCCCGAATCCGGCGTCATCCTGCGCAACGGTGAACCCGTGGAGTTTGCAAGTCCCTCCGATGCCGTTGCCGCGGGGATTGGCCTGCTTCCGGAGGATCGCAAATCGCAGGGGTTGATCCTGAATCACCCCATCCTCGATAACTTCGCCCTACCCAGCCTCGAACAGTTCACCGTCTCCGGGCTGATTCACCGCAAACGCATCGAAACCCTGCTCGATCGCTACCGCACGGAACTGAAGCTCAAAGCCGCATCCGCAGATGCCCCCGCATCGAGCCTTTCGGGTGGCAATCAACAAAAGGTGGTTCTCGCCAAGTGGCTTGCGCGTCAGTGCGAAATTCTCATTTTTGACGAACCCACCCGAGGGGTGGATGTCGGAGCGAAGTTTGAGATTTACACCCTCATGCGAAACCTCGTCGCACAGGGCGTTTCCATTCTGATGATCAGTTCAGAAATGCCCGAGGTGCTCGGACTGGCAGACCGTGTGTTGGTGATGCACGACGGCCGCGTCACCGGGGAGATAGACGACGTTCCCTCCGCCACCCAAGAGATTCTGATGCAACTCGCGATCGCGTAACTTCATGAACCAAGCGCTCAAACGTCTCCTCGCCAAATCCGGCATCGTACTCGCGCTGCTCGGACTCGCCACGTTCTTCAGCATCGCAACGCTCTCCTCACAGGTGCCCGATGGAGCCGACGCTGCCCCCCTCATCGTTCGCGAACTTCTCACCCATCATCCCGTGGGTGCCTCCGTGCTCATCGTCCTCTCGCAAACGCCACAGGATCGTGCCCTCGCACCCGAACTCGAAAAGGCAGTCACCACCGCCGGACTCCGCTCGCTCGGCGTCGTCGCCGGTGACCCGTCTGAGGCCCGAAACCGTATCTCACAACTCAACACCGCCTCCACGGCTATTGCAGCATTTGCCTGCTCCGGAACCACATCCACGTGGAGGCTTCTTTCCGACGCACACGCCGATTTTTCATCCATCGGCAACCCCCGCATTCACACCGCCCCCGCCGTCCAAAGCTCTGCGTTCCTCAAACCATCCAACCTCCTCAACATCGCCAACCAAATCGCGGTCATCGCCATCGTCGCGGTGGGCATGACCCTGGTGATTATCGCAGGCGGAATCGACCTCTCAGTCGGCAGCCTGATCGCGCTCTCTGCGGTGATTGCGACCCGCTTGATTCGGGACTGCGGAGGAGCCACTAACGCGAACGGTCTGACCATGTTCCTCTGTTCCCTCGCGGGGATTGCGAGCACCGGCGGAGTAGGCGCACTCACTGGCGGAGTGATCACCCGATTCCGTGTCCCGCCCTTCATTGCGACTCTTTCCACCATGCTCGTCGCCAGCGGAGTCGCATTCATTCTCGCGGATGGACAATCCATTCACCAAATCCCCGAACGCTTCGTCGCGCTCGGACGCGGCAGCGGCCTGTTCGGCATTCCTCACGCGGTGCTCCTTGTGGCAATGCTGTACTCCGTCGGTCATATCCTGATGACCCGACGACGCATTGGACGACATCTGTACGCGGTCGGAGGAAATCCGGAAGCCGCAAGATTGGCGGGCGTTCCAGTGCAACGGGTCACCCTGTTTGCCTACGTGGTCAGTGGGCTTCTCGCCGGTCTGGGAGGAGTGGTGATGGCCTCACAACTCAAGAGCGGATCCCCCACGTACGGCAACATGTACGAGCTGTATGTCATTGCCGCAGTGGTGGTTGGTGGAACCAGCTTAAGAGGCGGCGAGGGAAGCGTCATCGGCACGCTCCTCGGCACCCTTACCATCGCGGTCATCCAAAACGGCATGAACCTTCTGAGCGTCGAGAGCTACACTCAGAAGGTCATCCTTGGGTTGGTGATCTTGGCAGCCGTCCTTTTGGACACCCGCCGACAGAGAAGGGATTGATTCTGCTTCTCCTGAGCCGAAGCGTGAATTGCCGCTTGCGAACGGATGGTCTACTCTCCGTCCCGTATGAAGTTCCCCCGTTTCATCCTGCTGTCTGCGGTTGCCCTTTCTCCGCTGGTCATCGCTGCAGAAAAACCAGAAGCCGCGACCAATGGTTCCAACAAATCGTCCGAGAAAACTGCCGAATCCCCCGCAAAACCCATGGATAAAGAAAACCTGAAGAAAAAGCTCACCCCGCTTCAGTTCGAGGTCGCCTGCAACGCTGCAACCGAGCCTCCTTTCCGAAATGCGTATTGGGATAACAAACGCACTGGGCTTTACGTCGACGTGCTCGACGGCGAACCACTCTTTGTTTCAGGCACAAAGTACGATTCCGGAAGTGGTTGGCCGAGTTTCTACCAACCCATCAACAAAGATTGTATCATCGAAAAGAAGGATACGACCCACGGAATGGTCCGTATCGAAGTGCGCTCCAAAAAAAGCGACGCCCACCTCGGTCACGTCTTCCCCGACGGCCCCAAGCCAACCGGACTGCGTTACTGCATCAACTCTGCCTCGCTGAAGTTTATCCCCGTCGAAGACCTCGAAAAAGAGGGCTACGCTCACGTGAAAAAGTTTTTCACCGACGAAGCTCCGAAGAAGTAACCCGTTTGTCTTCAATGCATTTCACTTCATCTCTCCCCGCGCATGGTTGATATCAATCCTCGCGGGAAGATGGTGGAGAAATCCCTCCTCGTCGGCGCGTTCACAGACCCTGCCGACCGAGACGACGCCCAGAGCCTCCTCCTCGAACTGGAGGACCTCGTCGACACCCTCGGCGTTCCAGTGGTTGACCGCATGCTCGTTCATCACCGAGAACGCCACGCCCGCTACCTCCTCGGATCAGGCAAGTCTCAAGAGATTGCGGACCGGGTAAAATCCGAAGGGCTGGACTGCATCATTTTCGACAACGAACTCACACCGAGCCAGCAACGCAACTGGGAACAACTTTGCGGCGTTACCGTGCTGGACCGGCAAGAGGTCATCCTCGACATCTTCGCCCAACGTGCCCGCACTCACGAAGCACGGCTGCAAATCGAACTCGCCAGGCTGGAGTACTCCCTTCCCCGCCTGACGCGCGCTTGGGGACACTTGGTGCGTCAGGGCGGCGGTATCGGTGCCAAGGGGGAGGGCGAATCCCAGCTTGAGCAGGACAAGCGTCGCATCCGCAACCATATCGACCGCCTCAAGCGCGAGCTCGAAGCCGTCCGCTCCGCACGGGCCACGCAGCGCAAGGACCGGAAACGCGCCCCCGTCCCGAACGCGGCGATTGTCGGGTACACCAATGCCGGTAAATCCTCTCTCCTGCGCCGATTAACCGGGGCAGAGGTGCTCGTTGAAGACAAACTGTTCGCAACGCTCGACACCACTACCCGCAAGATTGCCCTCCCAAACCGTCAACCTCTCCTGCTAACCGACACGGTCGGCTTCGTGCGCAGGCTCCCCCACCGTCTCGTGGAGGCATTCCGCGCCACGCTGGAAGAATCTGTGTTATCAGATTTTCTCATTCACGTGCTGGACGCGTCACAACCAGCCGTGCTCGAGTTCCGACAGACCACGCTAGATGTCTTGGGAGAACTCGGCGCAGAAGAGAAGCGGACGGTTCAGGTTTTCAACAAGATCGACAAAATCTCCGACCCAGCGGTGCTCGACCGCCTTCGGTCCGAGTTT
>JACCEC010275843.1_pt1 | contig 10749 bp, 8 predicted proteins | sample 7450121 | NCBI WGS metagenome assembly JACCEC01 (sample SAMN15323455, study PRJNA562643) | freshwater metagenome | isolation source: river surface water | place: USA:Blue River Watershed | collected 2017-08-18 | reverse complement strand
CGCCCGCCGTCACGCGGGCCAGGTACCAGTCGAGCGCGTACCGCGTGAGTTGGCCGGCGGGACCTCGCAGATTGAAGTCGAAGGCATGGGTCGCCCATGGGAGCAGCAGGTTGAGGTGCGGCACGCCTTCATCGGCCAGGCGTCCGGCGAGCCTTTCGCTGTGCCGGTGCCACGCGATCGAGTCGTTCACCCCGTGCAGCAGGAGCGTGGGCGGCGCCGCTGGCGTCACGTGGAAGATGGGGCTGGCCGACTCGTACGCCGCGCGCTCCCGGTCGGGCGGGCCGCCGAGGAGTTGTCGCATCAACGTGGGCGAGCGCAGCATGTCGTCCTCGTGGGTGTTCACGTAGCCGAAGATCAAGTCCGAGGGCGCGTAGAGCGCGACGACACCCCGGATCGCGGGGTCGTGGGCCGTGTAGGCCACGGTCTGGGCGATCTGCCCGCCGGCCGAGCGTCCGAGCAGCACCAGGCGCGCGGGATCGATCCCGAGTTCGTTCGCTCGTGCCTTAAGGAAGGCGATCGCGGCGAGGGCATCGTCGCGCTGCGCCGGCCAGCGATGGGCCGGCGCGAGGCGGTATGAGATCGCGGCCACGGCGTAACCGCGGCTGGCGAGCCAATGGTTGAGGCCGGGCAATTGCCCGCGGTCGCCGGCATCCCAACCGCCGCCGTGGATGACGATCACGCACGGCACCCGCGCACCGCGCGGCGACTCCGGTGCGTAGAAGTCGAGGGCGAGACCGGGCGCGAACTCCATCGTGAGGGGCGGCACCGGCGGCGGGTTTCCCGGAACGTACAGCTCGCTCCACTTGAAAGGCGGATGCCCGTCGCCCGACCATTCTCCGAATCCCGCGCCCAGCCGAGCGCGCAGCGGTCGCGCCAGCCGCGCCGCCTGCCATGCCGGCTTCAGGAATAGAGTGGTCGCGACGATCGCGAGAGCGGCCGCGGCCGCGCCGGCGTTCCCCGGAATCATGCGCAAGGCCACGGCCGCGAGCAGCGCCGAGGGCAGCGCGAGCCAATGGCCGAACTCCCCGGCGAGGAGGGCCAGCTTCCAAGGCGACCAAGGCGGTGAACGGAAGACCGTGAGCAGGCTCAGCGTGGCGAGCGCGGTGGCGGCGAGGAGCGGAAGCCAGCTGGACATGAAAAGGGTTCGCCCATGGGGGAACCCAATTCAAGGTAGGCGCTTTCTGCCGGATTGCGATGCGCCGTCTCGATCAACTTCTCGCCAACCTCGGCTACTGCAGCCGAAGCGAGGCGCGCGACTGGGTGCGGTCCGGCCGGGTCACCGTCGATGGCGAGCCCGCGCGGGATGCGGCCCTTAAGGTCGTCGCCGCCGCCGTGCGCATCGACGGTGAGCCGCCGGATCATCCCGATGGCCTGCTCGTGCTGCTGCACAAGCCGCTCGGGCTCGTCTGCTCCCATGACCCGCGCGAAGGCCCGGCCGTTTACTCGCTCCTCCCGCCCAGGTGGCTCCGGCGCAACCCCGTGGTCACGACGGTCGGCCGGCTCGACAAGGAGACGAGCGGCGCCCTGCTCCTTACCGATTTGCCTGACCTCGTTCACCGGTTGACCTCGCCGCGCCACAAGGTGCCCAAGGTCTACCGCGCCACAGTCGACCGCGACCTGCCGCCCGGCGTCGCCGAGTTGTTCGCAGCGGGCACCCTCCGACTTGAGGGGGAGGAGAAGCCCTGCGCTCCGGCGCAACTCGAAGTCATCGGACCGCGTGAAGCGCGGCTCACGCTCACGGAGGGCCGCTACCATCAGGTGCGGCGGATGTTCTCCGCCGCGGGGGCGACGGTGCTCACGCTGCACCGCGACTCCTTCGGGCCGCTCGACCTTGACGGCCTGGCGCCCGGGGCGTGGCGGGAACTGCCGGTCGACACCTTCGCGAGCGTCGGTTGAATTCGCGCTGGCGGCGGCGAGGGTCGGCGAACACCGTGCGTCTATGTACGAGCTCCCGCTCACCGGCGCCCAGAAATCCCACCTCCGCGGGTTGGGCCAGACGCTGCCCGACCACCTCAGGGTGGGGAAGGCGGGCCTCACGACCGAATTCTTCGGCGAGCTGCAGAAATTCCTGCGTTCCCAGGAACTGGTGAAGCTGCGCTTCCTCGGGGCCGACCGCGACGAGCGCGCGGAGTTGTGCGCTCGGGTCGCCGACGAGGGCCGTTGCGTCTGTGTTGGCGCCGTCGGTCACACCGCGCTTTTCTATCGTCCGAATCCCGATCCTAAATCGCGCGGCATCACGCTGCCCTGAGGCGGTCGCGCGGTGTCGGGCGGTGAAAGTGGGCCGTTTGCTGCGGCTGAATCCGGGAAAGCGTTCGCCGAACGATGTACCGACGTGTCCACGGGAGCACCCGTGGCCACAGCGGCGGCGGAACCGATGCGCAGGGCGGAATACGGATTTGGGAATGGTCTGCCGACGCCGCAGGACCTTCGGTGTGGCTGCGGCTGTAGCCGCGGAAGATTCACGACGCGCCATCGGTCGCGCACGGTATTCAGCGGTAGAAAAAGCATTTTCGCCGCGGCTGAATCCGGGGAAAGCGTTCGCCGAACGAGGTACCGACGTGTCCACGGGAGCACCCGTGGCCACAGTGGCGGCGGAACCGATGCGCAGGGCGGAATACGGATTTGGGAATGGTCTGCCGACGCCGCAGGACCTTCGGTGTGGCTGCGGCTGCAGCCGCGGAAGATTCACGACCAGCCATCCGCCGCCTTCAGGGCCGGGCAGACGCTCTTCAGTTTTCCGCGCGGCCGGCCTTGCGTTTCCCCTTGGCGGTGGAGCCTTTTTCCGGCGCCGGCTTTTCCGTCCATGGGATCGTGCGGCTAAATAGCACGGGGTACTTCTCGTAGCCGTGACCCTCGATGCGCGTGGCGGCGATCGCGGTGAGTTCCGCGTCGTAGCGGCGGCGCATCTCGTTCAGCGCCGCGGCATGGCGCGGGTCAGAGGCGACGTTCACCATCTCATGGGGGTCCTTCGCCAGGTCGAAGAGTTCCTCCGTTGGCGGCAGGCCGTCGCCGCCGTCGGCCCAGAAGATGTACTTCCAGCCTGGCGTGACGATCGCGAGCGCCTGCGCGGAGGATACGCCCCAATAGTTGAACAACGGCATCGCTTCGCGAACGCGGCCCGCGGGGTCGTCGAGCAGCGGCAGCAGGCTGCGGCCGTCGATGCCTTCCGGGGCCGGCACGCCGGCGAACGCATGCACGGTGGCGGCGATGTCCACCTGCCCGGTCAACGCGGTGCTGATCCGGCCGCGGGATGCCGCGGGGAGGCGTGGATCATGGATGATGAGCGGCGATTTCGACGCCTCCTCGTAGGGCAGCACCTTGTCGCCGAAGCCGTGCGCGCCCATGTTGTAGCCGTTGTCGGACGAAAAGAGGATCACGGTGTTTTCCGCCAACCCCTCGCGCGCGAGCGCCTCGCGGATCATGCCGACGGCGGCGTCGACGCCGGTGACGAGTGCGTAATAAGCCGCGGCCGATTCGTCGTAGGCGTTGATCCACTCCCGGTAACCGGTGGCGGCGCGGCTGGTGCGCGCCTGGGCGGATAGGTGACGTCCCTTCTCAACGCCGTAGTTGGGCGGACGCGTGAAGGTCTTGCCTGCGTAGAGCTTCGCGTCCTGCGGATCCGGGGTGAACGGCAGGTGGGGCGCCTTGAAGCTGATCGAGAGGCAGAACGGCTTCCCCGAAGCCTTCGCGGCCGTGAGGAAGTCGGCCGCCCACGCGGCGTAGGCCCGGGAGGAATGCGGGTAACGCGCGGCGTACTTGGCGATGCCGGGGTTCTTCTCGGTCTCGTAAAACGTCTGGCCCGGCCCGCCGGCCCACTGGTCAAAGAAGCCGGCGAGGGTCTCGAACTTTTCCCCCTTGAGGTCAAAACCGACCTTGCCGGCGAAGCCGGTGTAGTACCCCGCTCGGCGCAGGAGCACCGGGTACGACTGCTCAAGGAACCGGCGTTGCAGATCGCCGTGCTCGAAGTTGCACCCGTGCCGGTGCTCGAAGAGCCCCGTGAGCACGCTGCAGCGACTCGCCATGCAGATGGCGGTGTTGTTGTAGTGGTGGGTGAACCTCACGCCCTCGCGGGCCAGGCGGTCGAGGTTCGGCGTGATCACCTCGGGGTTCTCGAGACCGATCGCGCGCGCGGTCTGGTCGTCCGAGAAAAGGAAGATGATGTTGGGCCGGCCGGTCGCGGCGGCGGCTTCGAGGGCGCCGGCGGCGAGAAACGCGGGGATCAGGGTCAGGAGACGGGCGGCGGGAATGACGCGCAGGGGCATGGTGAAGAATCTCGGAACGGCCGGGGCACGACAACGAATCTTCGCGGGCGAGAATCGGGCCCTAGGATGAATGGACGGCCTCTCCGTTGATCAAGTCGGCCAAGGCACGCCGGGTCGCGGGGCAAAGCGGGTCCCGGGCGGGAACCGCAGACCGAAGCCGGCGGAGAGCACTTCGAGCAGTTCGTCGGCATGCTCGATTTCCCGCCGCTCCACGCGGCCGTCGGCGTGCCGCACGGTGAATTCGCGATTCAGGAGCGTGTGCCGCCGGTCCCCGAGCGTGAGTGAGGCGCGCAGGTTGTGTAGGAACGGCGACTCCGGATGGGTGCAGGCGTGCCAATTGCCCATCTCGAGGTCGACGCCCGGGGCGGGATCGAAGGTGAAGGTGTAAACGTCGCTCCAGCTCGTTCCGATCCGCGCCTGATGCGCGACCAGGGCTCCCCGGCGCGCGAGGCGACGCGGCTCGAGGCAGCCCTCCTGCTCGACATCGTAGATCAACCGCAGTGGGCGGTGCAGCGACATGCTGCCGAAGCCGACGTCAGCCACGCAGGGTCCGGCGTCGGGAGTCTCGATGCGCAGCAATTGGTGGACGCGCGGGGTTTCGATCTCGTCGGGGACCTGCCACCGCACGCGGCCGATCAGGGGTGTGACCGTGAAACCCAGCTGACGCAGGGCGGCGCCGAGCAGCGCGTTCTGCTCGAAGCAGTATCCGCCGCGGCGTTCGTGGACGAGCTTGCGCTCGACGGCGGCGAGGTCGGTCGCAATGCGCCGACCGAGGAGGATGTCGAGGTTCTCGAAGGGAATCGTCCGCGCGTGGGCGGCATGGACCGCGGTCAGGGTCGCGAGGCCGGGTTCACGGCCGCCGTCGTGGCCGATGCGCGCGAAGTATGCGTCGAGGTCGATCAGTTGGGCGGGGTTGGCCATGGTTCGTGGAGCCCGTTTGCCGGGATGGACAGCGGCGGCCGCTGCTATCCGTTCGAGGCTGAGGCCGCCCGAGGGTATCCGGCAAGGCCGGCCTACTTTCAGCGGGCGCGATGGGGTGCGGTCTCGAGCCAAACTCGAACCATCGAAGATCGGGGAGAAGCGGCGATGGATGGTCGAAGCGGGTAATGAGCGCGAAGGAGGGTCCGGGCACGGGATCCGCCTGCGCGACACAAGGGTGCGGACGTCGCACCCGCTGAAATTTCGTTCCGTCCCTTGGGCCGGACGGGCCCGGATCGACGGCCGGACGCCACGGAGTGCGGCGGCGCGGTCAGACGGTATCCGGCCGGCCGATCGTCCCTTTTCAGGCGAGAATCTCGCGGACCACCTTTGCTTCCTCGACGCCCGTGAGGCGGACGTTGAGGCCGCGGAACTTCGTGGTGAAACGCGCGTGGTCGATGCCGAGGCAGTGCAGGATGGTGGCGTGCAGGTCGCGCAGGTGCACCGGCTGCTCGGTGATGTTGTAGCAGAAGTCGTCGGTCGCGCCGTGGTCGAGGCCGCCGCGGATGCCGCCGCCGGCGAGCCAGACCGTGAACGCGCGGCCGTGGTGGTCGCGGCCCATGCCGGGGTCGCCGAGCTTGCCCTGGCTGAAGACGGTGCGGCCGAACTCGGTGGCGAAGACGACGAGGGTATCCTTGAGCAGGCCGCGCTGCTTCAGGTCCTTGACCAGCGCGGCGGTGGGCTGGTCGATGTCGCGGCACTGGTTGGGGAGCTGGCGGGCGATGGCGATGTGCTGGTCCCAGCCGCGGTGGAACAGTTGCACGAAGCGCACGTCGCGCTCCAGCAGCCGGCGGGCGAGCAGGCAGTTGGCGGCGTAGGTGCCGGGCTTGCGCACCTCAGGCCCGTAGGCCTCGAGCGTGGCGGCGGATTCACCGCTGATGTCGGTGAGCTCCGGCACGGAGGCCTGCATGCGGAAGGCCATCTCGTAGGCGTCGATGCGCGCGAGCGTCTCGGGGTCGCCGAGTTCGGCGGCGCGGCGGCGGTTGAGTTCGGCCAGGTCGTCGAGGAGGGCGCGTCGCTGGGCTCGGTCGACGCCCGGCGGGTTTCCAAGGTACAGGACGGGGTTGGCGCCGGCGCGAAGGCCGACGCCTTGGTGCGAGGCGGGCAGGAAACCGCTGCCCCAGAGGCGGGAGAAGATGGGCTGGCCGGGGTTCTTGCCCGTGCCCTGCGAGACCATGGCGATGAATGCGGGGAGATTTTCATTCTCCGAGCCGAGCCCGTAGCTCGCCCAGGCGCCCATGCTCGCGTAACCGGGCAGCTGGTTGCCCGTGTTCATGTACGTGATCGCGGGGTCGTGGTTGATCGCCTCGGTGTGCAGGCTGCGGATGATGCAGAGGTCGCCGGCGATCGTCTGGATGTGAGGCAGCAAGTCGCTGATCCAGGTGCCCTGCGGACCGCAGCGGCGGCCGGGCGAGAGCGGCGGCACGACGGGGTAGGCGCTCTGGTTGCTGGTCATCCCGGTGAGCCGCTGGGTGCCCTTGACCGAGGCAGGGATCTCCTGGCCGGCGTGGCGGTGGAGCATCGGCTTGTCGTCGAACAGATCGACGTGCGACAGGCCGCCGCTCTGGAAGAGGCACAGCACGCGCTTCGCGGTGGGCTTGAAGTGGGGCAGGCCCGGCTGGCCGCCGCGTCGGCCCGCTCCGCCCGCCGCGGTCGCAGCCTCCGCGAGGCTTGAGGCGATCAGGGTGCTGAGCGCGATGCCGCCCACGCCGCGGGCCGAGTTACCGATGAACGTGCGGCGCGTGAGGTTGCGGAGGGCGTCGCCGATCGGGGAGGCGGGGTTCATGGTGGGGCGGAAGCGGGTTCCAGCGAACGCGGACGCGAATCGGGTTTCAAGGATTCAGGGCGGAATCACCGCGGTGGCTCCTGGCGCAGCGGGTCACCCCAGCAGCGCCATCGCGGCATGCATGGACCGGCCCACGGCGGCGCAGGCGGGCTCGTTGTCGAGCGCGTTGAGCTTCTGGTTGAAGGGTTCGCAGCGCACGGGACCGTCGAATCCGGTCGCATGGAGGGCCTTGAGGAAGGTGCGCGCGTCGATCACGCCGGTCGCGACGGGCAGCTCGCGTTCGCCGTCCTTCTGCTGCGGCTTGGGGATGCCCGCGGGCGCGTCGTTGAGGTCTACGCTCACGACGTCGGAGGCGCGCAGGGCGCGGATCTCGGCCTCGGTGTCGCCCGCGGTCCACCAATGCCAGGTGTCGAGCACGAGGCCGACGTTGCCCGTGCCGATCGCGGCGATGAGCTCGCGGGTCTCGGCCATGGTGTGGACGAATGGGTAGCGCTTAGCGACGAGGTTGAGCTGGGTGCCCACGTACTCGAGGCCGAGGCGGATGCCGTGGTCGGAGAGGATGCGCGCGACCTCGCGCAGTCGGGTGGCGTGGAGGTCGAAGTTGGCGCGGTAGGTCAGCTCGTCGTGGGACGGCGGAATCCAAGTGCCGATCCGGTCCGCGCCGGCGCGCCGCAGGCCGGCGGCGAGCCGGGGCAGGGCGGCGAGGCCCTGGCGGAAAGTCGCGTCGTCCTTGCGGAAGTCGACGCTCAGCGAGGTGGCGGCCCACGTGAGCGACTTCGCCGAGAGCTCGCCGCGCAGCGCGTCGACTTCCCCGGCCGGCGCCTCGGACAGCTCGGCCGCGCGCGGCTCCACCGCCTCGAAGCCGTGGCGGTGGGCGAGGTCGATGAGTTCCCGCTGGGAACGCACGGTCACGCCGATGCTCCCGGGCACGAGCGCGATCCGCATGCGCCGCACGCCCTGGGCGGCGGTGACCGGAGAGGCTAGGGAGGCGGCGGTGGCCGAGAGCAGGAAGGCGCGGCGTTGCATGGAGCGATCCCTGCCGCAAGTCCCGGCCATGGCAAGCGGCGCGCGCCGCGCCTCCGCGACGCTTGACGCCCGTGCCGGCGCGGTCGGAGGTAATGGTGAAGCGGGCCGAGTCGGCCCGTCCGACCCCGCCCCATGAGACCGATCCTGCCGTTCCTCCTCCTCGCCGCGCTGACGTGCGCCGCCCCTGCCGCCGCCACGAAGCGGCCCAACTTCGTGATCTTCCTCGCCGACGACCTCGGCTGGGGCGACCTCGGTGTCCAGGGTCATCCCGTGATCCAGACGCCGAACCTCGACGCGTTCGCGCGGCAGGGCGTGCGCCTCTCCCAATGCTACGCCGCCAGCGCGGTCTGCAGCCCTTCCCGTTCGGCGATCCTCACCGGCCGCACGCCTTATCGGAACGGAGTCTTCACGTGGATTCCCGAGGGTCGTGACGTTCACCTGCGCACCAGCGAGATCGCCCTTCCGCGCCTCCTGCGGGCGCAGGGGTACGCGACCTGTCACGTCGGCAAATGGCACCTGAACTCGCACTTCAACCAACCCACGCAGCCGCAGCCCGGGGACCACGGGTACGACTGGTGGCTCGCCACCCAGAACAACGCCGCCCCGAGCCACGAGAATCCCGTGAACTTCGTGCGCAACGGCACGCCGGTCGGCCGCGTCGAGGATTACTCGGCGCCGTTCGTGGTCCGCGAGGCGGTCTCCTGGCTCCGCGAGCACCGCGACCCCTCGAAGCCGTTCCTTCTCTCGGTCTGGACCCATGAGCCGCATTATCCGATCAAGTCGGCCCCCGAGTTCCGCGCGCGCTACCCGCAGCTCACCGACGAGGTGCAGCGTGAGCACCACGCGAACGTCACGCAGCTGGACCATGCCTTCGGGATGCTCATGAAGGCGCTCGATGAGCTCGGGCTCGCCGGCGACACCGTGGTGTTCTTCACCTCCGACAACGGCCCCGAGGGCGACGGCGTGCGCACGCCGGGCCGTGGCTCCACCGGCGGCCTGCGCGGACGCAAGCGCGCGGTGCACGAAGGCGGCATCCGCGTGCCCGGGCTGGTGCGCTGGCCGGGCCTCGCGGCACCGGGAGCGGTGAGCGAGGTGCCCGTCATCGGATCCGACCTCTTCGCGACCTTCGCGCTCGCCGGCGGCGCCGCCTTGCCGGCCGACCGGGTGATCGACGGCGGCGACTTCCGTCCCGCGCTCGCGGGCCGGCCGGTCGAGCGGGCGCGGCCGCTTTACTGGCGTTGCCCGATCGCGCCCGGTTCGTTCCGCACGGCGATGCGCATCGGCGACTGGAAGATCCTGGCCGACGAGGAGCTCACGCGGTTCGAGCTTTTCCACCTTGGGCGCGACCCGCGGGAGGAAAAGGAACTGAGCACAGCCGAGCCCGCCAAGTTCGCGGAGATGACGCGCGAGCTACGGCGCCTGAACGCCGAGATCGAGGCCGAGGGGCCGCCATGGTGGCGCACCTACAATCATGGCGGCGCGGCCGGTAAGCGAAAGTCGTCGTCCCCGCGGCGGCGCCCTTCCCGGCGCCACGCTCGCGCGGATTCCTGAAGTGCCGGCTCCGCCGCGAGAGCTCGCGGGTAAAGGGGAAGCGAGTCGCGGCCGCGGTTTCGAACGGGACAGCGCGAATGTCACTGCCAGAGGCGTACCCGATGTCGGCCGCCACCCACCTGCCGCCGCAGCGGAATGGATTTCCCGAGAAGGGCGGTGGCTTTCGCCGTCGCTGGACGTGCCGGGGGTTCCGCACATCGTGCCCGCCATGCGAAGGCTGATCTCCCGCCTCCTTCCCCTCGCCGCGGCCGCATGGCTCTGCTGCGCCGCGCTGCCGTCCTCATCTCCGCTCCTGGCTGCCGGCGCGGAACTCATCGCCTCCGCCGAGCCCGGTTGGCCGCAGTTCCGCGGCCCGCGGCGCGACGGGCTGAGCGACGAGCGCGACCTGCTCGGGGTCTGGCCCGAGGGCGGCCCGCGTCTGCTCTGGTCCGCCCGCGGCCTCGGCAAGGGCTTCTCGTCGCCGGTGATCGCCGGCGGTCGGCTGTTTGTCACGGGCGATTTCGGAGAAGAGGTGCGCGTGCTCGCCTTCGATCTGGCCGGTCGGCCGCTGTGGTCGGTACGCACTGGCGACGCGTGGCTCAACCAATACCAAGGCGCGCGGGCGTCGGTCGCGGTTCGCGACGGGCTCGTCTACCATCACAACGCCCACGGCCGGTTGACCTGCCTCGATGCCGCGACGGGCGCCGAGCGTTGGGCGGTCGATCTTCCGGCACGCTACGGCAGCGAAAACATCACGTGGGGCCTGAGCGAGTGTCCGTTGGTGGATGAACGCGCCGTCTATGCGACGGCCGGCGGGCGCGAAGCCTTGCTGGTGGCTTTGGACCGCCGCACCGGAGCGGAGATCTGGCGAAGCGAACCACTCCCCGATCCCGAAGCCTCCGGCGCGATCGACAACGCGAGCTACGTTTCCCCGATGCTCGTGAGTTTCGCCGGGCGGCGGCTGCTCATCGGCTGCTCGTTGCGCCACCTGTACTGTGCCGACGCCGACACCGGGAAATTGCAGTGGGTCCGTCGCCGGCCGACCTCTTACTCGGTCCTCGCCATGATGCCGGTGCTCGTGGGCGACGCCGTCTTCATGTCGGCGCCGCACGGCCCGCCGGGCCGTCTGCACCGCCTCGTCGCTCCTGCCGCGCCGGGCGCTCTGGT
>JACCEC012716766.1_pt1 | contig 10750 bp, 10 predicted proteins | sample 7450121 | NCBI WGS metagenome assembly JACCEC01 (sample SAMN15323455, study PRJNA562643) | freshwater metagenome | isolation source: river surface water | place: USA:Blue River Watershed | collected 2017-08-18 | reverse complement strand
GAAGTCAAATATTCGATTTATTCTCCGATGATTGTAATGCGATGTATGTGTCATATATAAAAGGGACTTATGAATCGGACATTCGATTGGACGTGAATCGATATGTTTCGCGGTTTACTCATTCGTCTGTCTTAGTAGAGGATTCCAAGTTGAAAATCGTCAAATACTGGAAGAATGCTTGAAGACAAGGGTGTCTTTCCACTTTCTTTATTGTATGACATTGTTCCGCAGCATACATATTAAATATATTCTTAGTATAAAAATAAAAATATATTCAATATAACAAAATATTTTTTCTTTCCTTCTTTCAACATTTATTTTTCCAACCTCTTTTTTTTTACATAAATAAATAATGTCCGAAGCTGCTTTTTCACCAGAAACGGAAGAGGAGTTGCGTGCCGCCATCCAACAATATAGTGATATGGACGACGAGGATGAAAAACCAGAATATTGGTTACATTGGTCTTACGGGAGATTCTCCGAATGGGATGTGTCACGTATCACAAACATGAGTCGATTGTTTTCCGGAATATCAGAATTCAACGAACCTCTGAATTCCTGGAATGTGAGTCAGGTGACCAATATGGAAGGTATGTTTGACTATTGTACCTCTTTCAATCAACCGCTTAGTAGTTGGAACGTCGAGAATGTTACCAATATGAAGGAGATGTTTGCGGAATGTCAAAGTTTCAATCAATCCATCAATTCATGGAATGTCGGAAAGGTCGAAAACATGGACAGCATGTTCGCCAACTGCATTCTCTTCAATCAATCTCTCGAATCATGGCAAACGGAGAATGTCTCCACTATGAATTATATGTTCATCGACTGCCGTGCGTTCAATCAACCACTTAGTAGTTGGAATGTCGAGAAAGTCGTCGGGATGAAAATGATGTTCGCCGGATGCACCACGTTCAATCAACCGCTCAATGCATGGGGGATCGATGGAGATGTCACCAATACGGAGCAAATGTTCGATGGATGTTCGAGTTTCAATCAACCTTTGAATTCGTGGGTTTATAGTACAATTTCATCTATGAATGCCACCACATATAATTCTGCGATCAGTGAAGAAAACCGTCCAACCCTTCGCACCACTCGACAACCATTATTAATGCCACTCAATGTGGAAGGCGTCGATGCCGTCGTTCGTGAATCGGCCGCCGCCGCCGAAGAATTGCTGCCACCACTTCCTCCATTGGAAGCCCGGGGCCAACCTGTACGACTTGATGTATCCTCGTATAATCTTAGTACAAAGGATATCGAAGGACAAGACCCGATTGGATTTGAAACGAAGACGGTTGGCGAATGGGTTCGAGAATCGGAGGAAGAAGAAGAGGGACATTTTGCGATTTTAAATCCGAATGGAACGGGTGCGGTCTTGTTGGATCGATCATATTTAACTCCGGAGGCCCTATTGAATTATGAAAATATCGTGTATCAATGCTACGAAGCATCTAGTTCGGTTGACGAACAAAATGTGAATCGCGCGACCGATTTTTTCAAATTAAGATCGATTGGATTATCTGGAGTGGTAAATGTCCAGGATGTTTTCAATATGCTCTACGAAGTTGACTCTCATAAAACACGTCTCTTCAAAGTAGTATCAACCGGAGAGAATTTGCTTAGTACAGTGAGTTATAATATCATGCACAATCGTACCCGTTGGATGTCCGCAGCGCATTGTCAAGAAGGACAAGAACAAACTGTGTTTACGATTCAAAGAGTCGCGGTCGATGGATCGTCTTCTGCAATAGGAGGAAAAAGAAGAAGTAGAAGAAGACATAAGAGTGGGACCGTCCATAAACAAAAGAAACATAACAACCCCACACACACAAAAATCTCTACTAAGCGCGTTCTCAGAAAAACGCGTCGAAGACGATCAAGAGTAGGTGTTGGAAAAAAAGAAAAGAAGCAATAAGAAAAAATACAAAAAATACATTTTTCTTGAATTTTTTTTCTTGAATGATTATTACAAAATCTTTCAAAAAACAAAAACATACATACACACATACAAACCCAAAACCAACATCTATTTTTTTCTGAAAAAAATAAATAAACAACACACACACACCAAAAACATGCTTCAACAACTCTGGAATCTTTTATTCGCACCATTTCATAATGAAAAATTATGTCTTTGGTTCTTAGCATTCACCGTTATAGGCTTTTTAGGATTAGTCATGGCTCTCTACAAAACTGGGGTTGATATTCTTAAAGGAAGAGATATTAAATTCATTGCACTTTTCATGGCGTTCGTTCTATATTTCCAATCTCGTTTAATCTATTCCATGTGTGCCGCTTCTATTAAGTAAAAAATTGATTCTTTTGTTGTGATTACTTAGTAGATCATTTCGATATAGGTTAAAAAAAACTCAACCATGAATAATAATATCATGATTATGGAATTCCATGAAAGAGTGGATCATCTCTCATTGGGTGAACCGGATCTTCGTTATAAACGACTTAGTACCTATATGACGGTGAATAATTATTTAGCACAGAACAATATTGATTTTGATGAAATCCAAGAGGTAGAGGCAGATCTCGAGGAAGACAAAAAAACAAATTATTATGACATTGTAAATATAAAACTTTGCAATCGCATAATAAGAGAAATTTATTACTTCGAACATGAATCGGGGTATGACGATGATACACTCCAAGCTAAGTTCGCATGTTATATCAGTTTATTAAGAGAGGTGATGTGTATCATCCATAAACATATTTATCCGAAGATCATGCGTCATTCTACTAAGTGTGCGGTTACAAGTGTTGTCCATATCGCCGAAGAGGATAAGCTTAGTAGTCTACTCTATGATTGGATGATGATGGAATTGAAGGTGATGGATTATTTGTTTTATCTGATTGAGACAAACTTCGAAACTGGGTATTTCAATATAACAAAGGATATCTACAATACTCGAACAACCTTTATAGAGGTAAATTCATGTGGGAACTCTGATTTCATCAGTCGAGACGATGCCAAACAATTTTTATTGGAATTGGACTCGATGGAACAATATTTCGTGCCGGCGACCTCACACATGGTTGAGTGCGAATCTCGACAACAACAAACGAAAAAAACATTTCAATCTATTTGCGAAATTCGTAAACACATTCATGATCTCTTTGATCCAATAAATCCCTACATAGATTCCGATTCTGATTCTGAAGAAGAAGCATCCGATTAAAAAATAAATCATGAAAAAAAATTTTTTTTTTAATGAAAGTTGTACGGCTGAACAAAATTCGTTATCGTCGTCGTCCTTTTTGTCATGTCATATATATGTGTTTGTATTTGTGGTTGTTATAGGAAAATGGTGTTCAAAGTATCCATCAAATAAATCCATATCGAAATCAAGTTCAAGTTCATCAAGATGATCATCATCACGCGATCGTTTTTTCGTTTCCTTGACCGCACGGTTATCGCCGCCTTTCATAGGATATCCATCAAGTCCAAGAGAGAATTTCTTTTTGAGTCGACGAATATAATCGCGAATGAGTTCATTCTTTCGTTTTCCTTCTGTTTTAAAATATAACATATCGACCACCCGATTGTATATTTGTTCCATCATTCGCATTTCACAGGTCGCCCCACCTCCTTTTACGAACTCTTTTTCCGGACCAAATACTAATAAGGCTGCGGCGGTGATGAACTCGGATTGTTTTGGTTTATCCTGATTGAAGAGTGCGATCACGATCATTGTATTGACGATGGGTACTAAGTATTGTAATATGAATCGAATGTGATGTTCTTTGTAGGTAATATATTCGGGGAAACGAATTTGCGATGAAATCGACTCGCGAATATAATATTTCTTTTTATAAATTGGTGTTTTGGGATTATAAACTGCCTTGTTGTTCTTGAAGACAATATCAAATGAAGGGATCGGACTTGTCGTTAATCTTTCATAGTGGTCTTCTTCTGCCTTACAACATCTGAGTAAATAATCTCCCGAATAAACATTGAGGAATTTGAACATAATTCTTTGATTGAAAAGAGAATAGGGTTTATTCTTTGCGATTGCCTCGTTGGCAACTGGTTGCCCCCTCGCAGCGGCGTTGGTGATAGTCATTTCGGATATTTGGGAATGAAGACATGAATGGTATATGTGAATAATATCAAATCGTTGTTGAAGAGATAATCGGGTGATATCGAATTCGGGAAAATATTTGAGAGCATCTTCTATTTTTTCGTCACGAATAAAACAAATGTTGCCGTCGCCGTTGTCGTTACCACTTTGGGTGGGTTCCAACAATATCGCCATTTTACTTAGTAGAAAGATTGCGATAAAGGGTTTATGTATAACACGCAATTCACGATTGATTGCATGAAAATGGTCAAACTCCCCGCTCATATCACCGCGGTTAAAAATCTCTCGAAAAATACATGTTAAGGATTTTATCAACGGCGAAGATCGTGTGAGGTAGGCGATTGAATAATCGACAAAATTGGCGAATCGATTACACTCTTCGAGACTGGTCGCATGTGTTTTGGCGTACTGAGTGAAGAAGGCGTGCATGATATATATTTTGCGAGTTAAGCTTAGTAGAGATATATTATTCGGCTGGTCACGGCTGCGGCGCAGTTCAATCAAGTTATCTACTAAGCTTAACATACATGAAATAGCGTGTTCATGTTCACGATAAACAATGTATTGAGTCATTTCAACGAATTCATTTCGAGATTTTAATTCTTCGAGACGCAAATCCGACACTTCGATCATAAATAATTCGAATTTCATTTTATTTTTCTCGTTAAAAAAGTTCACAATTTATAAATTTTTCTTTATATTTCTTTTTTTTCTTTGTTATGATGGATCTGAAAAAACGAGGTTTGAATCGTTTTCAATTTTTTGTTTTGGTTTTCGTTTTCGTTTTATTGAACGGGAATTTTTTTGATTTTGGAAGGATCGTTAGGACATTTGATTTTGGTTTCTTGGTATTGAAAACAGGTACCGGAATTATCTTTGTAGAGGATTTTGTGTTTGTTTTCTGGATTCGGAAAGACGGTGATTTTCTTGGTTCCATTTCCGTCTCCTTCGTCCATAGTATAGACGAAAAACATACCAATGGCGAGCGATACTAAGAAGACTGGAATATGGATATATTTGGCGATTTCCATCTTATTTTTTTCAGAATTTTGTAAATGAGCTTTGAAAGAAGAGGTTTAATGATGATGATAATGTATATATATTTTATTTATATGTTGATTCAAGAAAAAAAGAAAAAAAATAGGTTGGTTATTCAATTATGTCTTCTTCTTCTGCTTGGTCATCGTCGAAATCAGTAATAGACATATCGTCGTCATCGTCTTCGCTTTCCCCTTCTTCCTCCGTACTCGAAATGTGTATTTCTTCACGACTCTGTGTTAGAAAGGTGGATCTTTTTCTGTTTTCAACTTCAAAAGAAATTTGATTTTTGAGAATACTGGTATTTGATCTGAGATGGGGCGCCACATATGTCTTCAAATGTTCATGATCGTAATCGGCGACGATTTTTAATTCGGAAGTTTGATTGATACCTAAGAAAGCATGATACTTAGTAGGGTCCTCCATTGATGATTGGACGTATGTTTTTATCATGATTAAATTGTCAGTGTAGGCTTCAATATTGTCGGGTTTACAAATATTTGTTCTGCCCTTATCCGCCATATGACGAAAACGAGCTCGAAATGAAGCGATATTCATTTTTTGAGGCTTCAAATCTTCATAGCCGAATGTCAATATCGGATGTTTGATTGGATAACGTTTTGTTCGCTGGATTTCAATCTCTTTGTATTTCTTAAAAGCCTCTTCTAAGTGGGATTCTTCGGACTTTTGATATTCATCGAGTTCTTTTTTATCGGAATTATCTCGGATATATTCAAAATGAGTTTTTAATATTTGTTTCAAATCGGATTTGTCGTCGATAATCCCTTTATTCAATCCATCGATTTTTTGTTTGATCAATTCGTCGTCCTTGTCGTCATCATCTTTCCTCTGCTGCTGATGCTCAAATCCGATGATTTCTTTTACATGTTTCGTATGTATTTTCTTTTTAAGATCATAAAAGAAATTGAGTTTTTGATGAATTTTTCGCAGGTTATCGACATCTTCATCAAGGTGCTTCAAAGTTTTAACATCGGATTCATATCGAAATAAATTCATCATCGACCATTTCGTCATATTTTCTTCGATGTTTTTTTTCTCCTTGATCAAATCTTCGATTTCCTCGTCGAGATCGAATGAACCGAGGATGGGGATATTGAATTTCAGGGTACATGACGGATTTTTAACTGGACACCCATCACATACATATGCATATGATGATGATCCCGTTTTTTTTATTTGAAATAATAATGGATTTTTTGGACCTTCTTTATCTTTATTACAATTCGGACAAACATTATTGAACTTTATTTTACTTGGTGGTCTGGTTACATAAGAATGTTTCAAGAGTTTGAATGCATCGACAGCTTCGAAATATTTTTTCAATTGGTCATCATCGATTGAATTGTACACTTTTATGAAATTTTCCTTTTCTTTCTTAGAAGAGATCATGGTATTTTTCTTTCGAGTTTCTTCGGTTGGATGCTCGGTAGATGATACATTGTAAAGCATGTATTCCGGACGCTGCGTGGATTGTTGGACGTTGTTGTTCATATTGATGTTTCCAAAATCAAAATTTTCATACTGTGGTTGATTATCGTATGGTGGTGGTGTTGTCGGGGCATATGGTGGTGTTGTCGGGGCATATGGTGGTGTTGTCGGGGCATATTGTGGTGTTGTCGGGGTATATTGTGGTGTTGTCGGGGTATATTGTGGTGATCCAGCAGGGGATTTTCCGTTGACACCTCCATGTTGTAATAGCTTAGTAGTATTCATAATGGAATTATATGAACGATGATCATTCAATGTCGAAAAGTCACGACTGCTGACATCGGCAATTTGTGGATTTATTTTAATCATTGTATCGAAATGGGATGCGAAAATAACGAAATGATATTTTTTTTTATAGAAAGATTTTGTAATATATATTTTTTATTATTATTTATATATTATATAATAAAAAATGATGGGTTGAAGATGCGCGATTATCGCGACGGAATCATCAACTCGGTTTCATTCCATGTCGGTAAATTGGTGATTCGTTGTTGACTGATGGAAATATCTCTCTGTCGTTGTTCAGTCTTCGCTTGTTGATATTTCTGAATCATCGACATCAAATACAATTCTTTTTCACGACGTTTTTGTTCGACCTCCTCTTCTGGAATTCTGCCTTTGTATTTATAATATAATACACCCCATACAATTCCTACAAAGATGATCAGACAACCAATATTCATATAAATATTGAAATATTTTTCTTTGATTTGATGACATTTCTTCAAAGTGCCTACTAAGAAGGATTTAATTCCCGGTTCGACCAAATGAGATGACGAGGCAGTGGTTCCAATTGCTGCAGCTGTCGATCCTATTCCACCACTACCTGGTATAGATGCCGGAACAAACATAGTTAAATAATTGCTGCTGTCGACCATTTTCTTAAAAAGAAAGAAGAAGAATAGGAAAAATTATGTCTATATTTATTAACAAAAATCCAATTTATTTTATCAAATAAAAAAATAAATACAAAATTTTGTTTGTTTTTTTGTTGTTTTTTTTTAAATTTTTTTAAATTGTTCTAACTTATATATAAAATATCATGAATCAAAAAAATGAACCGACGATCGACGACGACCCGAACGGAGAAGAAGAACCGATCGATCAAGAATTTCAAAAAATGTATGTCGAATCCGAAGAACCAAAATCCGACTCCGAATCCGAAGAACCAAAAAACCCGAAATCAAAAATCTTTGAACAAATCGGCCAACAATCCTATTTTAAAATTATCTTCTTAGCAATCACCAATATTATTTTATTGACGATATTCGTATACATCGCCCAATGGATTTTCTTCGAAGGAACGGTCATCTGGATCGAAATGATTTATTTCATCATACTCGCAGCAATCTTTTGGTTTTATCAATCGATGTTATCTATAAAGCGAAATGGAGATGTAGATGGGTCTTCGAATACATTTGTGACATGGATCACATTAGTTCCCTTCGTAGTATGCTTTGTAGGGTTATTTATTTTGAATTCACAATTCCCTTATTGGAAAATTGGGCTTGCACTCTGGATACGCTTTGTAGGAAATCTTTTGGGTAATTCCGACACATATCTCATGTCTCGAGTATTCAAACAATCGCCTGTATTCGATCCGCAAGAATTGGTCGATGCAGCACTCGGTACAATCGATCCTAAAACATCTATTTCGGTGGGGGCGGTGTCGGCGACACAGCCCATCGATATTCACTTGGATATGGATGGGCTGCACCGGATTGGTTATGTTCCATGTTCGATGTTCGACGAATGGATTGAGAATGAAAAAATGAAGGGAAATGTCTATACCCAACATGAAGTCTACAAAGTATTAGGCGAGGAATATAGTGTGAAAGAAGCGATCCACGATTTACATCGAAACATATGCTTAGTAGATTTATTGTCTTGGATGAGCGGCGTGGGCAGTTTGGCGGTCGTTCTCTTCTTAGCTATTTTCGTGGGTGCAAATCAACCATTTCTTCGTCGATTGTTTGATCGTGTTCGCGATCGATACACGTCGGAGAAGAAGGCGACGACCTCGACCGCGTCCGCGACAGGAAAAGGCTTAGTAGAGAAATTCAAAAAAGAGGTTGAACAATCTGCGGAAGAATCTCGATTATATTCTGCTTTGAAGACTTTATAACAACACCAAATATGTGAACCCCAAAAAATCGAAAAAAATGGAGGATGGTTGGAACATGTTAATATATATTTTATAGAAGGAAGAAGGAGGTGGCACGTTTTCATATGGATGTTTTTTGTGTTTTTTTTTATTTACATGTTTATGAAACCCACCCGTTTTATTTTTACATGCTCGTCGATTTTTTTCTGTAAATAATAGAATCACATTTTTATTTTTTTTCCTATTTTCTATTTTCTATTTTCTATTTTCCAATTTTTTTCAAAAAACAAAAAGATTATTATGTTTAATCTGAAAAACTTGGTATCGAGTGAGGTCGGTCGAATCCTGATCTCAATCGTTCTTGGATTAGGTCTCGCCACACTCTTTCGAAAAGCATGTAATGACCGTTCGTGTATAGTTTTCAAAGGTCCGATGCTAGATCAAGTGAATGAGCGAGTCTATCAATATGGCGACGAATGTTATGAATATAATTTAAAACCAACGAAATGTGATCCTACAAAGCATATCGTTCCATTTGATAATCCGGTTGTAAATAAAGTTATTATGTAATCTAATATGTAAGAAGCCGTGTAAAAAGTTCGTAAAAAAACTTCTTTTCGAGTTTTCATACCACATTTTATTTTCCAAAATAAAAACCCAAAAAAAAATAAATTTATTTTTCAAAGAAGAAATCAATAAAAAATAAAAATTCTCAACAAAACAAATTTATTTTTTTTATAAAAAAAGAAATGTCATCCAATGGAGCAACGAGTATAGATGACTTAGTACCAATCTCGGGATCGGTCCCTGTACAACCAATTCGTATGGAAATCAGCGAACCGGTTGTTGTTGTTAACAACGCCAGTAGTAGTAATTCATCGGCAGCAGCAGCAACAGCCTCACAAAATCCGGTGATCCAAGGAGGAAATCAACCTACTAAGTATGATCCAAATATTCCTTCACTTATGGGAGGAGGACCGGCACCAAATATCGACCAAATCATTCAAAGTATTCAAGAATCGCCGAATGGATTTCAATTGCCTCAACGTGATATTCCGAGAGATTCGACTTTTCATTTAACGTCGGACATCATGACACATCCAAATTTCATTCCGCATGATCAAGGAAAAAGCGATTATATTCGACATTATGAAAACAATTTGGAATATTCAAGATCGGAGGCACAAGCTTTGAAGAATAAAACCGATACGTTGGAAATGATATATGATGAATTGCAAACTCCTGTTTTATTGACAATTCTCTTTTTCCTCTTCGAATTGCCGATCGTGAATACCTATCTCTATCGCTATTTCGCAAGATGGTTTTTTAAAAGCGACGGAAATATGAATTTATTCGGATTCATGTTTAAAAGCGTTCTTTGTGGATTTTCATTTTATGTGATTAATCGATTGATCAATGTATTCTAATCAAGGAACGTAGTTCCTTGACCAAAGGCAGTCCCGACACCAAAGGCAGTCCCGACAGGGACTGTCGGGCCTTGTGGGGACTGTCGGGCCTTGTGGAACCTCCTGAGCTACGCGAATGAGTTCGAGGAGATACTTCCCTTAGCTACGCGGGTATGATTCTTAAAATACTTAATAGAAATATATGTACTTTGAAGAAAAAATAACCGCGTAGCTAAGGGAAGTATCTCCTAGACACAACGGCCCACCAAAGGCAGTCCCGACACCAATGGCAGTCCCGCCAGGGACTGTCGGGCCTTGTGGGGACTGGGCAGTCCAAGGGCACCGCCCGGTGCCCGGGCCGTTGTGGCCTTTGGAACCGTAGGTTCCCTGCAAAAAAATTGATTTAAATTGAAAAATTTCCCTGTGAATAAGCTTAGTAGAATAATCATTATTATTGTTATTATTTTTATTTTTATTTTAAAAAACAAAGAGTCCCCATGAGCTCCAAAGAAGAAGAACAACCATCGACGACTATTCTCGAGCAAGAATTGCGTGATATTCATGTGCTCATGCGATTGATCTTGTCGATTAAT
>JACCEC013053067.1_pt1 | contig 10751 bp, 9 predicted proteins | sample 7450121 | NCBI WGS metagenome assembly JACCEC01 (sample SAMN15323455, study PRJNA562643) | freshwater metagenome | isolation source: river surface water | place: USA:Blue River Watershed | collected 2017-08-18 | reverse complement strand
GTGTCCAAGGCAGACTTCAACACGCCTTGGTACAAGCAAACCCGTTTGCAAACAGCGCTGACCCATGCGCTTACTGATCCCCATCTTGCTGACGACGCACTGTTGGATCTGTTGCTAGACGCACACGTGGCGCCGCATGATCAATTGCCTCAAACAGGGTTACCCCTCGATCGAGAGGTGGCGTTGTCTTCCGTCTTTGTCCGTATGGGGCATTACGGAACCCGCGCCAGCAGTGTGGTGCGCATGGGGGCACAAGAGATCGTGTTGACTGAGCGCGGCTTTGATAGACATGCACGTACCCATCAGGTACGTCATGTCATCGCCAAAGCCTAGCCCATCGATCAAGTCAATGCAGTTTTGACACGTGCTGGCGACATGGGCAAGGCGCGCAGGCGCTTGCCCGTGAGCTGGAAGACCGCATTGGCAATGGCCGGTGCGACGGGCAACACGCCAATTTCACCCATGCCCGTGGGCGCTGCATCTGAGGCCACAATTTTGGTATGAATTTCAGGCATGTCACTCATGCGCAGCACTGGGTACTCGTGGAAATTAGATTGCACGGGGGCGCCGTTCTTGATAGTCAACTCTTCGAGCAATGCCACTGACAATCCAAAAACAGCGGCACCTTCGAGTTGGGCCAGTACGTTGGTGGGTTGAATTACCAAGCCTGGATCGACGGCAAGCCACATCTGGTGAACTTTGATTTTTCCCGTTTGTTTGTTCAGCGACACCTCGACCACGCCTGCCGACACGCTGCCGTGGTAGTCGGAAAAAGCGATGCCCAAGCCGCGCCCATTGCGCTTGCGTTTCCAATCGGACATCTTGGCCACTTCACGCAGCACGGCATTGGCGCGTGCATCGTGCTGTGTGAGCTGCAAACGCATGGCCAAAGGATCGGTCTTCTTCGCGTGTGCAATTTCGTCTAAGAAACACTCTACGGCAAATTTGTTGTGACCTGCGCCAATGCCGCGGAAGGCATGGACACGCATGCCGCGAATTTCACGCACGGCTTCTGCTGTGGCGTTTTCGATGTTGTAGTGCGGCAAGTCGATGCCATTCCAGCCGATGTAATCGCGTCCGCCTGTGGCTTGAAAACGCGGAGGAGATGCGATGGCATCGACGTTCTCTGCGACCAGTCGATGGCGCCAGCTCACCAAATTGCCTGCGTCGTCCAAGCCTGCGCGCATGACGTGGTGTGTCATGGGGCGGGGGCGCGCCGCAGCCATGTCGTCCTCGCGTGTCAACAGCAGTTTGACGGTTTGTTTGGTGACATTGGCCAACACCACCGTTTGCGCAATGATGTCTGGTGAAATGCGTCGGCCATAGCCGCCACCTAACAATTGTTGGTGGACTTTGATTTTGTCTGGCGTTGTTTTCAAAATGCCAGAGGCCACGACCGTCCCCAAGAAGGCGAATTGGGTGCCCGTCCATATTTCGGCCGACTGCCCGTCTGGGTTGATGCGTGCGATGCAGTTCATCGGCTCGAGTTGCGCGTGGTAGCAGTGCTCGGTCCAATACGTGGCTTCGAGGGTTTGTTTGGCATTGACCATGCCTGTGATCGAATCGCCGCGCTTGAACGCATCCATGGTTTTGGCGTTGGGGTCCAAGCCTTGGTTGGCGTAATCTTTTTTGGCTTTGTCCGAATCAAAGTTGGCGGCGATGGCCCCCGTCGTGTTCCAAGTGACTTTTTGCTTCAGCACGTTGCGGCCCAGTCGGGTGGCATGCACGCTGTTGCCAATGACGGCAACACCAAAAGGCAAGGGGATGACTTTGGTCACGCCAGGGATAGCCATGACTTCTTCGCTGTTCACATTCTCCGCTTTGGCGCCTTCCATGGGGGCTTCCAAAATCGTGGCGTAGACCATGTCGGGCACGCTCACATCAATGCCAAATTGGGCCGTGCCATTGGTTTTGGACGTCACATCCGTGCGCCCAATGTCTGCTCTGCCAACCAGTTTGAATTGCGCGGGTTTTTTGAGGTCGTTGTCAGTGATCTTGGGTAGCTCTGCGGGTATCACGGCGAATTGAGCCACTTCACCATAACTGATGCGACGGTTGGATTTCGCATGAACAACATACCCTGTGTCGGTGGTGAGCTCGGCGGCGGGTACTTGCCATTTGTCCGCCACGGCATTGACCAGTACCCATCGGGCTTGCGCACCCAGTACGCGCAGTGGTTTGTAGTAGCCGGCGACCGCCACACTGGCGAGCGAGGCTTGACCGCCATTCAACAAAGGATGCGGGTTGCCATAAACCTTGGGGTTGGGTGGCGCAAATTCGGTTTTGACTTTTGACCAATCTGCATCTAGCTCTTCCGCCAAAATTAACGGCAATGCGGTGAGCGTGCCCTGTCCCATTTCAGCGGTTGGCACCATCAAAGTGATGGTGCTGTCGGTACCAATTGTGACCCACGCATTGACCTTGATGGCGTTGTCTGCTGCGTGTGCGTCTTGACCGAGCATCCCTGTGCCACCGATTGCCAGAGAGAATGTCAAACCGCTGGCGCTGGCTAAAAATGTACGGCGCTTCATGGCGCTTGTGTGTTGAATCGTGGTCATGACTTAGGCCTCTTTTGCTGCACGTTGAATGGCTTTGACGATGCGCTGATAAGTCCCACAGCGGCAAATGTTGCCATCCATGTGGGCGACGATTTCTTCTCGGGTTGGGTTCTTCTTTTTCTCCAGCAAGGCGGCAGCTTGCATGATTTGTCCAGACTGGCAATACCCGCATTGGGGCACTTGCTCAGCCACCCAAGCTTTTTGTAGCTTGTGTTCCCCGTTGGGGGAGAGTCCTTCAATGGTGGTGATTTTTTTATCCGCCACTGCGGAGACGGGGGTGACACACGAACGTGTTGGCTTCCCGTCGACATGCACCGTACATGCGCCGCATTGAGCAATGCCACAACCAAATTTGGTGCCCGTGAGTTTGAGTTCATCGCGAATGACCCACAACAGTGGGGTGCTGGCAGCCGCTTCAACTTGAGCTGACTTGCCGTTGATCTGGAGTGACATGGCGCACATGTTTGAGCCTTTCTTAAACGAATTAATTTTTAGCTGCGTGATGTTCTTAGATAAGTGATGATTTCACTTCAGGGTTTGCACTTGCGTGTGTCGCCTATGTTTCAATGCAGTCCAGTCAGATCGAGGCCGTGAACCCTACAAGTCCAACGCAATGATTTCGAAGACATGGTCAAAACGACAGGCGTCACACTCGATGGGCAGAGATGCGATAAGCTCCGCCTGATTTTTTGTTAACTGTTATGAAAGACTTTTCGTATGCGTATTTCCCAAGAAGCCATTGATCACCTGTTCAACGATGCGCGCACAGCCAATGGCTTTGTGGATCAATCGGTGCCCCTGAGTTTGCTCAAAGAAATTTACGAGATTGCCAAAATGGGACCCACGTCCATGAACTCACAACCCGCCCGTTATGTGTTTTTGACAACGCCCGAGGCCAAAGCCCGCTTGATGCCTGCCATGAGCCCTGGCAATGTGGACAAAACAAACTCTGCCCCTGTGAGCGTGATCGTGGCGACAGACACGCAATTCTTTGAGCACATGCCCACAGTGTTTCCTAACAACCCCAATGCCAAGGCTTTGTTTGAAGGCAATGCGGCGTTGGCAGCGGGTACGGCCTCGCGTAACGGCACCTTGAGTGGTGCTTATTTCATGATCGCTGCACGCGCCTTGGGTTTGGATTGCGGACCCATGAGCGGCCTGGATGTAGCCAAAGTCAATGCGGAATTTTTCCCGGATGGCCGCTACACCACCAACTTTGTACTCAACCTCGGCTACGGCGACAACACCAAATTGTTTGCTCGCAATCCCCGTTTGACTTTTGAACAAGCCGTTCAAGTGCTTTGAGTTGAATGACTGCCTCTAGGGGTATTCCTTGAGGCAGTCCAGTTCGTGACAAGCAAGCCAATACGCTTGTGATCTGATGCGGTAGCGATTCGATTTCTAGGGATATGAGCTCACGTCAGGTACCGATTCATGCCGCGCCATTTTGTTGATTTGTCAATCTTTCTTGAAAACGATGTGGTGAGCGACCCTCCCGCGTTCGCACCCAAGATTGAATACTTCACGCACGACAACACCTACGCACAAATTGCGCCTTTCTTTCCTGGGTTGAAAAAAGAAGACCTGCCCGACGGCGAGGGCTGGGCCGTTGAGTTTGTGCAGCTGTGCACGCACAATGGCACGCATTTGGATGCGCCCTATCACTTTCACTCCACCATGGACAAGGCCTTGGGCGACAAGAAGCCCGCCATCGCCATTCACGACGTGCCCTTGGAATGGTGCTTCCAGCCAGGCGTCAAACTTGACTTTCGTCACTTTGCCGACGGCTATGTGGTCACCGCTGCCGATGTGCAAGCAGAACTGCAACGCCTGGGCCACACCTTGAGCCCGCTTGAAATTGTGGTCATCAACACACGCGCAGGCACACGTTATGGTTCATCCGACTACGTGTCCAGTGGCTGCGGCATGGGCTACGAAGCGACCATGTACTTGTTAGAGCGCGGCATTCGTCTGACGGGCACTGATGCTTGGAGCTGGGATGCGCCGTTTGTACACACCGCACAAAAATACAGCGCCACCCAAGACGCGTCGCTGATCTGGGAAGGCCACAAGGCAGGGCGCGACATTGGCTATTGCCATTTGGAAAAACTTCACAACCTCGAAAGCTTACCGGCCACCGGTTTTTACATCAGCTGCTTTCCGCACAAGATTCGCGGGGCTTCAGCGGGATGGACACGCGCTGTGGCAATTTTCGATGAGGCTCTCACGGGCAACAGCATTTAATAACGAAAGGGATGGGCACCATGCGTAATTTAGACGAACACACAATCACACAGGCCGTGTTAGATCGGTTTTCGAACACGCCGGATCCACGGTTGAAAGAAATCATTTTCAGCTTGGTGCAACACCTGCATGACTTTGCGCGCGAGGTGCGTCTGACGGAAGAAGAGTGGCTGGCAGGCATTCAGTTTTTGACCCGTGCCGGTCATATCACCGATGACAAACGCCAAGAGTTCATCTTGATCTCCGACACCTTGGGCTTGTCCATGCTGACCGTGGCGATGAACAACCACAAACCAGAGGGCTGTACCGAGGCCACTGTGGTGGGGCCTTTCCATGTGGAAAATGCGCCGCTCTACAACCTGGGTGACGACGTTGGCAATGGTGCCATCGGCGCGCCTTGTTTTGTCAAAGGCACGATCAAGGGTTTGGGCGGTGAGCCGATTCCCGGTGCTCGCATTGAAGTGTGGCAATCTGACGAAGACGGCATGTATGACGTCCAAAAACCCAACTTAGACCATGCCCAAGGACGGGGCGTGTTGAAGGCGGACGCCGAAGGCAATTACTACTTCAAGTCCATTTTGGCGGTGGCGTATCCCATTCCACATGATGGGCCTGTGGGCGACATGTTGGTGGCCACCAAGAATCACCCCTGGCGGCCTGCGCACTTGCATTTCATGATCAAGGCGCCCGGTTATGAGTCCCTCATCACCCACGTGTTCCGCCATGACGATCAGTACTTGGATTCAGACGCCGTCTTTGGCGTGCGTCAATCCTTGATCACCGATTGGATCCAACAACCGAATGGTGAATACACCCTGGAGTTCAACTTTGTGTTGAACCCCGTGGCCAAGTGAGTCTGTCAGAGCGCTGGTAATTTTTAAATCACAACAGGAGACAAAGCATGAAACTTCTCAATCGAATCGCCGCCGTCGTTGCGACAGTGGCCACCCTCACCGCTGGCGGTGCATTGGCACAGAGCCAAGCGCCCTTGGTGGTGGGCAGTTCGCTGTCCCTCACGGGGCCGTTGTCTGCCACAGCGCTGACGCACAAGTTGGTGGGTGAAATTTATGTGGATCAACTCAATGCGCGCGGTGGTTTGCTGGGTCGCAAGGTGGAGTGGTTGGTCAAGGACGATCAGTCCAAGCCTGAGTTGGCCCGCACGCTCTACGAGCAGTTGATCACTTCTGACAAAGTTGATTTGCTGATGGGTCCCTACGCCACAGGCAATATTTTGTCGGCCATGGGTGTGGCCCAGCGCTACAACAAGGTGTTGGTCAACCACACCTTGGGCATTCCATCGCTCTCCAAGTATGAGATGGCCTTTCCAGCCTGGGCCTTGGGTTCAGACCCCGGCAACACCGTGCCCAACACCGTGTTTGATGCCTTGGCTGCATCACCCAAGCCCCCTAAGACGGTGGCTTTTGTGACCAGCAAATTTCCCTCGATTCATTTTTTGAGCTCGGGCGCACGTGAGGTGGCGAAAAAACGCGGCTTGCAAGAAGTCTTGTTCCTAGAGTGGGATTTCGGTAACCGCGATTTCGGCCCCATTGCGGCGCGCATCAAAGACGCCAAGCCCGACATGGTGTGGGTGGGTGACATTGCGCTGGAAGGCAATATGTTGCTCGACGCGATGAAGAAGATCGACTACGTGCCACCGATTCACTTCCATACCTACCCCGCGCCTGGCCCGATGAGCAAGTCACCCGATGGCAATTTGGCGCTGAGTGTTTCAATCTTTGAAGAGCATGCCCCCTTCACCAACAACAAGGTGGCGACTGACTTCATTCAGATTTATCACGAGCGTGCTGCCAAAGCCAACTTGCCTGACATCGCTGTCGAAGTGCAAGCCGCTGCCTCTTATGCTGCTTGGCAAATTCTGGAAGCCGGTGTGCGTGGCGCCAACAGTTTTGATGACAAAGCCATTGCTGCCTGGATTCGTAAAAACCGTGTGAACACGATTTACGGTCAGCTGCGTTTTGATGGCCCTGGCAACTTCGGCGATGACATGATGAAGGTCAAGCAAGTTCAAAACGGCAAGTGGCAAATGGTGTGGCCACCTCAGTTCGCTGCCCCTGGTGCCAAACTTCAAGTGCGATAAATCAACATGAATTTCCCAAGTTTTAACCTGCTGGCGCAAGCCGTTTTGTCCGGTATTTTTATGGGGGGGCTTTACGGCCTCATCGGTTTGGGCCTCGGGTTAACTTGGGGGCTGTTGCGACAAATTAATTTGTCGCACTTCGGCTTGGTGTTTGTGTCGGCGTATTTGAGTTATCACATGGTCACGGTGGGACACATCGATGCCATGTTGACTTTGTTGATCTTGCCGCCTGTGTTCTTCTTGTTCGGGGTGGGGATGCAGACGGTGATGTCACGGTTTTCGATTTCACCGTTTAATTCCTTGCTGGTGACGTTTGGCATTACGGTGATCATGGAAAGCGTGATCCAGTGGATCTGGACGGCGGACTTTCGCCGCTTAGAGACACATTACAACGACCAAAAATTCACCATTGGTTCGCTCTATGTGCCTGTGCCAGAGTTGATCACCTTGATTTTGGCGGTGAGTTTATCGGTCTCTATTTGGGCAGTGATGCGTTACACCGACTTCGGCAAAGCCATGCGTGCTATGGCAGAAGATGGTCCGATTGCCGTGGCTTTTGGCATCAATGAAAAATTCATTTCCAAAATGTTGGCGGGGTTGTGTGCCGCGCTGGCCGCGATTGCAGGTGTGTGTTTGGCCTTGACCTTCACACTCACACCGTCACAAATTTTTTCTTGGGTTGGGGTGGTCTTCGCCTCGGTCATGTTGGGTGGCTTGGGTAGCCCGTTGGGCCCCTTGTTGGCGGGCATTTTGATTGGTGTGAGTGAGTCTGTCACCATGACCATCACTGCTCCCTCATGGGCGCCGATTGTGTCTTTCTCGCTCTTGATCCTGATGTTGTTGTTGCGACCCGGAAAGTTTTAAACATGAACAAAACTGTCATCGGGATTTTGCTCTCGGCAGGTGCATTGGCCTGCGTGCCTTGGCTGGGCCTGCCTGCGTTTTATGAGTCGTTTCTATACCTCATTTGCCACTGGATGATTCTGGCGCTGTCTTGGAACATCTTGTCGGGCTATTCAGGTTATTTCTCATTTGGCCATGGCGCTTTCTTTGGCATTGGTGTCTACACTTCTGCGGGCTTGTCCGCCAATTTGAATTGGCCGTTTTTGTGGACCTTGCCTGTGGCTGCTTTGTTGGCCGCCTTGTTTGGCATGCTGTTGGGTTACGTGGTGTTTCGAGTCAAGTCAGTGCGGGGGGAATTGTTCGCCTTGCTCACCTTGGCCGTCACCTTCATTGTCGGCACGGTGGTGTTGAACACGCGCATCGATGGTGGCCCTGGCATTTACCTCAATGCAGTTCCCGTTCCCGCAATTGGGCCCACCCCCTCAGCGTCTATTTATTTGATGGCATTGACGGGTGCGTTGATCACGTTGTTGATTGCGCACCATGTCTACACCTCCAAGTTGGGGGTGGGTTTGTTTGCCATCCATGACGACGAGGACGTGGCCGAGGTGTTGGGCGTGCCGACCTTCCGTTACAAGATCATGGCGTTCGGTATCTCATGTGCCCTGGCTGGTTTGGCCGGTGGCATTCATGCGCTGTTTGTATCGTACGTCACAGCGGGTGAGGTGTTCACCATCACGGTGCCGTTGACGGTGGTGTTGATGAGCGTGCTGGGTGGGACGCGTCATTGGGCAGGCCCCGTGGTGGGTTCGGTGGTGATCACCTGCTTGTTGTACTTCTTCACCGCAGGAAGCAACCCCATCTTTGGCAAAGCGGCCGTTGGCGTGATTTTGGTGGTGGTGATTTTGTTCCTGCCCAATGGCATTCTTTGGTATTTCTTGAATCGCAAAAAGCCAGCGGCGGTTGAAGCGCCTGTTGCACATGTGGAAACCGCATCGCAAGCCGAGGCTTTGCCTGACAAGGTCGAACCTTCTCGCAGTTGGGTCACCCATCACAAGCTGTTGGAGGTGCATGGCTTGTCCAAGTCTTTCACCGGCGTGCAGGCTTTGAGCGATGTCTCGCTGGAGGTGTACCAAGGTGAAATCTTGGGTCTGCTCGGCCCGAATGGTTCTGGTAAATCGACCTTCATCAACGTGGTCAGTGGGCATTACGCCGCCACGGGTGGCCAGATTGTGTTGGAAGGTCGCCGTTTGGATGGCTTGGCTGCGCACCAAATTGCGCAAGCGGGTGTGGCACGCACGTATCAAATTCCGCGTCCCTTTGCGCATTTGACCGTGTTGCAAAACGTGGCCTTGGTGGCCATGTTTGGCGGCAATGCCCTGAGTCAACAACAAGCCACGCAAGAGGCTTATGAATGGCTGGCGTTTGCTCATTTGAGTGACAAGGCCCATGTGTTGCCCGATGCCTTGAATTTGCACCAGCGCAAGTTCTTGGAGTTGGCCCGTGCCTTGGCAGGTCGACCCCGGTTGGTGCTGTTGGATGAGGTCTTGTCAGGCCTGACCCCCAGCGAAATCAACGAAGCGATTGAATTGATTCGAAAAATCAGAGACCGAGGTGCCACGATTGTGTTTGTCGAACATGTGATGCGCGCTGTGATGGCCTTGGCCGACCGAGTCGCGGTGTTGAACCATGGCAAGTTGTTGGCCATTGGCCCCGCGCAAGAAGTGATGCAAAACAGCGATGTGGTGAGTGCGTATTTGGGAGGTTCCCATGTTTGAGTTAGACCACATTGCTGTGAGCTATGGTGCGGCCCCCGCCTTGTGGGATGTGTCGCTAGAGATTCATCCGGCAGAGTTGGTGTGTGTGGTTGGGCCTAATGGTGCGGGAAAAACCACCATGATCAATGCCATGGCCGGCTTGCAGCTGATTCGTTCGGGGACGATGCGCTTCAAAGGGGAAGACATCACACGCTTGCCGAGTCATCAGTTTTGTGAGCGTGGCATTGCCATCGTGCCCGAAGGCCGCCGCTTGTTCACGCAGATGACGGTGTTTGACAACTTAGAGCTGGGCAGCTTTATTCCCAAAGCGAAAGCGCATCGACAAGAGTCGTTGGAGTGGGTGCTCAATCTTTTTCCTGCACTCAAGGTCAAGCTCGACAGCCCTGCGGGTTCGTTGTCGGGCGGCCAGCAGCAAATGGTGGCGATTGGTCGCGCGCTGATGGCGCGTCCCGAGTTGCTGCTGCTTGACGAGCCCTCGTTGGGTTTGTCGCCGCTGATCGTGCAAGACATGTTTCGGGCCATTCGTGACATCAACCAACAAGGCACCTCGGTGCTGTTGGTCGAGCAAAACGTGACGATGGCGATGAACTTGGCCACCCGTGCTTACGTGGTGGAGGAGGGCAAGATCGTGATGCAAGGTCAAGCCAGTGATTTGATCTCGCGTCCAGAAATTCAACGTGCCTATTTGGGAATGTGACCTTTGAGAGGAGAAGCTGTATGACCGTTCAAACGAATACCTCATCCACCGCTGCATCGCGTCATGATGCGTTGGCGGTTCACTCGGTCGATTGCGTGGTGTTCACCGTGCCCGACATCGAAGAGGCGGTGAAGTTCTACACCGCCTTTGGCATGGATGTGCGACGCGAGGGGCAGGTGGTGGAGCTGTTCACCTTTGGTCATCCGCATTGCTGGATGCGCGTGGTTGAAAACAAGCAGCCCAAAGCTTTGCAATATTTGACCTTTGGTATTCGGGCCGAAGATGAAGCGGGCTTCCGCGCCAAGATTGACCAACTCGGCATCGGTTGCGCGCCCCATCCGTTGGCGACCCGCCCTGGCATTTGGTTGCATGGGCCAGACGGTCATCCGTTTCAATTGGTCGTGAGCAACAAAGTTTCTCCCAACCAAAAAACACCCGCGGCGCCTGCGCGTGCCGCGGCGCGTGGCACGGCATCGGCGCCTGCACGAACCCAAGTTTATCGTGTGTTTCCGCGCTGGTTGTCGCACGTGCTG
>JACCEC012909557.1_pt1 | contig 10751 bp, 15 predicted proteins | sample 7450121 | NCBI WGS metagenome assembly JACCEC01 (sample SAMN15323455, study PRJNA562643) | freshwater metagenome | isolation source: river surface water | place: USA:Blue River Watershed | collected 2017-08-18 | reverse complement strand
TGGAGCTACCCGGCGCAAGCTCGGTTAACGCAAGAAAATTACAAATGCAAACGATAACTTTGCTCCTGTAAGAATGGCAATTGCTGCTTGATAAGTTAGCTTCGGGCTACGTCAAGTATAAAACATTTTTACACGGGTATGGGCACCGCCTTGGAACAGAAAGGGCCCACTTACAACACATCACAACACAGAAAGGTAAAATATGACAAGACGTATTACAGCACAATCACAAGTAGTAACAAACGGTCTCGGTATTCAGTCAGGCGGATATGTACATCCAGCCACTTCTGCAATTCCAGGATCATTTCCAAATCAACAAATTAATATCCTTCCACACACTATCGTTCAAACCGCACCGGTAAAACCTTCTCTCGCAGAAGCATTTAAACCAAAGCGTGCTGGCAAGAAAACCTCTCATATCATCTTTGTTCTAGACGACTCCGGCTCAATGCAATCTTGCAGAGAAGCAACGATCTCTGGTTATAATGAATACCTCCAAGCTCAAAGGAAAGACGCCAAAGATACTGGTATTGCTACCTTTGTATCTCTCTATAAGTTTGACGGTTCTTCAGTCAAAAGCGTATTCAATAGAGTATCAGTCGATGAAGTGAAAGATCTTAATGAAGCTTCGTATGATCCAAACGGAACTACAAATCTTTATGATGCTATCGGTGGAGTTATGATGCAGATCAATTCCCAGCTTGCTGCAAATAAGAAGGCTGATCGTGACTCTGTTATCATTACAATTCTAACGGACGGCGCAGAAAATGCTTCTAGAACTTTTAATAATCAAACTGTTAAACAGATGGTAGAAAAAGCAGAAGGTAAGAACTGGGGCTTTATGTTCCTTGGTGCAAACATCGATGCGTTTGCGGCAAGTTCTAGCCTCGGTTTCAATGTTAATAACACTATGCAGTACGATACTAAGTCAATGGGTAATACAATGCGATCAGCGTCTGCTATGACTTCTCGTATGAAAGGCGCTTATGCATCTGGACTAGACACCACAATGACGTATGCATCTACTGCATTTACTGATGCAGAAAGAATTGCGGCGGTATCGAAAGATGAACAATAAGAATCCATTCGAGGTGCGTCTTGATGTCATGAAGATGGCACAAGAGATGTTGGATAAGGAGTTCTATGCTCAGCAGCAAAAGTATCTGCATAAGCTTGAAGAGATGAAACGTAATCAAGTTCCGTCAAATCAAATCAATGCTTTTATCGATGCAAATGCTCCGAAAGTATATACTCCAGAAGAAGTTTTGACACGGGCATCAACTTTGTATAACTTCGTTTCATCTTCAACAAAAAATAATTGAACAAAAAAGGGGCGTTTGCCCCTTTTTTACAAAAAATTATTGTATCTTTAACACCATTGTTACAATCACAATATAAATTAATTACTGAATAAGCTGCATGTCGCAGTTTAGTTTATGAAGGAGACTTTATACATGAAACTAACAATGGCCGCAATTATATTAGTCGCGACTACATCATTTGCTTTAGCAAGAGATAATATTCAGGTAACTGGATCATCAACCGTTCTACCTTACGCAACTATTGTAGCAGAAGCGTTTGGTGAAAACTTCGACTTTCCAACGCCAGTTGTAGAGGGCGGTGGTTCAGGCGCTGGAAGAAAGAAGCTATGCGAAGGAACTGGTGAAACAACTGTAGACATCGCAAACAGTTCTTCTAAGATGAAAGATGACGAATGGGCCGAATGTGAAGCAAAGATTGGTAAAGTAACTGAGGTTCGTATTGGTTATGACGGTATTGTATTTGCTTCAAATATCGATCAACTCAACATTGATGATCTATCCCCAGCACAACTCTATAATGCTCTACATGAATCTAGCACAGCTAAGCTATGGAGCGATGTAGATCCTTCGCTACCAGGAATTGAAATCCTTGCGTTTATTCCAGGTACTAAGCACGGAACGCGTGAAGTATTTGATGTAAAAGTTATGGAAAGTGGATGTAAAGAAGTTCTTGGTGTTGAGAAACTAGATGACGACCAAAAGAAAGCTTGTCATGCTGTTCGCACCGACGGTGTAGCAGTTGACATCGACGGTGACTATACTGAAACACTAGCGCGTCTTGCGGCTAATCCAACAGCACTCGGCGTATTTGGACTAAGCTTCTATCAAAATAATACAGACAAGCTAGAAGTTGCTACTATTAATGGCGTATCTCCAAGTGTAGAAACTATTTCAAGTGGTGACTATCCAGTTAGTCGTCCACTCTTCTTCTATGTAAAGAATGCGCATCTTGGTGTAATTCCTGGCCTCAAAGAGTATATTGAATTCTTTGTAAGTGATGACATGTCAGGACCTGACGGCGCACTTGCAGCATATGGACTAGTTCCAGATCCAGAACTAGCAGCAACTCAAGAGATGGTAAGTAACCTAGAATAATATCATAAGTCTATATAAATAGAGGGAGCAGTAATTGCTCCCTCTTCATTTAAGGACTATAAACATGCAAAACTTAAACTTCATGATAGACTTTATACAGAATTCAAAGAAACAATTTGTCTCGGCAACAGTAACAGACGAAAGAATTAAGACTGGACTATATTCATTTGTTGACAAACAGACAGAGCTGTGTAAAATAATAACTAAGAACATTGAAGACTTTACTAAAATTGCATTAGAAAATCATAAGGTATCAAATATCTGTAAGCCATGAATAATCTTAAAGAGCTGACGTGGGAACACCATAAGAAAGCAGAGAGAACTGCTTTTGTACATAGAATGCTTAAGAAAGAAATGACACCGCACCAATATTATGTCTATCTTTCAAACCAATTCCTAATGTATACTGTATTGGAAGATGCTGCAGAAAAAGCTGGTGTCCTAAGAGGAATTGAAAACATCAAGCGTGGAGTCCAAATGTGTAAGGATCTTCAAGAGCTTGAAAAGGAACACGGGTTCGTTTTACCAGTTCATTTAACTACGACCGCAGACTATATGCGATATGTATATAAGATATCTGAGGACTCAGAAAAACTTTTAGCTCATATCTATGTTAGACATATGGGCGATTTATCCGGCGGTCAGATCATTAAGAGGTTCGTTCCTGGTTCAGGAAACTTCTATAACTTTGACGAAGATGTTGAAGTCTTAAAGAATAAGATAAGAACGAAATTAAATGATGATTTAGCCGAAGAAGCTAAAGTTTGTTTTGATATGGTAACCGCTTTTATGGAAGAATTGGAGAATTCATTTGGAGATATGGAACGATCTAATAATTCTATCGAATAAGATCGATTCTCTATTTAATGATCATTTTGAGAGATATCCAATTACTGAGGATATAAATTTTAATGGGTGGAAGGATCAATACTGGAAATCAGATCTTATAAGAAAATGCCATTTAAAAACTATTGATAATAGAGATACTCAAAAATTATGGTTAATGCATATTAACATATTTCCACGAGTTGATTTAGATATACCAATACTTGGTTTTGACATTGTTGCTGGCCCAAATAAGATAACAGGTTCTTTCTTTGATTTTTCACCAGTTGATACACATCATGAGTATTCAAAACATTTTAAATTAATTACGAACGATTTAACTTGGAATAAACCTAGAGAATTACCAGAATGGGCATCTAAAATATTTTCTAAAGATATGATAGCTGCTGGTAATATAAAGACTAAAGAAGAGATAGATCAGTTATCAAACGTATGTTTTAATCTAATTAAGTATTACGTTGAAAATTTAAATAACATAAATAATAGAGTTGGTGATTATAAAGATAAACATAACTTTTATTGTAAACAACAAAAATTAAACCCGCATCTACACAGATCCATATTGGCAATGGGAATATCTGAAGAGGATAAGGATAGATACGTTAATAGAGTTCTTTTTGAAGAAATTCCATGAACGATATAGAGGCCTACAGAACTTATCCATACCTTACTCATTGGTATAATAAGCTATGGTTGTCAGAACGACTCGGGTATAATTGCGGCCCCGCTGGCATCCCGCCAGACACATCTGGATGGTATATAGTAAGACCGATAGTAAACCTTTCTGGAATGGGTATCGGTTCTAGAAAGGTCTGGATCGAGGCTGGCGATCATACGCAGGTTGAACCAGGATACTTTTGGTGTGAGTGGTTTGAAGGAAGACAATATTCAGTAACTTACGAGTGGAATGATTATAAATGGTCTCCAGTGTCTTGTTGGGAGGGTATAAAGAGTGAAGATAACCTTTCAAAATTTATTAAATGGATAAGATCGGATAATACGCCTTCTATAGGAATTTTATTTCATGAGCTTATAGATGTAGGTATGATTAACATTGAATTTATCGAAAACAACCCGATTGAAGTTCATTTAAGAACTTCTCCAGATCCAGATTACAATGAGTTGATACCTGTTTGGGCCGGAGAAGAAAATATGATTGACAAACATATAGATATGGGATATAGTTATATTCCAAGCTATGATGATGGAGAAGGTTTTTTAAAATTACCTAGAATAGGATTCTTAGTAAAAAATTGAAAGGATAAATCATAATGCTATTAAAAACACTTTTTAAAGAAAGTGATCATGGCCAATATAGAGCAGAGATACATAAGATTAATGATACTAACTTTTATGTAGAGTATTACGGCCCTGCTGGAAATATTAAAACAATGAATTATAATAATTCTTCTGTTCTATTCGTAGAAAGCATGGCTTCAAATTGGTTAAATTCTATTAAGGTTTTAAACGGATGATTGATACACAGACACCAGAGAAGCTGCATCATGAAATATCAAAGATGCTTTCTATGGGCGTCTCTTACATAGATGCTCTAGTCGAATATTCAAAGTCACATAATATGGAAATTGAGACAGTCGCAGAAATCGTTAAGAAATCTGCAGTTATGAAAGAAAAGATTCGAACAGAAGCAGTTGGTATGAAGTTGGTGAAAAAAGATAATAATGTCAATAAACTTTGCGAATGAATTATCATTTAAAGCATACATCGAGTATCTAGCTTTAAAGAAACACTTTACGACTGATGGTTATGACTATCATAAGTACAACGGAAAAGTAAAAGCATCTTTTGATAAGTTTACTACTAGAAACGATGCGTTCTTTTTTCATAAGCTCTCAAAAAAGAGAGATTGGAATAAAATCCTTTTAGCAAACATTGTTAAAAATCCAAGCGTATGGATACGTGATATCGTTGAAGAAACTGGAGAAAGCGTCTTTGCTGAATGGGAATCTAGAATTGACTCTCTAACCTATTCGTTTAATGAAGACTTGAAGAAACTAAATGAAGATTATAGTACAAACTTCATTGTTCATAAAGGACAGCACCCACTGCTTTTAAAGCTATATTTACAGAACAAGATATCTCTTGAAACTTTTTCAATACTTACACATACCGCCAAGGTTCACGAGTATTGGGAAAAAGAAATATCAGATCGTGTGGTTGCTAAAGATATCATTCGTCTATCTAAGAAATACTATCCATTTCTAGAGATAGACCAAAAAAAATTTTCAGGGATAGTAAAAAATCACTTCTTTGAGGATAAATAGTATGGTAATGATGACGATACACCGTTCATACATTGCGATACACTGTAATACATTGCAATATTAAGGAGAAAAAACATGGCAGTCGATTTTCAGACTCTTAAAAAGAACCGTTCTAAGTCTTTAGACAAGCTCAATGAACAGCTAACAAAGATAGGTTCGAAATCATATTCAGACCCCAACGAAGGAAAATATTGGAAACCAACTCGTGATTCTGCGGGTAATGGTTTTGCAATCATTCGTTTCCTAGATGCTCCTCAAGGTGAGGATATGCCGTTCGTTCGTCTATGGGATCATGGTTTCCAAGGACCAGGTGGATGGTATATTGAAAACTCACTAACAACTCTTGGTAAGGACGATCCAGTATCTGAGTATAATTCAAAGCTTTGGAACTCAGGAACTGAATCCGATAAAGAACAAGCTCGTAAACAAAAGCGTCGTTTGCACTACATTGCGAACGTTTACGTACTAAAAGACTCTGGTAACCCTGATAACGAAGGTAAGGTTTTCCTCTTCAAATTTGGTAAGAAGATCTGGGATAAGCTCAACGATCTTATGAACCCATCGTTCGAAGACGAGAAGCCAGTCAATCCATTCGATCTATGGGAAGGGGCAAACTTCAGACTAAAGATCCGTCAGTTTGAAGGTTATGCAAACTATGATAAGTCAGAGTTTGATACTCCTGGACCTCTTTTTGACAATGATGAAAAGATGGAATCTGTTTGGAAGCAATCACACTCTCTACAAGATGTTATCGATCCAAAGAACTTCAAGACTTACGACGAACTTAAAACAAAGATGTTTAGAGTTCTCGGCATCTCAGGTTCCGATGCATCTCTTCGTGGTTCTGCGTCTTCTTCAGCCGAAGATGAGTATGATGAACTCGATATGAGTGCTCTATCGTCTTCAAAGAAGGAAGCTTCGGCGCCTGTAATGAAGGAAGCTGAGAGCAAAATTGCCGAAGAGGAAGATGACGATTTGGAATTCTTCAGAAATCTAGGCAAAGGCTAATATATTGAAATATCGTGAGAGAGCTATAGCTCTCTCACTTTTACATTTCTTTAAAGTCCTTTTTGGGCTATCTCTATTCATATTCAGAGGTAAATAAATTATGAAAAAAGAAGATAAAATTGAAGAGTTTGATTTTGGATTTAGTTTCACTGATGAAGATATTTTTGAAACACAAGATAAAGTAGAGAAACTGCAGTCTGCCGTTTCTACTGATAAGCAAACAATAGAAGATCTAGAGCAAAGACTTAATATGTTATTCAACGCAGTAGTCCCATTTCTAGACAATCTTTGTAAGAATCCAGAAAAGTCAACAATACATTGGCCAAACAGAGTTCAAAAGATTCAAGAATACAAGAGTAAGCTAAAATCAATAGCAGAAGGAAAAAATAAATGAGTCTATTAGAAAAAATGTTAAAGGCGGGTAACATCAAGTCCGCATCGGTTCTTTCTAAATCATCTTTCTTTAATGTAAAGGAAGTTGTACCAACCGATCTACCTATCCTTAACATAGCATTTAGTGGTTCTTTAGATGGAGGGTTGCTGCCAGGTCTAACGGTGGTCGCCGGTGCGTCAAAGAGCTTTAAAACTATGCTTTCACTATACTGTATGAAAGCATACCTCGATAAGTATAAGGATGGTGTAGCTATCCTCTACGACTCAGAATTTGGTATCACACCCGACTATCTCGAGAGTTTTGAGATTGATATTCATAGAGTCATTCATATTCCAATCGAAAACGTAGAACAGCTTAAGTTTGATATTGTTCAACGTCTAGGCGAGATTGAAAAGAAAGATCACGTCTTTATTATGATCGACTCGATTGGTAACCTTGCTTCAAAGAAAGAAGTAGAAGATGCCGAGAACGAAAAATCAGTTGCCGATATGTCTCGTGCAAAGAGTCTTAAGTCACTGTTTCGTATCATTACTCCTCACCTTACAACAAAGAACGTTCCATGCCTTGCTATCAACCACATTTATCAAGAAATGGGTCTATATCCTAAGGCCATCGTTTCCGGTGGTACAGGCATCTATTATAGCGCAAATCAGATCTTTATTATTTCAAAGGCGCAGGAAAAGGATGGAACAGAACTTGCTGGATTTAAATTTACTATCAATATTGAGAAATCACGATATGTAAAAGAAAAATCAAAACTTCCATTTAATGTGTACTTTAATGGCGGTATTCAGAAGTGGTCATCGTTGTTTGATCTCGCTCAAGAGTCTGGGTTTGTTATTAAACCAAAGGTAGGTTGGTATCAGATTGTAGATCCTGAGACTGGAGAAATCTTTGAAAAGAGTTATCGTGCAAAGGAACTTGAGAATAATGATGAGTTCTTTGAAAAACTAATCAAGAGCGAACGGTTTAAAGATTATGTCGAAAAGAAATTTAAACTGACTGCTGGAGGAAACTCAGGTGAAAATTCGAATAATCTAGATGATGACGACATTGACATTGATGATGAAGAGTGATAGAATATAAGTTAATTATTGTAGGTTGCTTCTTTGTTTCTTAAAGAAGCAACCTTTAAAAACATTCGAATTAAAGAGGCCACAGGTGTTAGAAAAAACGATTTTATCAAACTTAATTCTCAATGAAGAATTCTGCAGAAAAGTATTCCCTTATATTAAAGAGGAATACTTTGAAGAGAGCTCACTTAAAAAGATCTTTTCTACTTTTTCTGAATATGTAACAAAATATAAATCGCCTCCTTCTATAGAAGCATTAAAGATCTCTATGGATAATAGAAAGGATTTAAACGAAAGTTCTTATAAAGAAGTCATTGAAGCTGTAGATAGTTTATCAATCGATGATAAAACGAATCAAGAATGGTTAGTAAGCGAAACTGAAAAATTTTGTCAAGATAAAGATCTTTATAACTCAATTCGTAAAGCAATCCTTATTCTTGACGGCCAGGATAAAGAACATGATAAAGGAGCTATTCCTAAACTGTTATCGGATTCCCTTGGTATTAGTTTTGACACAAGCGTAGGTCATGACTTTCTTGAAGACTTTGAGGATAGATATGACTACTATCATAGGAAAGAAGAACGGCTTCCATTTGACATAGAAATACTAAATATGATCACTAAGGGTGGCCTTCCTCGTAAGTCTATGACGGTGCTTCTAGCAACGACTGGAGGCGGTAAGAGCTTGGTCAAATGCCACATGGCGGCAACTGAACTTATGTTTGGCAAGAACGTTCTATACATCACGATGGAGCTTGCAGAGGAAGAAGTAGCACGACGTATCGATGCAAATTTGATTGACACGCGTCTTGATGAATTAATGGAAATGCCTCGAGACAAATATGAAAAGAAGGTAAACTCAGTTAAGAGTAAGACTGTAGGTAAACTCATCATAAAGGAGTATCCTACTGGATCTGCTCATGCAGGACACTTTAGACACCTTCTTAATGAACTGCGTCTAAAAAAGAACTTCGTTCCTGACATCATATTCGTAGATTACTTAAACATATGTGCGTCGTCTCGAGTAAAAGGTGCCGCTTCTGCTAATTCATACACTCTAGTTAAATCTATTGCTGAAGAGGTTCGAGGACTCGCGATGGAATTCAATCTTGCCATTGTAACCTCATCTCAGTTTAATAGAGGTGCATATGACAGTTCAGATGTTGAGCTATCAAACACTTCTGAATCTATGGGTATTACGCATACCGCAGACGCGATCTTCGGTTTAATTAATACTGAAGAACTTGAAGAACGCAAGCAGCTGATGATCAAACAGCTAAAGAACCGCTGGGGTGACATATCATACTACAAAAGGTTCGTTGTTGGTATTGACAGAGCAAAGATGAAGTTGTATGATCTAGATAAATCTGCGCAGGATAAAATTCAGTCTGAAGCTAAACAACAATCACAGTCTAAGATCCAATCGGATGATAAGCCTGTATTTGATTCTACAAAGTTTGCAGAAGACTGGGAAAATATAACACCGATTCGAAAAAAGAAAAGCTTTAACACTGAGGAGTCTATAATATGAGTTATGCTGTGAAATCAAACGAAGGTTCTTTTGACATTATTGAAAAGCCAACCAACGTAACTATCGTGCTGAAAGCAGATGAAAGAAAGGCAAAAGATCTCTGTAGAAAGCTGAACCTGGGTTCGGGTTTTAACGGTTGGACTCCAGAATTCTTTTCTATGAAGTATAACACGACTTATACAGAAGAAGAGTAATTTAATATTGCCATATAAATATTCAAAAAAGGGATATAGGATATGGCAAGAGGATTGACTCATCCAACGGCTCACGTTGGAAAACCACTTATAGATGTTGATACAAAGGAAGAATATATCTATGAGGGGTTTGTTTTCTCACAGGATGTAATGTCTCTTGCAAAGGACGTGAAAGTTATTAAAACTGTGAAGAGCGCGCAATCATCTGGCGCGCTCTTTATGTTTTCTAAAGGTAGTAGTAAATTTGGTGTTGTATATTTTTCAAGATCTGTAACCGCGTCGTCATCGATAAATGCAGGCGATCTAGGAATGATATATTCCGGCAGAAAAGGTGCAACTGAAAATTTAAAGATACAGTCTGATAAATTAATTCGGTCCGGTAATTTTGAAGTAAGAACACTAAACGGCCAAGATATAAGATGCGCCGTATTTACAAATGCGAAGCAACTTGAGAATTCTATTCTGACAGCTCTTAAGGAAAACAAGAATGTTGGTCCACACATCTATGATGCAGTACAGGATTATTTTAAATCTGAAGACTTAAAATCATTTGATTGGAATGACGCGTTTCTTTCTTCTGATATAAACGAACTTGGAAAATATCTCGGTGAACTTATAATTGGTGTTATAGTTTTAAGAGGAAGAAGCGACGGAAAGTTCAGTACAAATATATTTAGCGGTCAAAAGATTAAAGAATTTATAGTACCTGATGACCCTTCTTTCTCTGGTGTTGACTCTGCTTTCGTTAGACAAGACGGATCTTTAATTCCAATATCATCTAAGCTAGGCGCTGGTGCTAAAGCTTCTTTCTTTACCAACTTTTTGCCAAAAGTAATAAACAAAGTAGGGATGGGTGATACCGTATTAAATGAAATTGCACAAACGGCAAGAAGTATAAATATTAATAAGACTATATTAGATGCCAAGAAGGGTGCTAAAGAAATTACATATGAGTATGGAATACGGAAGATATTAGGAATTGGTCCTAATAAGATAAAGAATA
>JACCEC012162978.1_pt1 | contig 10751 bp, 7 predicted proteins | sample 7450121 | NCBI WGS metagenome assembly JACCEC01 (sample SAMN15323455, study PRJNA562643) | freshwater metagenome | isolation source: river surface water | place: USA:Blue River Watershed | collected 2017-08-18 | reverse complement strand
GTTGCTGGCGGGGTATGAAGACTTTTTCGAGTTCGAGCCGCGTGAGCTGTATCTGCTGGAGGCGCTGCGCACGCTGCGTCTGCTGCATTATTCCGCGTGGCTCGCGATGCGGCGGGATGACCCGGCTTTCCGGCTGGCCTTTCCGTGGTTCGGTTCAGTGCGTTATTGGCAAGACCGGATTCTGGAGCTGCGTGAGCAGGTAGCGCTGATGTCCGAGCCGCCTCTTTGGCCGCTTTGACCGGGGTCAATTTTTCTGTAAAGTCTGATTGCTATAGTTCGTCCAGACGCAACTGACATTTGATCGATTCACGGAGCGCCCATGTTCAAAAAAATCCTGGTTCCCACCGATGGTTCGCCGGTATCCGAAAAATCAGCGAGGGCAGCGATCGAATTCGCCGCCTCCAATGGCGCGGGCGTGGTCGCGCTGTCGGTCGCGCAGTTGTATCCGTACATGCTGATGCCCGAGGCTGGCGCAATGGTTGATCTGTCGGCGTATGAAGAAGCGCAGGACCAGACGGCGCAACAGCATGTGGAGGCTGTAAAAAAAATGGCCGCCGCTGCGAACGTTGCCTGCGAGGCGATCGCCACGCGGGGCGTGCATCCGTATGAAGAGATTTTGGCCACCGCCAGCGACAAGCAGTGCGATGCGATCTGGATTGCGTCGCATGGGCGGCGCGGCCTGGACAAACTGCTGCTGGGCAGCGAGACACAGCGTGTGCTCGCGCACGCAACGATACCAGTGATTGTCTATCGCTGAACAGGTTCTTTATTCGATCGACTCAGTGCGCCATCAGCACCGGCAATGTCATTGAATCCAGTATCTGACGCGTTGCACCGCCGAGCAGCAATTCCCTGAAGCGGGTGTGACCGAACGCTCCCATCACCAGCAGATCGGCGCCTTCGTCCGCGCACAGCGACAGCAATGCGTCGCCGGCGTCGGTTTGTGTGTCGCGCGTCAGCACCTCGACCGGCACGCCCTGACGCGACAGATACAGCGCGATGTCGGCGCCGGGCTGCTCTCCGTGCGCATCCGGGCGCTCTGAAGGATTGAAGATCGCAAGCCTGACGTTGACCGCGCGTCTGAGCAAGGGCAGCGCACCGGCGATGGCGCGCGCTGCAGTCAGGCTGCCGTCCCAGGCGATCACTGCTCGCGAGGGCAGCGCGCTAAACCGGTAGCTGCCCGGCAAGATCAGCACCGGACGCACGGAATTCATCACGACCGATTCCGGGAAGCTGGGCAGCAGTCCGGGGACGCCGGCGGCGCTGTCGAATTGTCCTATGACCACCAGATCCGCGTAGCGCGCCTGCAGGCTGACGCCGCCGACCGCATCATCATCCAGCAGGCGGGATTCCGCAGACAGGCCGGGATGTTCTTCCATCGCGACCTCAAAGATTTCCAGGCTTTTGTCCGCGTACTGGCGCAGCGCCCGCACATGATGGTCGAATGCGGGATCATGCTGATTGAACGCGCCGGCCTCGAACACGGCCCTGGAAATGCCGGTCATTGCGGTGCCGATCAGATGAGCCTGTTCGGCGTCGGCAAGCGCTGCGGCCAGCCTGATGCGCTCGATGGATTGCGCCGACTGATCAACCTGCACCAGTATGGTCTTGTATGACATGCTGTATCCCCGTGGACTTGTTGTTCCGGATGAGTTGGTGACCGGCTTGTAAGCGGCCGCATGCAGCCAAGGCTGCGCGGCGGGCATAGAGTAAGCCGAGGACGCCGCAACGTCCATAGAGTCGTTGGTCTCTCCAGTGTTTTGTTTTTGTAAAATTTGACTCAGGTCAACCCATGCGGATAGCCGGGGCTGCGATCCTCGCAGACTTGACCATCACCGGACACGCTGCTGATGAGCACACGTAATCTCCGCTACCTGTTTGCGCCACGGTCCGTTGTGCTGATCGGCGCCAGTGATCAGCCGCACAGTGTGGGCTCGACAGTGCTATCCAATCTGCTCGCAGGACGCGCCGGCGCCGACAAGGCCAACGCAGTGATGGCCGTCAATCCTCGCTATGCCGAGCTGCAGGGCATGGCGGTGTATCCCGATATTGCCAGCCTGCCGGTGACGCCTGAGCTGGCGGTGATTGCCACGCCACCGCAGGCCGTGCCCGCACTGATCGCCCAGCTGGCGGACAAGGGAACGCGCGCTGCGGTCGTGCTGTCGGCGGGCATGGACGCCGACCATGGTGATGGCCGCAGTCATCGGCAGGCGATGCTGGATGCCGCGCGGCCCTCGGTGCTGCGCATACTGGGTCCGAATTGCGTCGGCATCATCTCTCCGCGCAGCCAGCTGAACGCGAGCTTTGCGCATACAGATGCCTTGCCAGGGAAAATCGCCTTTGTCTCGCAATCAGGGGCATTGCTGACGGCAATGCTGGACTGGGCGCGCTCGCGCGGCATTGGTTTTTCTCATTGCGTTTCTTTGGGCGATGTCGCGGATGTCGATTTCGGCGATGTGCTCGATTATCTGGCGACCGACGCCGAAACACGCGCGATCCTGCTCTACGTTGAAGATATCCGCGGCGCGCGAAAATTCATGTCTGCCGCGCGTGCGGCCGCGCGCAGCAAGCCGGTGCTGGTGGTGAAGGTTGGCAGGGCGCCCGAAGGCGCGCGCGCCGCCGCTTCGCACACCGGCGCGCTGGCGGGCGTGGATGCCGTGTACGACGCCGCCTTTCGCCGTGCCGGCATGCTGCGCGTGATGACGACCGAGGCCTTGTTCGATGCGGTGGAGACGCTGGCGCGGGCAAGACCTCTGTACGGCGAAGAGCTGCTGATACTGACCAATGGCGGCGGGCCGGGCGTGATGGCGACCGACGCGCTGATGGTCGATGGCGGCCGGCTGGCGTCCTTGTCGGCAGAGACACGACAAGCGCTCGATCAGGTGCTGCCGGCCAACTGGTCGCATGGCAATCCGGTGGACATCATCGGCGATGCGCCGGCCGAGCGTTACCGGCAGGCGCTGTCTGTGCTGCTTGAAAAGCAGCCTGACAATCCGCTGCTGTTCATTCACTCGCCAACAGCCATCGTGCCCAGCTCCGATATCGCGCGAGCGATCGCACCGCTGGCGCGCAAATCGCCGCAGCTGATCATTGCCTGCTGGATGGGCGATGCGGCGGTGGCCGAGGCACGGCAGTTGTTCTCGCAATCGGGTATCCCGCAGTTCAGCACACCGGAAAGAGCGGTGCAGGCCTTCATGCAGGTCGTCGAGTACCGCCGCAACCAGCGCCTGCTGATGCAAGTGCCCTCGGCCGACCAGCTGAGCGATCCGATGGATCTCGATGCCGCACGCGCTCTGATTGCTCAGGTTTTGTCGGAAGGCCGCACGATGCTGAGCGAGCCCGAGGCCAAGTCGCTGATGAAAGCCTGCCGTATCCCAGTCGCCGAGACGCGCGTCGCGCGCACCCCTGCCGAGGCGCGACGACTGGCCGAAGAGATCGGTTATCCCGTCGCGGTGAAGGTTCTGTCCCCGGACATCAGCCACAAGACAGAAGTTGGCGGTGTGATGCTGGACCTGAGCAACGGCGATGCGGTCGAGGCTGCAGCGGTCGCGATTCAGCAGCGTCTGCATGCACTGCGACCCCACGCGACGCTGACAGGTTTCTCCGTTCAGGCGATGGTGCGACGACCGGATGCTGAAGAGCTGATCGTGGGCATCAGCTCGGATGCTGTGTTCGGGCCGGTCGTGTTGTTCGGGCAGGGTGGCATATCGGTCGAGGTGATGAGCGATCACGCCCTTGCCCTGCCTCCGCTGAATAATGTGCTCGCACAAGACCTGATTTCACGCACGCGCGTCTCGCGGTTGTTGCAAGGCTACCGCAACCGTCCGCCGGTCGACATGGAGGCGCTGAATCATTTACTGATACAGGTCAGTCAGGTCGCGGCCAGCCTGCCCGAGCTGGTTGAGCTGGATCTGAACCCGGTGCTGGCTGACGCAAACGGCGTTATCGCATTGGATGCGCGGGTTCGCGTAGCCCCGCTCTCTACCCGTCGTGCCGACGACCGGCTGGCGATACGGCCCTATCCTCAGGCGCTGGAGCAATGGGTGCAATGGCTGGGCAAGCCTTTGCTGCTTCGGCCGATACGTCCTGAGGATGGCGAGGAGCATCAGCGATTTTTCAAGTCGCTCGATCCGGTCGATGTTCGCTTCCGTATGTTCATGCACATGCATGAGCTGCAGCCTTCGCAGCTCGCGAGAATGACGCAGATCGATTACGACCGCGAGATGGCCTTCATCGCTGTTCGCAAGCGTGACGATGGATCGGATGAAACCCTGGGCGTCGTCAGAGCAGTCGCGGATCCCGATAATCAGGACGCGGAGTTTGCGATCATCATTCGTTCCGATCTCAAGGGACTGGGCCTCGGGCAGATGCTGATGAATAAGCTGATCGAGTATTTCCGTCGGCGTGGCACGCAGCGGATTGTTGGTGAGACATTGCCGGACAATCACGCCTTGCTCGATCTGGTGCGCGGTTTTGGTTTCAATACGCGTTTCGAGCCTGCGCAGGAAACAGTGGAATTGCGTCTGGCGTTACAAACCCAAACCTCTTCCTGAACGCCGGCTAACGGCCCGGCGGCGAGTCTGTCAGGCAGTGAGTCATTGACAAGCATCGGTCAGCCGGGCAGTTTTGACTTAAGTCAAGGTAATTACCGAACCGCATCTCTAGACTGCGCTTCAACCTGAGATACCCGCCTCCTGCGGGTGCTCGCAGGGCATGGAGCAAGAGAAGATGAGCGTTTCGACAACAGCCCTGCCGCAGATACAGCACGTCGAGTTCGACGCCGCGCTCATCAGCCGGCTCAACCAGTCCGGCCCCCGGTATACGTCGTATCCGACCGCCGACCGCTTCTCGGACGCCTTCGGCTACCGCGACTATCTGCACGCAGTCACGCATGCGCGCGCGCGCGGCGGGCGTCATCCGTTGTCGCTGTATCTGCATATTCCCTTCTGTGACACGGTCTGCTACTACTGTGGCTGCAACAAGATCGTCACCAAGAACCGCGAGAAGGCGGCGACTTATCTCGGTTACCTGAAACGCGAGATCGAGATGCAGGGAAAACTGTTCGCTGGTTTCAACCACGTCGAGCAGCTTCACTTTGGCGGCGGCACGCCGACCTATTTGTCTGACGAGCAGATGCATGACCTGATGCATCATATCCGTCGCTGGTTCCAGCTGACCGATGACGAGAAGGGTGAGTATTCGATCGAAGTGGATCCGCGCAGCGTGTCTGCCGAACGCATTCACCGGCTGCGCGGGCAGGGTTTCAACCGTATCAGCCTCGGCGTGCAGGATTTCGATGCCGAGGTGCAGAAGGCCGTCAACCGCATCCAGCCTGAGGAAATGACGCTGGACGTCATCCGCGCAGCCCGCGAGGCGAAATTCCGCTCGATCAGCATCGACCTGATCTACGGCCTGCCGAAGCAGAACCTGCAGACGATGGCGCAGACCTTGTCCAAGGTGATCGCCGCCAACCCGGACCGCATCGCCGTGTATCACTATGCGCACCTGCCGCATCTGTTCAAGCCGCAGCGCCGCATTCACGAAGCAGATTTGCCCAGCTCCGATGTCAAGCTCGACATGCTGGCCATGTGCATCAAGCGCCTGAACGAGGCGGGCTATGTGTATATCGGTATGGATCATTTTGCCAAGCCGGATGACGAACTGGCGGTCGCGCAGCGGCAGGGCAGATTGCACCGCAATTTTCAGGGCTATTCGACGCATGCAGAAGCCGACCTGATCGCCTGCGGCGTGTCGGCCATCAGCTCGGTGGGCATGTGCTACAGCCAGAACGTCAAGACGCTGGATGACTACTATGATCACCTCGATCAGGGCGAGCTGCCGGTTGCGCGCGGCTACAAGCTGACGATGGATGATGTGCTGCGCCGTTTCATCATCCAGATGCTGATGTGTAATTTCGAGCTGTCGATACGCTCGCTCGAACAAGCTTATCCGATCACTTTCAGTGCCTATTTTGATAATGAGCTGGAGCAGCTGCATGAACTTGCCGAGATGGGCTTGCTGACCATGGATGAAGAGTGGATCAGTGTCACCCTCAAGGGGCGGCTGCTGATCCGCAATGTCTGCATGGTTTTTGACCGCCACCTGCAGCATGCACGACGGTTACAATCGGAGCCTGTCCGTTATTCCCGTACCGTCTGATCGGCTCTTCCAATCCGTGAATTCCATTGTGCTGTTGCCGATTTTTCTGGTCGGCCTGCTGGGTGGCGTTCATTGCGTCGGCATGTGCGGCGGCATCGTCGGCGCATTTTCCGTAGCCACGCCCCGTCGGCCTTTTCCCGTGCCTGTGCTGACCCAGCATGTCTGGCTCAGCGAAGCAGCGGGCAGCGGACTGCGCGTGCTCGCGTTCAATGCCGGCCGCATCGGCAGTTACATGATCGCAGGCGCGCTCGCGGGCCTGTTGGGCAGCATCCCGGCGATGATGAATATCGCGCTGCTTCAGCGCGGCGCTTACTGGCTGGCCAATCTGATGCTGGTCGCGCTGGGCCTGACGCTGATGAATGCCTGGCATGGATTGTCGCGCGTTGAAGCCGCCGGGCAGTGGGCATGGCGGCACATTCAGCCGCTGATACGCCGCTTTCTGCCGGTCGAGAGCGCATGGCAGGCGCTGGCGCTGGGCGGACTGTGGGGCTGGGTGCCGTGCGGCATGGTGTACAGCGTGCTGATGACTGCGCTGCTGACGGGATCTGCATGGCAAGGCGCGGGAGTGATGATGGCCTTCGGTCTGGGCACCTTGCCACTGCTGTTTTCAATTGGCATGCTCGGAAGCCGGCTGCAGTCCGGTCTTCAAAAGCCCGCGTTGCGAACGATCGCAGGTCTGCTGGTGCTCGCCTTCGGCTTGCTGGGACTCTACCGGGCAGCGACCGGTGTTTCGCACAGCTGGCTGGATGCGCTGTGCATCACCCCCGCCATCTGAATTTTTTTCAGGGATGAACGCCATCACCGATATCTCGTGTTTCCACTGCGGGCTTCCTGTGCCCAAGGACAGCCGCTGGAATGTGCGGATCAATGAGGTCGAGCAGCCGATGTGCTGCCCCGGCTGCGAAGCTGTCGCGCGCGCGATCGTCGATAACGGACTCACGGATTACTACCGCAACCGGCAGACCTTGCCGCAAGGCGTTGCCGAGCCGATACCCGATGCGCTGAAGCTGTATGACACCCCGGAACTGGCGGTGCAATTCATCAATCAAGAGGGCAGCGGCGAGGCGACGTTGTCCGTTGAGGGGATACGCTGCGCGGCCTGCGTCTGGCTGATCGAACGCCGCCTGTCGCAGGTTCCGGGACTGCAGGCTGCCGACCTGAATGTGGCGACGGAAAAATTGCAGGTGCGCTGGGATACCTCGCAGTGCAAACCGAGCGATATCTTGCAGGCGGTTCGCGAGGTCGGCTATGTCGCTTATCCGTTTGATCCGATTCAGCATGGCGAGCTGCTGCGCAAAAATTCGCGCTCGATGTTCAAACGCTTGTTCGTTGCCGGTTTGTCGATGATGCAGGTGATGATGTACGCGGTGCCGGTGTATCTGGCTGATGCGGGTGAGATCGAGCCTGAGATGGAGCAGCTGATGCGCTGGGCGAGTTTCTGGCTCACTGTGCCTGCGGTTTTTTATTCGGCGCAGCCTTTCTTCAAAGGGGCATGGACGGATCTGACGCAGCGCGCGCCGGGTATGGATGTGCCGGTGGCGCTCGGCATTGCGGCGGCCTTCATCGGCAGCACCTGGAGCACGATCGCGGGTCACGGTGATGTGTATTTCGACTCCGTGACGATGTTCATTTTCCTGCTGCTGGCCAGCCGCTATCTGGAACTGCTTGCCCGGCGCAAGGCAGCGGGGTCGCTGGAAACCCTGCAGCATGCGCTGCCGGATTCTGCCTGGCTGCTGGCAGGTTTTCCTTCCTGTCGCGAAGCGAAGCTGGTGGCAGCCGCCACCTTGCGTACCGGCGATATCGTGCTCGTCAAGCCGGGCGAAGCGATCCCTGCCGACAGTGTGATTGTCGAGGGCGAGACTACGGTCGATCTGTCGCTGCTGACCGGCGAGAGTCAGCCGCAGGGCAAAGGTCCGGGTGATGCGGTAGCGGGCGGCGCGGTGAACATCAGCCAGCCGGTCGTGCTGCGCATCGACAAGGTGGCCAAGGACAGCACACTGTCATCGCTGATCCGGCTGATCGAGCGCGCCGGGCAGGGCAAGCCGAAAATTTCTCAGTGGGCTGATCATGTGGCGGCATGGTTTGTTGTCGCATTGCTGTTGCTGGCGCTGGGTGTGCTCGCCTTCTGGAGCTGGCATGATGCCTCGCGCGCGTGGCCGATCGCGATTGCGGTGCTGGTCGTGTCCTGTCCGTGCGCGCTGTCTCTCGCCACACCGTCGGCACTGGCCGCCGCTACGGATCGGTTATTGCGGCAGGGCGTGCTGGTGATGCAGCCCCATGTGCTGGAGACCCTGCATCGTGCGACCCACGTGGTATTCGACAAGACGGGTACGCTGACCGAGGGCAGGCCTAGCGTTCGTCAGCTGACGGCGCTCGGTGAGATGAGCGAAGAAGAAGCGCTCGGCATCGCCGCCGCGCTCGAGGCAGGGAGCGCGCATCCGCTGTCGCAAGGGCTGCTGGCGGCGGCCAGGGGGCGCGCAGTGCTCCCGTTATTTGCGGAATCGGTAACGCATCATGCCGGTCTGGGTCTGGAAGGGCAGGTGCATGGCACGCGCTACCGGATTGGCAGCGCATCGTTCGTCGCGGCGCTGGCGGGTGAACGCGCGTTGCCTGACGAGCCGGCGCATATGACGTCGGTCTATCTCGGCAGCGAACAGCGCTGGCTCGCCAGATTCACGCTGGCGGACGCTCTCAAAGCGGATGCCGCGCAGACGGTGCGCCACTTTCGGTCGCGCGGAATGAAAACCATCCTGTTATCGGGTGATGCACCGGCCATCGTGAATCAGGTCGCGATGTCGTTGTCGATGGATGCTGCTCAGGGCGGCATGCTGCCACAGCAGAAACTCGATTACGTTCAGCAGCTGCAGCGTCAGGGTGCGGTGGTGGTGATGGTCGGCGATGGTATCAATGATGCCGCAGTGCTGCGTGCGGCCGATGTGTCCTTTGCGATGGGTTCCGGCGCGGCACTCGCGCAATCGCATTCGGATGCCGTGCTGCTCTCGGCGAAGCTGTCGCTGCTGACGGATGCGGCTGACGCCGCCACGGCCTGCATGCGCGTGATCCGCCAGAATCTCGCCTGGGCTACCGTCTACAATCTGGTGGCGATACCTGCGGCGGCTTTTGGCCTGCTCACTCCCTGGATGGCGGGTCTGGGCATGTCTGCCAGCTCAGCGCTGGTGGTGGCCAATGCGCTCAGACTGGAACGTGTGAAAAAGGCATCCTGATGGAGTCTCTGTACCTGCTGATACCCCTGTCCGTGGTGGTGGTTTTTATTGCCCTGTGGGTGTTTTTCCGAGCGATGGACAGCGGCCAGTTCGACGATCTCGAAGGGCCGGGGATGCGCATTCTGCAAGATGACGACCGCGTGCACACCGAAACCCCTGAGTCTCAGAAAAATACCAAGAAATAAGCTTTCCGCCATTCTGTTCGGCTTCCGGCCAAATTTGACTCAGGTCAAGGAAGTTTGCCCATTCGAAACGTAACCTCCCGGCATCTTCGTCGTAAACCAAGGGAGTTTCTGTGGACACAGCACTGAACTACAACTACCGGGTCGTGAAGCAATTCGCGGTCATGACGGTAGTGTGGGGTGTGGTGGGCATGCTGGTAGGGGTGATCATTGCCGCCCAGCTCGCATGGCCGGCACTGAATTTTGATACGGCCTGGCTGACCTATGGTCGTCTGCGCCCGCTGCACACCAATGCGGTGATTTTTGCGTTCGGTGGTTCGGCACTGTTTGCCACTTCCTACTATGTCGTGCAGCGTACCTGCCAGACACGACTTTTTTCTGACGCGCTCGCCGCCTTTACTTTCTGGGGCTGGCAGCTGGTGATCGTGGCGGCGGCCATCACGCTGCCGCTGGGTCTGACTTCCGGCAAGGAATATGCGGAGCTTGAGTGGCCGATCGACATTCTGATCGCGCTGGTCTGGGTCGCGTATGCGGTGGTGTTCTTCGGCACGCTGTGGAAGCGCAAGGTGTCGCACATCTACGTCGCGAACTGGTTCTATGGCGCGTTCATCCTGACCGTCGCGATTTTGCATATCGTCAATTCTGCAGCGATGCCAGCGACACTCACCAAATCCTACTCGGCCTACACCGGTGTGCAGGATGCGATGATCCAGTGGTGGTACGGCCACAATGCGGTCGGCTTCTTCCTGACCGCCGGCTTCCTGGGCATGATGTACTACTTCATTCCGAAGCAGGCCGAGCGTCCGGTGTTCTCGTATCGCCTGTCGATCGTTCACTTCTGGGCGCTGATCTTCACCTATATGTGGGCGGGCCCGCACCATCTGCATTACACCGCGCTGCCTGACTGGGCGCAGTCGCTGGGCATGGTGTTCTCGCTGATCCTTCTGGCGCCGAGCTGGGGCGGCATGATCAACGGCATCATGACCCTGTCGGGCGCATGGCACAAGCTGCGCAATGACCCGATCCTGAAGTTCCTGATCGTGTCGCTGTCCTTCTACGGCATGTCGACCTTCGAAGGGCCGATGATGTCGATCAAGGCGGTCAACGCCCTGTCGCACTACACCGATTGGACGATCGGCCACGTGCATTCGGGCGCCATGGGGTGGGTCGGTTTCGTCAGCTTCGG
>JACCEC010871951.1_pt1 | contig 10751 bp, 10 predicted proteins | sample 7450121 | NCBI WGS metagenome assembly JACCEC01 (sample SAMN15323455, study PRJNA562643) | freshwater metagenome | isolation source: river surface water | place: USA:Blue River Watershed | collected 2017-08-18 | reverse complement strand
CAAGCTGATTTTTATCGTATTCCGTTACAACATGAGAAAAAAGAAATATTATGGGAACTATTAATTTGTGATCAAACTCGCAATTTTGAGTTTGTGGCCACTTGTACCCAATCACAAGCTAATTCTCCATGGGTTGCCCAACAGTTACAATTGGCATCTGGCGATAAGTTACCAGATATAATTCAGGTATTTCGTCCCCAGTCTTTAGGTTTAATCACAGTTGCGGCAAATAGTCTAGGTATTAAGGTTGAAGCAACGCGCAAAACTGTAGCACTAAAACGATGGTTAACAGCGAAACAATACTCTATAGATGTAGATCAACCACCACCATTACCACTACCAGAAAATCTCTGGGGTAAACAATGGCGGTTTGCAACAATTCCATCTGGTGATATTGTGGATGACTTTGTAGAGCGTCCAATTCCCATTTTACAAATACCAGATTCTATTAAACCAATTAATTTAGGATTAGCTTCAACAGTAGTGATACCTGGGGTAATTATTTATGGCGGGCGTAAATCTATGAGTTTAGCTCAGTGGTTAGAAAAAAGTAACCCTGTGCAGTTAAACTATATTGCCGGCGATCCTGATGGGTTAGTATTAGAATCTGGGTTAGTAGATCGGTGGATTTTGGCAACTTTTATAGATGGCGAAGTTACTACTGCTGGTAAGTTATATCAAGAGCGGAAACGCGTAAGTCATGGGCTACATTTTTTAGTAGTGCAACCAGATGACTCAGGAATGACTTACAGTGGGTTTTGGCTCTTGCAAGATGTTTAAAGCTAGATGTTTGAGAGGAATATTAATTTTGAGTTTAAAAATATGGAAGTTAATGTATAATGTTATTCAATGTATAATGTTATGTCTTAGATAATCTATTCAATTTGTAGCTATTAGCTGGCCTGAGAGCTTGGCAAATTTACCAAATGCCTAGACAAGTATTAAATAAATCATAACCTACTCAAATCTTGTTGATTTTTTTAACCAAAAGTAGACGAAAAAAGTAGTCTAAATATTGAGCTAATTCATTTATAGAAGCAAATGAGTGAAACTAGTAATCGGCGGGTTGTTATTGGGGATGTACATGGCCACTATGAAGGGTTGATGTTACTATTGGAAAAAATAGCTCCTACATCAGAAGATAAAATCTATTTTTTAGGAGATTTAATTGATCGTGGTCCCCAAAGCGCCCAAGTAGTAGAGTTTGTTAAAGATAATAATTACTTATGTTTATTAGGTAATCATGAGCAGATGTTGTTAAACGTCTTAACTGGCACAGATAAAGAATCAGTAAATATGCAAGCGTGGCTGTATAGTGGAGGACAGGCTACAGTTGCAAGTTATCAATCAGCGATAATTCCCCAAGATCATTTAGATTGGTTTGAGAGTTTACCGACATATTTAGATTTGGGGGATTTTTGGTTAACTCATGCTGGTGTTGATCCCCAAAAAACTGTAGAAGAACAAACAGCAGATCAGCTTTGCTGGATTAGAGAAGAGTTTCACAGTATGACTAAACCATATTTTCCTGATAAGTGGATTATTATTGGTCACACAATAACTTTTACTTTGCCTGGTGTTCCTCCTGGTAATTTGGCACAAGGACGGGGATGGATAGATATTGATACTGGTGCTTATCATCCCCGTAGTGGTTGGTTGACAGGGTTGGATATTACAAATAAATTGGTTTATCAAGCCAATGTGTTTAGTCGTGCTGTGCGGACTCTGGCTTGGGAAGAAGCAATGACAGTTATTGAACCCTATGATTTAAGTAGTCGCCGTTACAAACAACCAGCCAAATAGATAACTAATTTAAGTAATAGAGCATTGTTACAATAATGCTCTAATTTTAGATTGATATGCGGCTTTATCTAAACCATTATTGGCGTTGCTGGGTAGATTTTTAATCTGTTTTTGGAGTTCTCTAATGCGGGTATTTGTCCCAGGGTGTGTACTTAAAATTGTGGGGACAGAACTACTACCCTGTAGCTTTTGCATAAAAGAAACCATTGCTGAGGGAGCGTAACCACTCCGTGTGAGAATTTTTAAACCTCTTTTATCAGCATCTAATTCATCTCGACGACTGTGGGGAAGATTCAGGGCTAATTGTACACCAATACCTACGGCTTGATTGCGGTCTAGACCTGTGGCAGTAGCTATACCACTGGTGATTGCTTGCTCTCGCATTTGTTTGATTAAATGTTTACCCTCAATGTGACCCATTTCATGGGCTAAAACACTGGCTACTTCGGCTTCATTTTCTGCTGCTTTGAGTAAACCTGTATTCATATAAAGAAAACCTCCGACGGTGGCAAAGGCATTAACCGCAGGATCTTCAATTACTTGGAAAGTATAGGTAAGATTGGGGCGATCGCTATTGGGTGCTAAACGTCTACCAATGTCTTCCAGATAGCGATTTAGCTGCACATTAGGAGAAATTCTCACTTCTTGGCGTATTTCCTGGTTCATCTGTTGTCCAAATTGAACTTCTTGGCGATCGGACATATTAGATAGGTTCAAAACCTGCACACCTTGGAATAGAAGCGGTAATAAATCTATAGCTTGAGTTGATATAGGTGTAATCAGAGATACAGTTAAGGCAACAGTTACAGAAATTAACGGATATAAACAGCGTCGTTGCCATAAACTGTAATTGCGGGAAAATTTTTGCCAGTTAATCATAATGTGATGGGATGAGATGGGTGGATGTGACAACTTAAAATCACAGGACGAATTTTGACCAATCTAAGTTGCATTTTGCATTAGACCTTTGGGAAAAAGATGTAGGGACAATTCATGAATTATCCCTACCAAGGGTTTCAGATTACGCATATTTAATTTTCACCAGATATCTATTGAAGATACTGGAAATAGTCAATAGCAATTACTTACTGTTACCATGGCTGGAAACTAATGCAATCATGATAAACTATCCCATAACCATAATATTTACTTGCTTGCTGTTAGTGATGTGATCAAGATTGTGGATGACTCCAAAAAACTTACTAGTACAATCAATTACCTAACTGAAAAAGTTAATTACAAATTATCCCAACCTGAGTTATGGCTATTTTAGATACAAAAGGTCGCTTATTCGGTAAAATTAACCTACTAGATTTAGGTGCTGCATTGGTAATTTTACTAGTGATAGTAGGTATATTTATTTTTCCTGGAACTTCCGGTTCTGTGGCTCAAGTGGGTGCAAAAACAGTCCCCATTGAGGTAGATTTGGTGGTGCGTGGTCTGAATGTTCGTAATCCCGAACAATTGTTTAAACAAGGATTGAAACAAGGTGGTAAAACCAATGTGATTATTCGGAATCAACCCTATGGTCAGATTGGGATTAAATCTATTCAGCAGTTAGAGAGAATGGTGACTGCGACCCAACCAGATGGTTCTGTGAAGGAATTACCAGATCCTAGAAGCAATAACTTTAGTACAGATTTTATTTTGACTTTAGAAGATAAAGCAACAGTGACTAAAGATGGCCCAGTTCTAGGGAATAACAAAGTAAAAATTGGGATGGCTTTTGAATTAGAAGGTTTTAACTATAATTTCAATGGGTCTGTAATTGATATCCGTTTACAGGATAAATAGAATTCTAATCAGGGGTCAAATATTCCTGATTTCATCCTGAAAATTAGCAAAAACTATGCATTTATACTCTTGTAATCAGGCAGGTAAGTACGGTGACACAGGCTAGGTCTTTTTGGCGACAATTCATAAGTCAGATTTCAGAAATTAAGACAGGAAAAGCAACACAGCGGATTTATCATAATTTCTCTGAACCTGGTGTTTTGTTGGGATTGATAACAATTATTGTCGCTATGGTGATCTGGAATTGGCAATTGTTGTTAGCGGTTGTAGTGGGCATTGGGATCATGATATGTAGTTACTCAATGCAACAATGGAACTGGCAATTACACTGGTTAGAAATCCGCAAGGTGATGAGTAGCACTAACAACCGTTTTGCTTATTCTGTAGTTGCTGGTGGGATGGCAACATTAATCACCTATATGACATTAGCAATTTGGGTTAATAGTCCTAGTCATTGGTTAGCTGCTGGTACGATTTTCCAAGGTCTGGGAACGCTATTAACTTTGATTTTATTAGTCTGGCAAATATTCAGTTTTCAGGGAAATCAACAAGAAGATTATTTGGAAAATTTGTTAGTTAAATTAACAGAAAAAGATCCTTTAAAACGATTTATGGCTATGCGCCAACTAAATAAACTGATTAATCGTCAGCAAGTTGACACGGCAACACAACAAGATATTATAGACTGCTTGCAATTGCTACTAAGTCAGGAACAAGAAGTGATGATTCGAGAAGCAGCTTTAGACTGTTTGCAAAATTTAGATAGTTTACAACTGCTAAAGCCTAATCAGGCAAAAGTATTTATCCCTGTATCAGCAAAAGCGAAGCAGAAAATTATGGCAGATTGATTCATTCTTATATCTGTTAATATATAGTTTGGACTGGGGTATTTTTTTGTAGTTCTTCCTGGAGCATTTGCTGATAAATTTTGGGCAGGGAACGACTCACAGAATTGGTTTCTATGCCATATCCTAAACTCGTCCAGGTGGGGGAAAGTTTCCGTAAAACTTCATTTATTTTTTTTTCACGCAACAGTTTGGAGATATCTACTCCCCAAAATTGGGAATCGTTTAACCAACGGTAAACTACAGTGTCTTGATATTCTGCTTCAAAACTATAACTATTCCAAAACATCATTGATGAGGGTTTAGGATGATAACGAGGGGCGATTTGATGCCAGGTGGTATTAATAATTTGATAGCGTCCGGCGGCGGTGGAACAGTTACCTGTATTTGGGCCTGTGACAATGGTGACACATTTTTCTGGATGACGACGGAGATCATTAATTTGTTCACCACCATAGAGGAGGGAGTAGGGACGATTGCCACTGGCTTCACTAGCGGATATAGTTCGCATTAATGCTCGAATATAAGGGTCCCCACCTTTCATGACTAAGGGTGGTTGTTTGCTAGTAAATATAGGTTCAGGAGATGATGAGATATCGCCAAAAATATACCACTGAAACAAATATACAAAGCCTAGAAGTGAGGCCAAGGGAAGAATAAGTTTTTCTACACCTTTAAGTTGAAAGCTTTTCAGAATTCTACTCCTATAATATCAGTAATATTGCGATGATGACGGTATTCCACTGTTTCGCTACAATATCAACTATTGTATGATGATAATCAAGACTGTCACAGGAAAATTGCCGAAAGGCACGGAAGCCACTTGGCTTTAGACAGTGGAGGTTTTCGATAGGGAGCAGGGAATAAATTGGTGTGTACTTGATTAGACTGGGAAACGCTATATACTCGATATTTATTTCTGAGGAGTGCTAGATGGTTTAGAGCTAAATTTACCATTGGTGATCAACAAGGAAATAGGATTCAGAAGTATGAAGTTAAGGATAAGTTATTGAGATTTTGATGAAAATTTGATTTTGATGGGAAAAAGTTCCCTAATTTGGGAATCATTAATATAGACAAACTTGAAAATATAGAAAAACAAAAAATTTATGGTTACAAACAATAGTGGATATAAGTCCTGGGAAATAGTAGATGAGTGTGGTTTTGAGGAAAAAAATCTTAAATCAACGAAATTTTATGGAAATTATCAAGACTGCATGGAAATGTATGCACCTGTGGAGGAGGTAGAAAAGTATTTTAATACCCATAATGAATGGTTTGGTCGTTGTGCAGAACCTATGAAGGTAGAAACTTTAGATGCAAATAGTTATGCTTTAGTTATAGGTAAATTTGGTGCTTTTGGTCATGATGTTGAACCAAAGATTGGTTTGGAGTTGTTAAAATTGCAGGAGCGTCAATTTCAAATTCGGACTATTCCCGTACCTAATTACCAAGCTCCTGGTTATGAAGTAGACTATAAATCATTAACACATTTAATAGCTGATAGAGATGGTGTAACACGGGTAGAATGGGAGTTAGATTTGGTTGTAGAGTTGCAATTTCCGCGGTTTATCCGGCGTTTATCACGTTCTTTAATTCAGTCTACAGGCGATCGCATTCTAAATCAAATTGTCCGTCAAGTGTCTCGTCGTCTCACACATAAGGTGCAAAGGGATTTTCATCAATCCCTGAATATACCTTTTCCCCAAAAGAAATTGAAGAAATAGGGATCAGCAAAAAAATAACAGTAGTAAACTGTGGGTTGTTTCATTTTTAGAATTTAAGCGGGCAAGAAGCCCGCAATGTCTATTGAAATTAAGTTGGGATATAGGAAATCTACCGTAAAAGCCGTATAGTAAAGAACTTCTGACTCTTGACTGGTCACTGAGCCAAGTTGAGGTACTGACTCCTGCTGTAGTGCGAAATCCAAAATTACCCGATTTTGGAAATTTATGCTTTAGTCAGGATTTTTTGGATAATTTCCAGCCCAGATAAGGCTTGCCAGAAGAAAAGCCCTAAAATAGCAAAATTTAAGAGTATATGAGTCGTTCGCGCCCAATTTGCGCCTTTTTGCATGAAAGGAGATAGGGAAGCGGAAAAAGCTATTAAACCTGTCATACCTAGCCCGGCGAGAAGATGGGGACCAACAAACAATTTACCATTATTAATGTATGTAACAGCCATACCACCGATTGAACCTGCTACCATCAAGGCTAGGATAATAGAACCTATTTGATGGTGTTTAATGGTGTAACGTCCTTTAATTAGTTCTTTCTTTTCTTCTGCTTGAGCATTTCTTGTGCGCTGTACTTGTAGACCTAAATATGCGGCATACAAAGAAAGTACTAATAATAACCACATGACCAGTGGATGGGCGAAATTCAGCCAAAATTTGATTGTTGGAGGGAGTTCAAGAACCATATTGTTTGTCGCCAATTATTAAATCTTCATAAAACTTAGCATACATTGATTTTTTAGACTCAGCAATTTTTCGATAGTGTAGCGTGGCGTTAGTTATTCTTGAGTTGAAATTAGTGACATCTACCCAAACAGGACATAAATAAAATGACAGAAAATCAAGATACCTTGTTGCTCAAGTCCGTAAAAAGTGGGGATATGAAAGGAGTATTGACCCTGCTCAGTGATGGGATTACTGTAAATGCAAGGGATGGGAATGGGACTACAGCATTAATGTTTGCAGCGAATTTGGGTTATACAGAAATTGTGCGATCGCTCTTAGATGCTGGTGCTAATATTAATTTAATTAGGAAAGTATATAGTTTAACAGCATTAATGCTTGCTGCCAGTGCTAATCACATAGATGTTGTCAAACTCCTAATTTCCAGAGGAGCAAATATTAACACCATAAATGAAGATGGTAGTACAGCACTGATGATAGCAGCACTTAAAGGCAATACTGAAATAGTGAAAATACTTTTAGATGCTGGTGCGGACAGAGAAATTACTGATAAAGATGGTGATACCGCTTTGAAGGTCGCAGTTAAGCACAAACGCCCGCAGGTCATTAAATTAATATCACAAAATAACGACCTTGTCAATAGTCAAGATTCCGAAGGCGAAACAGCATTAATGATTGCTGTAGACTTGGGTGATGTTGCAACGGTAGAAGCATTGCTCTCATCTGGGGCGGATGTGAACCTAAAAAATAGTGATGGTGGAACGGCATTATTAGCAGCTACCGCCACGGGAAACATTGAAATTATCAATGTTTTATTAGATGCAGGTGCAGAAATTAATCACCAAGATCAAGAAGGAGAAACAGCTTTACACCTAGCGACCGTAGAAGAATATACTGATGTAGTTAAAATATTGCTACAACGGGGGGCAGATGTGGAAATGAAAAACCATCTCAGAGATACACCCTTACTAATAGCAGCATTTCAAGGATATAGCGACATAGTAGCAGTATTACTAGATGCCGGAGCAGATACGGAACAGAAAAATTTGGGCGAAGTTGCTCTGACATTAGCAGTATCAAAAGGACATTTTCACACAGTGAAGGTCTTACTTGATTATGGTGCAAATATTAATCAATTCGCGGATGATGGTAAAACTGCTTTAGTGAAAGCTATAGCGACAAACTATCCGGAAATACTCAAATTATTATTGGCAAAAGGGGCAAATGTGAATTTACAAAATTCCTCTGGAGTGACTGCGTTAATGTACGCAACTGCTGAAGGTTATACCAAAGCTGTGGAAATGTTACTCCAGGCTGGGGCAGATGTAAATTTAAAAAATCAAGGTGGTTATACGGCTTTAATGGTTGCTGAATTGAGTCATTATCGGGGAATTGCTAAGATGTTACGAGAAGCTGGAGCGCAAGAATAACGATAAAACGCTTCTAGGGACAATTTATGAATTATCCCTACAATTTAACCCAATGGGGAGTGTCAATAACCTTGATAGGGCTTGTCTAGTCTATCTACAGAAATATTAGCGGATAATGGTAGACGGCCGGGATTTAAACGAGGTTCGGCTGCATATCCTACAGGTACTAATACAGCAATACCAATATCTGGATTATTTTCAGCACCAATTATAGCTTTTACTTTTTCTTCAATCCAACCATTCATAAAGCAGGTAGATAAACCCAAGCTTTCGGCTGCTAATACTAAATTTGTAGCAGCTATCATGGCATCTTTAATGGCGTATTCTCGGCGCTTGTCACCTAAAGCTTGTTGAAATTGAGGAATAGCATTTCTAAAGTAATTTACTGTTCCCTCACTCCAAGCGCCTGTGGCTGCACCTTGCTCTAAAATGGGTGTTAGGTCTTTTTCTCCCGCAGCAGCGTCAGCAGCGAAAACAAAGGTAACAGGTGCTTCCAGAATTTGCTTTTGTTTCCAAGAAGCAGTGCATAATGCTTCTTTTTGGGTTGCATCTTGAACTAACACTATTCTCCAAGATTGGGTGTTAAAACTACTGGGTGCAGCTACGGTTAATTCTACAAGTTGCTTGAGTAGTTCTGGGGAAATGGGGTCTGGTTTAAAGGTTTTGATGGAACGACGTTGTAATATGGCGGTAGGTACGTCTAAGGCTGGGATTTGAGCGCTAGAATTCACGATATTCTCCTGTATTTAGTCCTATCTGCTTAGGGTAACGCTTTTTTGTACGAAGTTCAAATAGTAGGTTACGGGTGACAGATGATAGTAATTACTACAAGCGAGAAGAGACTATAATGTAATTTATTAAAGTAGAGAACATAGAGGATTGACACTCCCCGGTCTAAAGACACGGGGATTCTACATTCATCGTCAAAACTTGCTCAAACAGGTTTGCACCAAGCAGAGTAGAGGCTTCAACTCCTGTAGCGTTACTTTGGGGATGCCCTCCCCTAGCTTTTGCAAGATTTAAAATATAAGAGTTTGAGATTTGTCTATTTACCGATACAGAACCTACTAAAAATCCGATCTAATACTGATTCTGTCACTTCTTCGCCGGTAATTTGTCCTAATGCTCCAATTGCTCCTCTTAAGTCTATTGTCCAAAAATCTAAGGGTAATTGATCGGTGATGGTGGCTTGCAATTGTTGTAAGTCTATCTTGGCTTGTGTTAAAGCTGATGCTTGTCGTTGATTAATAGCTAAATCCATATTAGCAGCTTGAACTTTTCCCTGTTGAACTATTTCTAAAATTGCTGTTTCTAAACTATCAATTCCTTGATTTATGGCGGCAGATGTGACAATTTTGGATTTGGGGTTTTCGATTTGGGATTTCAGGTTTTCTTGTTCTGCTGATGAAATTAGGTCAATTTTATTAATGACTAAAATTACTGGACGGTGTTTTACTTGTTCGTAAATTTCTCGATCTGCCGGTGTCCAACCTGCGGCGGCATCTATAGTAAATAATACCAAATCTGCGGCACTAGCAGCACGACGCGATCGCTCGACACCAATTTTTTCTACTTGATCTACTGTTTCCCGAATCCCGGCTGTATCTAGGACTTGGACAGGAATTCCGCCCACAACTAATTGAGATTCTACCACATCACGGGTTGTTCCTGGTAAGTCTGTGACAATAGCGCGATCGCACTGACTCCAAGCATTTAATAAACTGGATTTTCCCACATTTGGCCGCCCCACAATTGCCACTTTTAACCCAGTTCGTAATAATTCACCTTTATCTTTTGTGGCTAATAATTTACTGATTTCCGCAGTTACTTGATCAATATCTGCAATAATTCTTTGTTGATCTAAAGGTGGTAAATCTTCCTCAAAATCAATTCTGGCTTCAATTTCTGCCAAAATATCTAAACAGTTAGCCCGTAATTTGCGGATCGGATGGGCTAATTTTCCTTGTAACCCAGCTAAAGCAGTTTGAGCAGCTTGAGGTGATTTTGCTCCTACTAAATCGGCGATACTTTCCGCTTGGGTTAAATCTAACCTACCATTTAAAAACGCTCTTAATGTAAATTCTCCTGGTTGGGCTAATCTTGCACCATTTTCTAAGCATAGTTGCAATACTTGTTGCACCGCCATAATTCCCCCATGACAATGGAATTCTACCACATCTTCACGGGTAAAAGAACGGGGAGCTTGCATGATTAATAATAAAGACTCATCAATAATTTGCTTAGTTTGGGGTTGGCGGATATAACCATAAAGAATGCGGTGACTTGACCAAACTTGTCGCCCTGGGGCATAAAATAGAGTTTGAGCGATCGCCATAGCCTGATCACCAGAAACCCGTACAATACCTACACTACCTTGTTGAGGGACAACAGCAGTAGCGATCGCGGCAATAGTTCCAGTGTGAGCCAATAATTCGGACATTAGTCATGTTTATACAAAAT
>JACCEC010646842.1_pt1 | contig 10752 bp, 10 predicted proteins | sample 7450121 | NCBI WGS metagenome assembly JACCEC01 (sample SAMN15323455, study PRJNA562643) | freshwater metagenome | isolation source: river surface water | place: USA:Blue River Watershed | collected 2017-08-18 | reverse complement strand
GTGCCCATCAGGCCCACGCGGCCGCCTCCGTAAACCAGGCGCCCGCCGCTTTGGGCCAGCAGGCGCCCAGTCGCATCGGCCGCCTCGCGGTAGGCGCCCAGGTCGCCGAAGCGGGAGCCGCAGTAAACGCACAATGACCAAGTCGAGGTCGTATTCAAGGTTGAGTCGTTCATATCGGGAATCAGGGTCAAGGAAGTCGGCGGGCTCAGGCCTGCGATCAAAAGAACCGCGCCCACAGGGCCGCGGCCCAGGTGCCGCCGCACAGCAGCAGCGCCATGAGCACGGCTGCGCTGCCCATGTCCTTGGCGCGGCCGGCCAGCGGGTGCAATTCGAAGGACACACGGTCCACGGCCGCTTCCACAGCCGAGTTCATCAGCTCGATGGCCAGCACCAGCACGACCGTGCCGATCAGCACAGCGCGCTCCACCCAGTTGGTGCCCAGCCACAGGGCGGCCGGCAGCATGAAGACCGACAGGATCACTTCCTGCCGGAACGCGCTCTCGTGGGCCCACGCCGCCTGCAGCCCGCGTGCGGAGTACCCGGCGGCATTGACGATGCGCTGAAGCCCGCGCTTTCCCTTGAGCGGATGCTCGGTGGCGCTCATGCGCTGCTCTGGGTTGACCCGCCGTCAGGTGCCGCAGGCGGGCGGCCACGCTTCGGTGGCAGGGCAGGGCGCCAGTCCACCAGCCGCGTGCCGCACACCGCGTCATGCCAGAACTGGCGCTGCGGGTGCAGGCGTGACAGCAGCGCGTAGCTCAACACACCGACGGCCAACAGCCCGAAGATCTGCGCGCTGCTGTCCAGCCCGGCGATCCAAGCGGTGGCCAGCGCAGGCAGGAACCACAGGTAGGACAACACATAGCGGCATAGGGCTCGCGCCTGCGTGACCGCGCGCCCCTGCGCGTCCACCAACCGCACATGCCAGGCCTTCATCGCCACGGTCTGCCCGCCATGCGACCAGAACCACACGAAGTAGATGCCCAGCACCAGAAAGAGGAAGAACTGCTGACCGGCCTTGCCCTGCAGCGCATGGCGTTGTCCCGTGAGCGTGGAATACAGGTAGCCGGCAATCATGAGCACACCAAACAGGATCACGCCCTCGTAGGTGAAGGCGGCCATGCGGCGCATCAGGCCGGGGGCCCGAACAGGGTCCTGGGGCATGGCTGCCGTCGGGGTGTCGGTCGCTTGGGAAGGGGTGGCCGTATCGTTCACGGCGCGCATCTTACGGTGCAGCAACGCCGAGCGGACGCCGGCATCGGGCCGACCGCGGCCGCTCAGGGGGTTCCGCCGGTGGGGACCGTGGTGGCACCGCCCGGTGCGGTGGGTGCCTGATCGGCGCTGGTCGAGGGTGCGGCGGGCTCCTCGGGGCCGCCGGTGGCCGGCTCCGTGCCTGTGGGCGCTGGCGCGGCGGGCCGCGTGGCGCGAGCCTGGGGCAGCAGCGTGACCGGATCAACCGCACCCGGAGGCGCCGCCAAGCGTGGGCCCGGCGCCGGCGCGGCGGTGCTGGTCGGCACTTGCGTCACCAGTTGGGTCGTGGCCCCGATCGGCGCCTGCACGAGGGTGCCGCTGACCGGCCGCGCCACCGCACCGGCCAAGGCCTCTGCTGCGCCAGCGCTTGATTTGGGCACCGGCGCGCTGCTTTCGCTGCGCTTGGGCACGGCCGGGTTCTGTGCGGCGGCCTGCGCCTTCACGGCCAGTTGCTTGCGCTCGCCCGGCTCAAGGCTCTTGTAGGCCTCCCACTGCTCCATGCGCTCCTTGGCGGACAACTGCCGGATCTCCTGGAAGTTCAAGCGTGCAGCGCCCCGCTCCACCGTCGACAGGCGGGCCCATTGGGCCATGCGTTCCTGAACGCGCTGTTGCTCCTCTGGGGCCAGGGTCGGAAACCGCAGCGACAGGTCGAGCCACTTCAGGCGCTGATCAACGCTCAAGTCGGCCCAGTCTTCCTTCAGCGGCGACAGGATCGCTTGGTCACCGGCCGACAGGCGCGACCAACGGCCTGATGTGGCCAGCGCTCGGCGTGCCTGCGCGGGGGCAGCGCCCGCCGGCTCTGAAACCGTGGCCACCGGAGACGAGGCATCCAGCGGTGCCGGCACGGCCTGAATCGACTTGGAGGGGCGCCACAGCCAGGCCACCAGCGCCGCGATCACGGCCAGGCCCAACAGGGCGACCACGCCCGTGACCCAGGGTTCGCGCTGCCGGTAGAGCGGGATGCGGTTCATGTGCGGCTCAACGCTCCTGGCGGCGCAGGAACTCGGCGAAACCGGGGTCGGCGTAAGCCTGGGGAGGCAGGTCATCGGACAGCAGGGCCGCGTCCACTTCAGCCGCCGCTTGGATCTGGTGCTCCATCAGGGTGTCCTGAATGGCCACGAAACCCAAGGCCAGGATCAGCAGGGGCAGGGCCGAGACCAGCTTGCGCCACCAGGGGTCCGATGAAGTGTTGTGTCCCAGCCCCGTGGCCGAGCCGGGCAACCAAGCCGACCAGCCCGTTGCGGTTCCCGAACCATTCCCAGCGCCGGCGCCGGCCAGGGCAAAGCCACCCGAAACCGCAAAGCCCCGCTGGGGTGCTGCGGCCTGCAGGCGGGCCTGGCGTGCGCGGGCCACCGCACGCTCGCGCGCGAACCGCAGCCGTTCTGACACGTCGGGGCCGACATCCTGCAATCCCTCATCCAGACGCGCGGCCAGCAAGGCGCCGGCGCGGTCTTCGGCCAGGGACAAGCCCGTGTGTGGATGGTTCATGGTGCGAATCCTCTGTTCTTCAATGCCTTGGCCAAAGCATGAACGGCCCGGGAGCAGTGTGTCTTCACACTGCCTTCCGAGCAACCCATGACCTCAGCCGTCTCACTGACGTCCAACTCCTCCCAGTAACGCAGCAGGAAGGCTTCCCGTTGACGCTCGGGCAAACGGCCGATTTCCTCTTCCAACTGGGCCAGGGTCTGCTTGCGCAGCAGCAGGGGCTCGCCCGCACCATCTTGGTGCGCCTCGCCCGATCCCTCGAGGAACTCCAGCAGGTCGCCAGACTCGCCTTCCTCGTCGTGTGGCTGCAGGGAGGAAAAGGTCTGCATCACCGCCTCGCGGGTGCGGCGGCGGCGAAACCAATCCAGGGTCGCGTTGGACAGAATGCGCTGGAACAGCAGGGGCCATTCCTCGGCCGGCCGATCGACATACTTTTCGGCCAGGCGGATCATCGCGTCCTGCACGATGTCCAAGGCTGCGTCTTCGTCGCGAACCGCGTAGACCGTCCGCTTGAATGCCCGCCGTTCGACTTCTTTCAAGAAGCCATTGAGTTCCTGTTCTTTGGACAAGGTACTTCTGCGGCGGCGCGGATGGCAAACGGTGCCGAAGTTTATGACAGGAAGGCCGTGGCATAATCCTGGGTTCTGTTACCACGCTATCTGATCACGCGCCACCCGTCCAACCCGGAGAGGTGGCTCTGATCCGCAACGTCCTGAATCCACCTCACGAGGGTGAGCGTCCGAACCGAAAACCGGGCGCGCGAAGAGGGGCACCGACGGTTTTTCGTTAGAGAAATTCACTGAGGTCTGATATGGACATATCACCCGCGGATGTCAAGCGCGCCGCGACCCTGGACGGTCGTGCCGCTTCGAACCAATCCCAAACCCCCCAAACCCCGCAATCGCCCCGCGCAGCCGACCCCAACGGCTCGGAGATCCTCGTTCGCTGCCTGCAGGCCGAAGGCGTGCAGTACCTCTGGGGATACCCCGGCGGCGCCGTCCTCTACATCTACGACGCCCTGTACCAGCAGGAAACGATCCAGCACGTGTTGGTGCGCCACGAACAGGCGGCCGTGCACGCGGCCGATGGCTATGCACGCGCCACCGGACAGGTGGGCGTGGCCCTGGTCACCAGCGGCCCCGGCGTGACCAATGCCATCACCGGCATCGCCACGGCCTACATGGACAGCATCCCCATGGTGATCATCACCGGGCAGGTGCCCACGCCGGCCATCGGCCTGGACGCCTTCCAGGAGTGCGACACCGTGGGCATCACGCGCCCCATCGTCAAGCACAACTTCCTGGTGAAGGACGTCAAGGACCTGGCGCTGACCATCAAGAAGGCCTTCCACATCGCGCGCAGCGGCCGGCCCGGGCCCGTGGTGGTCGACATCCCCAAGGACGTGTCGCTCAACACCACGCCCTTTCACTATCCCGAGACGGTGGAGATGCGCTCCTACTCGCCCGCCCGCAAGGGCCATGGCGGGCAGATCCGCAAGGCGGTGCAGCTGCTGCTGTCGGCCAAGCGCCCCTACCTGTACGCCGGCGGCGGTGTGATCCTGGGCGAGGCGTCGGCCGAACTGCGCGAACTCAACGAACTCCTGGGCTTTCCGGTCACCAACACCCTGATGGGCCTGGGCGCCAGCTCGGCCGCCGACCCCCGCTTCTTGGGCATGCTGGGCATGCACGGCACCTACGAAGCCAACATGACCATGCAGAACTGCGACGTGCTGCTGGCCGTGGGCGCACGCTTCGATGACCGCGTGATCGGCAACCCGGCGCACTTCGCGCAGGTCGAGCGCAAGATCATCCACGTCGACATCGACCCTTCTTCCATTTCCAAGCGGGTGAAGGTGGATGTGCCGATCGTGGGCGATGTGAAGGACGTGCTGCAAGAGCTGATCGCCCAGATCAAGGCCACCACGCAGCGCCCCGCGCCGGCCGACCTGAACAACTGGTGGGCGCAGATCAACGAGTGGCGCAAGCGCGAGTGCCTGTCCTACCGCAACAGCGACGAGGTCATCAAGCCGCAGTTCGTCGTGGAAACGTTGGGGCGCCTGACCAAGGGCATCGACACCTACATCACCTCGGATGTGGGCCAGCACCAGATGTGGGCGGCGCAGTACTTCCCCTTCATGGAGCCGCGCCGCTGGATCAACTCCGGCGGCCTGGGCACCATGGGCGTGGGCCTGCCCTACGCCATGGGCATCAAGTTGGCCAAGCCCGATTCCGAGGTGTTCTGCATCACCGGTGAGGGCTCCATCCAGATGTGCATCCAGGAGCTCTCTACCTGCCAGCAGTACCAGACGCCGGTGAAGGTGGTGTCGCTGAACAACCGCTACCTGGGCATGGTGCGCCAGTGGCAGCAACTGCAGTATGGCGGTCGTTACTCGCACAGCTACATGGACGCTCTTCCCGATTTCGTGAAGCTCGCCGAGGCCTATGGTCACATCGGTCTGAAGATCGAGAAGCCCTCCGAGGTGGAGCCGGCCCTCAAGGAGATGTTGAGATTGAAGGATCGCACCGTGTTCCTGGACGTTCGCACCGACCCCACGGAGAACGTCTGGCCCATGGTGCAGGCCGGAAAGGGCATCACGGAGATGCTGCTCGGTTCGGAAGACCTGTGACCCCGGATCGGCGCCTGCGCCACTGTTCGCCCTGCAAGGCCTGATCGGGCCTTCAAGGGGCGGCAGGGCAGGGCACCGAACCGCACAGCACCTCCGAATACCCACGCCAAAGGAGCCTTCGGGCACCACCGAAACGGATACGAGCCCCGCGCGGAAGCGGCCCCCACCCGGGGCCGGGGAACGCCAAGGGCCACAGACCATGAAACACATCATTGCCCTGCTGCTGGAAAACGAACCCGGGGCCCTGTCCCGCGTGGTGGGCCTGTTCTCAGCCCGCGGCTACAACATCGAAAGCCTGACGGTGGCGCCCACCGAAGACGCATCGCTGTCGCGCATGACCATCGTCACCACCGGCAACGACGACACCATCGAGCAGATCACCAAGCACTTGAACCGCCTCATCGAGGTGGTCAAGGTGGTGGATCTCACCGAGGGTGCATTCACCGAGCGTGAACTCATGCTCATCAAGGTGCGCGCGGTCGGCAAGGAACGCGAAGAGATGAAGCGCATGGCCGACATCTTCCGCGGCCGCATCATCGACGTCACTGAAAAGACCTACACCATTGAGCTCACCGGTGACGCGGGCAAGCTCGATGCCTTCATCGAGGCGGTGGACCGAGCCGCCATCCTCGAAACCGTTCGCACCGGCACCAGTGGCATCGGCCGCGGCGAGCGCATCCTCAGGGTCTGATCCACGGCCCCCCGATTTGTTTATCCCAGGAGAAAAAACCATGAACGTTTACTACGACAAGGATGCCGACCTCAGCCTCATCAAGGGCAAGAACGTCACCATCATCGGCTACGGCTCGCAGGGCCATGCCCACGCGCAGAACCTCAACGACTCCGGCGTCAAGGTCACGGTGGCGTTGCGCAAGGGTGGCGCTTCCTGGGCCAAGGCAGAAGGCGCAGGCCTGAAGGTTGCCGAGATCGCCGAGGCGGTGAAGACGGCTGACGTGGTGATGATCCTGCTGCCCGACGAGCAGATTGCCTCGGTATACAACGCCGAAGTGGCGCCCAACATCAAGCCCGGCGCCTCCTTGGCCTTCGCCCACGGCTTCAATGTCCATTACGGTCAGGTGGTTCCGCGCGAAGACATCGACGTGTGGATGGTCGCCCCCAAGGCCCCCGGCCACACGGTGCGCAACACCTACAAGCAAGGCGGCGGCGTGCCCCACCTGATTGCCGTGCACCAGGACAAGACCGGCAAGGCCCGTGACCTGGCCCTGAGCTACGCCACGGCCAACGGTGGCGGCAAGGCCGGCATCATCGAAACCAACTTCCGCGAAGAGACCGAAACCGATCTGTTCGGCGAGCAGGCCGTGCTGTGCGGTGGTACGGTGGAGCTCATCAAGGCCGGTTTCGAGACCCTGGTGGAAGCCGGCTACGCGCCCGAGATGGCCTATTTCGAGTGCCTGCACGAGCTCAAGCTGATCGTGGACCTGATCTACGAGGGCGGCATCGCCAACATGAACTACTCGATCTCCAACAACGCCGAGTATGGTGAGTACGTGACCGGCCCGCGCGTGGTGACCGAAGAGACCAAGAACGCGATGCGCCAGTGCCTCAAGGACATCCAAACCGGTGAGTACGCCAAGAGCTTCATCCTGGAGAACAAGGCCGGTGCACCCACGCTGCTGTCGCGTCGCCGCCTGACGGCCGAGCACCCGATCGAGCAGGTGGGCGAGAAGCTGCGTGCGATGATGCCGTGGATCAAGGCCAACAAGTTGGTGGACAAGAGCCGCAACTGATTCCCGATGAGTACCCTGCAGCCGCAAGACACGGACGCCCAGGATCCGCGGCCCAAGCCGCGCCCCAAGGGCATCTACGTCCTGCCCAATCTGTTCACCCTGGCGGCCCTGTTCGGCGGGTTCTACTCGATCGTCATGGCCATGAACGGCCGGTTCGAGCTGGCGGCCATTGGCGTGTTCTGCGCCATGGTCCTGGACAGCCTGGACGGTCGTGTGGCGCGCATGACCAACACGCAGAGCGCCTTCGGTGAACAGATGGACAGCCTGTCCGACATGGTGAGCTTCGGCGCTGCGCCGGCCCTCATCATGTACGAATGGGGGCTCAAGGGCTTGGGCAAGCTCGGTTGGATCGCCGCCTTCGTGTATTGCGCCGGCGCGGCCCTGCGGCTGGCCCGCTTCAACACCAACATCGCCGTGGTGGACCGCCGCTTCTTCCAGGGGCTGCCCAGCCCCGCGGCTGCAGCCCTGGTGGTGGGCTTCATCTGGGTGATGGACGATGCGGGCTTTCGCGGTGTGACCGACATGCCCGTGATCGCTTGGACGGCCTTCGCGCTGACGCTGTACGCGGGTCTGACCATGGTCACCAATGCGCCGTTCTACAGCTTCAAGGATGTGAGCCTGAAGCGGTCGGTTCCCTTTGTGGTGATCGTGGTCATCGCACTGGTCATCGCCCTCATCAACATCCATCCCCCGCTGGTGCTGTTCGGCATGTTCATGGTTTATGGGGCATCTGGCTACGCGCTGTATGCGTGGAAGCGCGTCAAGGGCAAGCCGGTGAGCGTGATCGCCACGTCCACCGACGACCCCGACGAGGTGGGCCTGCACCGTTGAGTGCGGCGTGATACATTCGCCACATGCCGATCAACCGCGCTGCCACAAACGCCCTGCTGCTACTGGCGCTGGCCTTCCGCCGGGCGCCCTGATCGCACACGTCTTCACACCGCATCAGAAAGCCCGACGGCACAGTGCCCTCGGGCTTTTTTCATTCTGAACCGAATTCGAATCCGTCACATCTGCCTCACCACTGATTTCAGGAGCCGACCATGACCGACCAGCTCATCATCTTCGACACCACCTTGCGCGACGGCGAGCAATCGCCCGGTGCCTCGATGACGCGCGAGGAAAAGCTGCGCATCGCGCGCCAACTCGAGCGGCTGCGAGTGGACGTGATCGAAGCCGGTTTCGCCGCTTCCAGCAATGGCGACTTCGAGGCCGTGAAGTCGATTGCCGACCACATCAAGGATTCCACGGTGTGTTCGCTGGCGCGCGCCAATGACCGCGACATCTCGCGTGCAGCCGAAGCCCTGAAGAACGCGCCGCGCGCGCGCATCCACACCTTCATCGCCACCAGCGAACTCCACATGGAGAAGAAGCTGCGCATGACCCGCGATCAGGTGTTCGAGCAGGCCAAGCAGGCGGTGCGCTTTGCCCGCAACCTGGTGGGCGACATCGAGTTCTCGCCCGAAGACGGCTACCGCTCCGACCCCGACTTCCTGTGCCGCGTGCTGGAGGCCGTGATCGCCGAGGGGGCGACCACCATCAACATCCCCGACACCGTGGGCTATGCCGTGCCCGAGCTCTATGGTGAATTCATCCGCAGCCTGCGTGAGCGCGTGCCCAACGCCGACAAGGCCGTCTGGAGCGTGCACTGCCACAACGACCTGGGTATGGCGGTGGCCAATTCGCTGGCCGGCGTGAAGATCGGCGGCGCGCGCCAGATCGAGTGCACGGTCAACGGCTTGGGCGAGCGTGCGGGCAACTGTTCGCTCGAAGAGGTGGTGATGGCGGTGAAGACCCGCAAGGACTACTTCGGACTCACCCTGGGCATCGACACCTCGCAGATCGTGCCGGCCTCGCGCATGGTGAGCCAAACCACCGGTTTCGTGGTGCAGCCCAACAAGGCAGTGGTGGGCGCCAACGCCTTTGCGCATGCCAGCGGCATCCACCAGGACGGCGTGCTCAAGGCGCGCGACACCTACGAAATCATGCGCGCCGAAGACGTGGGCTGGAGCGCCAACAAGATCGTGCTGGGCAAGCTCAGTGGGCGCAACGCCTTCAAGCAACGCCTTCAGGAGTTGGGCATCGACCTGGAAAGCGAGTCCGAGGTGAACGCCGCCTTTGCGCGCTTCAAGGATCTGGCCGACCGCAAGAGCGACATCTTCGACGAGGACATCATTGCTCTGGTCAGCGACGAGAGCGTGACCAGCGAGCAGGAACACTATCGCCTGCTGGCCTTGTCGCAGCACTCGGAGACCGGCGAGCGGCCGCAAGCCTCGGTCGTGTTCATCGCCGGCGAGGTGGAGCACAAGGCCAGCAGCGATGGCAACGGGCCGGTCGATGCCTCGCTCAAGGCCATCGAGTCGCGACTGAACACCGGTGCCGAACTGGTGCTGTATTCGGTCAATGCGATCACCAGCGGCAGCACCGAATCGCAGGGCGAGGTGACGGTGCGCTTGCAGCACGGCGGCCGCGTGGTCAACGGCGTGGTCGCCGACCCGGATATCGTGGTGGCTTCGGCCAAGGCCTACTTGTCCGCGCTCAACAAGCTGCACTCCAAGGCCGAGCGGGTGGCGGCTCAGGGCTGAGCGTTTTTTTGGTTCAAAAAGCGTCTCTAAGCCATTGATTCGGAAAGGCTCCTGACCTACACTGGCCGGCCCGATCAGAGTTCCGGCGCCCTTGGGCTGCCGCACGGCGTTTGCGATGGTGTTGATGGCTCACAAGTTGGTGTTGGGATTGACCTTGGTGACGGGTCTCGTGTTGGGTGCCGGCGTGCCGGCACTGGCCAACCCGGGCGCCCAGGCTGCCAAGGGGCCCCACGCCGCCAAAGCCTCCGCGAACAAGGACAAGGCCTCTGCGGCCAAGGCGCCCGGCCAGTCCGGCGCCAAGCCCACCGGCAAGGCCTCCACGGCCCAGTCCAACGCGAAGCCCAACGCCAAGCCCAACGCAAAGTCGGCCAACAAGTCCTCCACCAACGCCAAGCGAGCCAAGGCGGTGGCCGCTGTTGGGGCGGCCGGTGCCGTGGCCGCCGTGGCCGCGCGCCCCTCGATGGGCCAAACCTACGGCCTGCATCAGACGCCCGATCCCCTGGACCTCAAATCCAGCGTGGCCCTTGTGTTGGACCGCAACACCAACGAGGTGCTGTTCAGCAAGAACGCGCAGGCGGTGCTGCCCATCGCCTCGATCACCAAGCTCATGACCTCCATGGTGGTGTTCGAGCACCATCAGAATCTGGACGAAGTGCTCACCGTCACCCAGGACGATGTGGACACGGAAAAGCACAGCGGGTCACGCCTGGCCGTGGGTTCGCGGCTGACGCGGCGCGAAATGCTGCACCTGGCCCTGATGGCCAGTGAGAACCGTGCGGCCAATGCCCTTGGCCGGCACTTCCCCGGCGGGTTGAATGCCTTCGTGGACAGCATGAACCAGCGTGCACGCGAACTGGGCATGCACGACACCCGCTTCGTTGAGCCCACCGGCCTGAGCAGCAAGAATCAGTCGAGCGCCCACGACCTGGCCATTCTGGTTCGTGCTTCGCATGAACACGAACTGTTGCGCCAGTTCTCGGTCACGCCCGAAGCCAAGATGGCCGTGGGGCGCCAGCAGCTGCAGTTCCGCAACACCAATGGCCTGGTGCGCGGCGGCACG
>JACCEC011605865.1_pt1 | contig 10753 bp, 11 predicted proteins | sample 7450121 | NCBI WGS metagenome assembly JACCEC01 (sample SAMN15323455, study PRJNA562643) | freshwater metagenome | isolation source: river surface water | place: USA:Blue River Watershed | collected 2017-08-18 | reverse complement strand
GATCCTATCAGCGGCAAGATGTCATGGCGCGTCGAGTACAAGTACCCTGTGCTCGCTTCGCTGCTGTCGACCAAGGGTGACCTGGTCTTCGTTCCGGGCGCAGATGGCGTGTTCCAGGCACTGGACGCCAAGACCGGCAAGGAACTGTGGAGCCACAACAATGGCCTCGGCCACCATGGCGGCGTCATCAGCTACACCGCGAAGGGCAAGCAGTACGTTGCCGTCGTGACTGGCTGGGGTAGCCACGTGGCAGGTAACTACGGTCCTCTGTTCGGCTCGCCGTTCAGCGAAATGCCGACCGATAACGGTCAGCTGATCGTGTACTCGCTCAAGTAATCAGGGCGATGAAAAGCGGGAAGTGAAAGCTTCCCGCTTTTTTCGTTGGTGCGTGTCCGTTGCGAGTGCCGGATGCGTGCCGGCGATGGACAGGTGCAGTCATGGCGTGGCCCGTCATCGCAGCGCCCGTCACTGCAACAGGCATCGACGCAATACGAACAACACAAAAAGAACGAACCATTGGAGTAGAGATGAGCAACATGTATCGCGGCGTCAGGGGATTGGGCCTGATCGCTATTGCAGCCCTGCTGAGTGCCCCCGCATTCGCGCAGGACGCACAGGAAATTTCTCCGGAAGATGCAAAGAAGCTGTTTGCTGCCAGCTGCAGCTGGTGCCACGGAAGCTTCGGCATGAAAGCCGGCAAGGGCGGCCCCAAGCTGGCGGGCATTACCAAAGACGAGGATGGCGTCTACAACACCATCGCCAAAGGACAGGGCGCGATGCCCAGTTTCAAGAACACGCTGACCGAAGTGCAGATCCGGGCGCTGGCCAAGTACATCAAGGCACTGCCCAGCGAATGAGGCTCGTTCCCTGCGCAAAGGCGCGCAGGGCGTCGATTCGTCATTCCTTGTTGAAGACCAGCTTGGCGACGGCGCCGTCGAACTTGCCGCCACCGTCGAGCTGGGTGGCGTCGCGCTTGCTTTTCAGCGATACCGTGAATTTCGCAGACCCTTTGCTCGGCACCGAGAAACTCAGCGTCTCGCCGTCAAAGGCGACGCGCTCCAGCGGGATGTCGTGGTCGCCGAACTCATCCGTCAGATTGGTGAAGCTGATGTGGCCGGGCGCGTTATCGTCCAGCACCAGCCGTGCTTTGCCGCTGCTCATGCCGATGTACCAGACCCCCGCCCATTGCCCGCGCAGCGCAGCGAGGTCGGCCGCGAGGCTGGCGGTGGTAGTGAGCAGTGACAGCGCCACGGCGGCAAATCTGGCAGACCAACGGCCCGGACCGCGTGTTTCTGATCTCATAATGTCTCTCCCCAACCCGAAACCCTTACAGAGCGAGCCATGAAAAACTTCTTGCTGCAATCCCTGGTCCGAGCGGGCCTGTCGTTATTGTTGTTGGTGTCATTGCCGCTGTCAGCGCAGACCAGCGAGATCAAGGTGCAGCGGCAGGGCGAGTATACCTTCATCAGCGGCGGCCTCACCGACGAGGAAATCACCTATATGGAAGGGCAGGCGCCGAAGTACCCGATCCAGCTGATGTTCCGTAACAAGGGGCTGATCGACAACGTCAAGGACGTGCTGGTGCGGGTGCGCAATGTCAGCGGCGATGTGATGATCGAGACCCTGTCGAAGGGGCCGTATGTCTACATTAATCCCCCCGCCAGCGGACGTTTCACGATTGAGGCAGAATTGAACCAGGAGAAATTTTCCATGACCAAGGATCTGGTTGGCAGGCGCTATCTGCACCTGCTGTTCGAGTTCGGTCGCGTCAGGAAGGAACAGTAAGCCTCTGGCTCTGGTCTGTGTCGCGACGCCCCGAAAGGATGTTCGCGATGCAGAACAACACCCGGTTTTTCAGGCGGAGTATGGCCCCGCCGGCTGCCGCCGCGCTGGCCGCGCTGACCCTGATTGGCGCGCTCGCGGGCGACTGCTCGGCTGCCGGCCCGAATGCCGCCAATGCGAACCAGCGCATGTACGAAAAGTACAAGAGCGATCAGCAGAAATTCCTTGATGATTTTGACGGGGCGAGTACTCACCTCGAGCAGCACGAGCTGATGCCAGTGCTGTTTCGCACGATACACCGGCTCTCGCGCTACGCGCCCCCGCCGGAATATCCTGAAGTCATATTCCTGCCCACGGTCGAGCTGAACCAACTCGCATGTAAGGGCACCTGCAGCGTGCTCGGCCATTTTGCGGGCGGCCGGCAGATCTACCTCGATGACCGGCTCAAGCCGCTGACGAACCTGTTCGACCGCTCGGTGCTGCTGCACGAGATGGTGCATTACCTGCAGAACCTCGAAGGCAGCCATCATGTCGATCCCTCGGACACCGGCAACGATGCCGAGCAGTGTCGCCTCTGGTACAAGCGCGAACGCGAGGCCTACACGATTCAGGAGGCTTTTCTGATCATGGTCGCCAGCCCGGTGCGGGCCGGCTACTTCCCGGCGCGATCGCCCTGTTGACTTGCCGGCAGGGCGATCCGCCGCAGCGAGGGATCAGGTGCGGTTCGAGGGCGAGCGTTCGTCTTCGTATTCGCCGTGATACCAGGTGCCGCTGAACAGCCGGCCTTCTGGTGTCAGCATCTGTCCGTGGCCATGCGGCTTGCCATCGGCCCACGCGCCTTCGTACCAGCTGCCGTCCTCATGCTGATAACGGCCCTGGCCGTGCTGCAGGCTGTTCTTCCAGTCGCCTTCATACACGCCATCCTTGCGGATCAGCTTGCCCTTGCCCTCGGCCCAGCCGCGCACCATGCTGCCTTCGTAGGTTTCCTTCTTCACGCCGTTCATGAACCAGGTCAGCTTCCCCTGTCCATGCGCGTAATTGTCCTTGCACGGGCCGGTCCAGCTGATGCTCTCGCCTTCTTGCGGGAAGACGTTCGCGACTTTGCATCCGCGCTTGTCGGTGATCCAATCGACATCATTGGACAGGGCTGCCAGCGGCAGACCCAGCAGCAGCACGAGGCTGATGTTTCTCAGTAGTGTGTTCATGTTTTTTATTTTTCAAGAATGGGGGATGGTCAGGTATTGCCAAATCGCGCTCGCCCGGTCTCCTGCAGGCACGGGTGCCTCGGGCTGACGATTACGTTACCACCAAAGGGAAATTCGCGTTGGCAAGGGCGCTAAGGGCGCAGCCGGACCCGCCTCAGTCGGTGCGAATTGCCCGCGACAGGCCGGCGGCCAGCGCGTGGTGAAACCGCTCCGGATCCTGCATCTGCGGCGCATGGCCGAGGTCGGGGAAGCGCACCAGATCCGCCTGGGGAATGGTGGCCGCTGCGCGGCCGGCCAGCGCAGGATAATTGCCGAGCCTTGCGCGAAGCTCGGGCGGCGCCAGATCCTTGCCGATGGCGGTCGTATCCTTCTCGCCGATCAATAGCAGCGTCGGCATGCGCAGCTGGCCGAATTCATACAGCACCGGCTGGTTGACGATCATGTCGTACACCAGTGCCGAATGCCAGGCGACGATCTCGCGTCCCGGCCCGCGAAACATCCCGGCGAGCATCTGCACCCAGACCTCGTACTCCGGCCGCCATTCATTCACATAGTAGGTGCTGCGTTCGTAATTGCGGATGCGCTCGTCCGTGGCCATCAGCTCGCGCGCATACCACTGGTCTATTGTCAGTGCTGGTACGCCTTCGGCCTTCCAGTCTTCCAGCCCGATCGGATTGACCATCACCAGCTGCTCGACCTGATCCGGGAACATCAGCGCATACCGGGTCGCCAGCATGCCGCCGGTGGAATGCCCGATCAGCGTGACGCGGCGAATGCCAAGCTGCTCGAGCAGCGCGCGGGTGTTGTGCGCGAGCTGCTGAAAGCTGTACTGGTAAGCGGCAGGCTTGCTCGATTTGCAGAAACCGATCTGGTCGGTCGCGATCACGCGATAGCCCTGTGCCGACAGGAAGCGCATCGTGCCTTCCCAGGTCGCGCCGCAGAAATTCTTGCCGTGCATGAGCACCACGGTACGGCCATTCGGTGTCTTGGCCGGCAGGTCCATATAGGCCATCTGCACCGGCTGGCGCTGCGAGGTGAATGCAAAGCGCTGAATGGGGAACGGATACGCGAAGCCCTCCAGCTCGGCCCCGTAAGCGGGCAGTGCATCGGCACGCGCGAATGCCGAGATGACGCTCAGCAGCGCGGCCACCAGCGTGACGAGCGCGCGCTGGGACAAGCAATGCCGCAGGCGAACACGCAAGTGCACGCGCAAGTGCATCAGGCGCTCGCTCAGGGCTTCACGAACCTGAGTGTCATGCGATCCGATTCGCCAATGGCCAGATAGCGGGCGCGATCCTGTTCGGGCACGTCGCGAAGATTCGGCGGCAGGTTCCACACGCCCCCGGGATGGTCCTTCGTGTCACGTGGATTGTTGTTGACGTCGGAAGATGCCTGCAGGCGGAAACCAGCTTTCGTGGCAGCGTCGATCACGTAGGCTTCGGTCATGTAGCCCGAGTCGATCTGTGCCTTCAGTGGCGTGTCCGGGTGCGCGCGGTGCTCGACCACGCCAAGGATGCCGCCTTTTTTCAGCGCATCGAAAACACTGCTGAACATCTGCGCGGTGGTTCCGGCCTTCGCCCAGTTATGCACATTGCGGAAGGTGAGCACCAGATCGGCGCTGCCTTTCGGCGCAAACTCCGGCGCAGCGGGATCATAGGCAACGATAGTCGGTGTGCCGTACAGCCCCGGGTTGCCAGTCATCATTTGCCGGTAGTTCGCATCGCGCCGCTTCATCGCTTCCGGCGACTGTTCGGTGACTCTGGGCGCGGCCGCAATGTACTTGCCCTGATCCCTCAGCACCGGCGCCAGAATCTCCGAGTACCAGCCGGCGGACGGCGAGATCTCGACGACGGTCATGTCGGCTTTCAGGCCGAAGAAGAGCAGCGTCTCTTTCGGATGCCGGTAGCTGTCTCGCGCGCGGTTGCTGTCACTGCGGTGCGTGCCTTTGATCGCCTGATCGAGCAGCGCGGCGGTGTCGGCAGACTGGGCCGGGCCGGCGAACAGGGCGGCCAAGCCCAGCACGGCAGCAGCATGGAAGAAACGGGTCGGGCGCTTGTGGTGATCGGGGGGCATGCGAACCTCGTCAGGTGGCGATCGGGGAGGGGCACAGCGCGGCCGGGCATAGGCCGTTCAGCGCCTCGTGCGAGAGCGCTTATCTTACCGCGTCGCAGCGATCATCGTGCAGGCCGGCTGCGCCGACCTGCTGCGCCAACCCACGCGTTCAGGTACCGGTCGCCAGAGGCAGCGTCAGCAGGCTGGCTTCCAGGAGATGTTTTTTCAGTATCCGGTGCTGGATCTTTCCGGTTGCGGTTCTCGGCATGTCGGCATCGCTGATGAAGCTCACCCGGCTCGGGCATTTGAAGCCGGCCAGACGATCGCGGCACCACTGACGTATCTCGGCCTCACTGGATGACTGACCTTCATGCAGCACCAGCACTGCATGTACGCTCTCGCCCCATTTTTCGTGCGGCATGCCGATCACGGCGACATCTTTCACGGCCGGATGCGCGCCGATCACGCCTTCGACCTCGGACGGGTAGACGTTCTCCCCGCCGCTGATGATCATGTTGCTCTTGCGATCCACCAGCCAGATATAGCCATCTTCGTCGCGTCGTGCCATGTCACCGACGGAGCACCAGCTGCCCTCGAAAGCTTCGGCGGTCTTTTCCGGGTTCTTCCAGTAGCCGTCGAACACATACGGCGTGCGTGAGAACAGCTCGCCGACCTCGCCATCAGCGACGTCTTCGCGCTTGTCGTTCAGCAGCCTGATATGGCCGCTGCCCACCCATTCGCGACCGACGGATCCCAGGCGGTTCAGTTGTTCATCCGGGCGCAGCAGCGTCACCCAGCCGGCCTCGGTCGATCCGTACAGCTCATACAGCTGGCCGTTGCGGAAGTAATCGAGGATGGCGAGCTTGGTATCGCGGCGCGCCGGTGCGGATGACACCAGCAGCTTGCCGACCGAGCTGACATCGTATCTGCGCCTCGTGGCCTCGGGCAGCGACAGCAGCATGATGTAATGCGTCGGCACCAGCGAGGTGAAGGTCACCTTGTCCTGTGACAGCGTGGCCAGCAAGGCCTCGGGATCGAAGCTGCGGCGGTCGTCAATGATGCAGGTCGCGCCGAGGTGTATGAAGGTCGTGCCGAAGTACAGTGAGTTCGCATGGCACAGCGGCATCACCAGCAGGCCGGTGTCGGCCTTGCTGAAGCCCATCTCCAGAGCAGTCGCCAGCGCAATGAGATAGCTGCCCTGATGGCTGCGTATCGCGCCCTTGGGCTTACCGGTCGTGCCGGAGGTATACATCAGCGCGCACATCGATTGCGGATCGACCGGATCGAAGCGACGCTCGGGACGGCCGGCGGCCATCAATGTTTCATACGCGGTCCATCCGGCATGCGGCGCCTCACCGATTACCACAGCACGGCCCTCGGGCAGGTGCAGCGCTTCGCGCTGCGCATCCAGCGTGTCGCAGAACTCGCTGCCGGCGATCACGGCGCTGACCTCGGCATTGTTCAGAATGTAGGCGATCTCCGGGCCGGTGAGCCGGAAGTTCACCGGTACCGCGACCAGCCCGGCGCGGGCGAGCGCGACATAGATCTCCATCCACTCGAGGCAGTTGTAGGCGAGCAGGCCGACGCGGTCGCCTGCGCTTAGCCCGGCGCTCAGCAAGCCGTCGGCCAGGCGGCTGGCACGTTCATGCCACTGCGCATACGTGAGCGTGCGGCGCGAGTCGCGCGCGCCAGTCTGCTGCGGCGACAGTCGGGCATGGGTGGCAATGGCGTCGGAGAGGGTGGGAATGTGGCTCATGGTGTCTCGGACCGGGGCGTTGTCGGGCAAAGGTGTTCGGGGCATTCTCTACGGAACCTGCTCGGTATTCTGATGGAATCCCGATGCTTTGAATTCTGAATTCAGAGTTCAAATGAAGTATACTCGATGCCGGAAAAAATTTCCCGGCAAATGTTTCTCCGAGGATTTGCCTGCTGCGCGGGTGATTGTGACCCGTTTTTATTACTCTGATGAAAGTGCCGGTGCCTTGCCGCTGACGCGGAGGCGAGCCGCGCACCCGACCGTCCCGAAGGAGTCCCGATGGCTGCCCCTGAGATTCATGACCAGACCGCTGCTGCGCTGATTGCCCGTTACCTGAAACGCATCGGTGTGCAGCGGGTCTATGGCCTGTGCGGCGGTCACATCATGCCGATATGGATGCGGCTGGATGCTGAGGGCATCCGCATTGTCGATGTGCGTGATGAACGCGCGGCGGTCTACATGGCCCATGCGGAAGCGGAGCTGACGGGCGGGCTCGGCGTGGCGCTGGTCACGGCCGGCCCGGGGGTGACGAATGCGATCACCGGTATCGCGAATGCGCATGTCGCGCGCGCGCCGGTGCTGGTGCTCTCGGGCCTGCCGCCAATGCCGCAGGAGAATCGCGGCGCGTTGCAGGACATCGTGCACACCGATCTCGTGCGCAGCATCACCCGCTATGCGCGCACCGCGCATAACGTCGATCTGGTCTTGCAGGAGATTGACGAGGCGGTGTCGCGTGCAGTGGGGCAGGGCGGCGAGCCGGGCCCGGTGTATCTGGATGTGCCGGTAGATGTGCTGCGCGCGACCGTCAGCCCGGCGGTGCAGCTGCCGGAACGCTTCCTGCCGCGCGCCGCGATGGCGATCACGCCCGATGCCGAGGCCGTGCGCGAGGCGGTGGAATTGCTGTGGACAGCAAAACGTCCGCTGATCATCTCGGGGCGTGGCGCGAAGGGGGCAGGCAAAGAATTGTGCGAGCTGCTGTCGCGGCTGGGCGCGCCGTATCTGGACACTGGCGAGAGCCGGGGTCTGGTGCCTGATACGCATGACGGTGTGGTCGCGGCGATGCGCGGCACAGTGATGCAGCAGGCGGATCTGGTGCTGACCGTCGGACGCCGTCTGGATTTTCAGCTGGCCTATGGCTCGCCGGCCGTGTTCGGCGATGCGCGTTTCGTGCGCATTGCCGATTGTGCCGCCGAGTTGCGTGACAACCGGCGTGGCGCAGTCGAAGTGCTCGCCAGCGTGCGTCTGGCGTTGCAGGCGATGCTGGATGTCGCCGGCGAGAGGCCGTCTGCGGTGGACACGAACTGGGTGGCCAGCCTGCGCGCCAAGCATCTCGAGCGCTCGGACAAGCTGCAGAAAAGCATGCGCGAGGCACCCGCAGGCAGCGATGGCCTGATGCACCCGAACCGAGTGCTGGCGGCGCTGCGCGATGCGCTGCCGGAGAATGCGGTGGTGGTGGCCGATGGCGGAGACTTCCTGAGCTTTGCCCGCGTCGGTCTGCCTGCCTCGACCTATCTCGATCCGGGCTCGCTGGGCTGCATCGGGGTGGGCACGCCCTTTGGCGTGGCGGCCAGCCTCGTCTGCCCCGATCAGCCGGTGGTCGTGGCCACCGGCGATGGTGCGTTCGGCTTCAATGCAATGGAGCTGGACACGGCCGCGCGCCACAAGGCGCCGGTGCTGGTGGTGGTGGCCAACAATGGCTCGTGGGCGATCGAGGTCAGGGATCAGCAGGAGACGCACGGCAAAGTGGTCGGCACACGTCTGCAGTTCTCTGATCATGCGGCGATGGCAAAGGCCTTCGGGCTGTATGCCGAGCGCGTCGAGCGCGCCGAAGATCTGGAGGGTGCGATCGCGCGTGCGATGGCGAACCGTCCGGCACTGCTGGATGTGCTGGTCACGCCGGAGGCCGTGTCGTCCGATGCCAAATCCGGTCTGGCCTGGGTGCCGGATCTTCAGCCTCTGTCGGCGTGGGATGAGGCCGAGCAACGCTGGCGTGCGGGTGAGTAAGCTACACTCGGCACCTGCGCATGATGAACCGAGCTGTTTTCGCGTCACGGATTCACGATAACAGCAAGAACAACCCATCCTGATGAAAATCCTCGAAACCCAACCCAAGCTGGTGGAGCAAGTCCACAAGGCGATACTGGCAGAGATCGCCGGCGGCAAGTTGCGCCCGGGCGAGCGCATCATTCAGGAACAGATCGCGCAGGAACTGGGTGTCTCCCGCCAGCAGGTGCAGCAGGCGCTGATCCTGCTGCGCACGCAGGGTGTGCTGCGCGATGCGCCCGGTCGCGGCCTGCTGGTCGCACCGCTCGATCCGCAGTTCGTGCGGCAAATGTACGAGGTGCGTGCAGTGCTCGAAGGACTGGCGTTTCGCAAGGCGGCGCAGAATTTCACCCCGGACGCACGGGCGCGCGGCGAGGCCTTGCTCGCTGCGGGACGCGCTGCGGTGCTGTCCGGATCAGTGAGCGACATGATTGCCGCGGACATGGCGTTTCACGATTACATCTACGCATTGGCGGACAACCCGATGATCGGCCCGGCCATGGAAACGCAATGGGTGAACACCCAGCGGGTGATGGGTTCGGTCCTGCTGTCCGCTGACAAGCCGCGCGATATCTGGGACGAGCATCAGGCGATGTTTGATCTCGTGGCGCGGGGCGACGGCGAGGGCGCCGAGGCCAGTGCGCGCCGGCATATCGATGAAGCCGCGAGCTTCATGACGCAGCGACTGCGCGATCAGCTGGACGCCGAGAACGCGCCTGCCGGCTGAGCGCCCCACATGGCAGTGGTTGTCCGTCGCCTTACCCTTTCCCCTTAGCCCATGCTGCCCGGCCGTCCCCAGCGCGCAGGCACCACGTCTCTCGCACGTACCGCTCAGCGGCCACGGGGGCCACTGAGCGGCGTCGGAGCATCCTGAAGCCCCATCGCCCCCCTGTCCCTCCCGCCGCCGAGAGTTGGTCGGCGCGGCTGAACGCCAGCATTTCCGTCCCATTTCCTGCGAGTTGTCACTCCTGAAAAATCTTTGCTTGACAGCCTGAATTTGCAGGAATTACCCTAGCCTCCAGTTTGAACTCTGAATTCAGAGTTCATAAAACCGGAAAATAAGTTTAAAAACATTGCGCTAATAGCAATACCGGGGGAGTAAGCGGGGACAGGTTCCGGTATCTGAATGCGTGTCCGTCTGCTTGCCCGCCGATGCTGACGGAGATGAGCAAGACCATGACATACCCCTGCGATCACGCCACCCCGACCCGGGACGATGAACCTGCCAGCAGTCAGCGCCGGCTGGTGCTGAAACTGGCCACGGTATCGGCGGCCGGCGGCTGCGCGCTGCAGCTGGGCACAGCACAGGCCGACGACAGCGGCGCCGGCATGCGCAAGGGCGACCTGCTGGTGCCGGCCAAGGGCGATGCCACTGCGCCGCTGAAGGTGTCGGACATTCAGGTCGGTGCCAAGCCCGTGCTGGCCTTTCCTTTCGATCTGTCGCAGAAAAAAGCGCGCGATGAATCGCGGCTGAACAAGCTCCTGCTGGTGAAGCTCGATGAGGCACAGATGAGCGACGAGATGAAGGCTGTCGCCATCCAGGGCGTGGTCGCGTTCTCTGCGATCTGCACGCATCAGGCCTGCGATGTCACCGAGTGGCGCGCGCAGGAAAAGCTGCTGATGTGCTTCTGCCATTTCTCGAAATTCGATCCATACACCGCGGGTTCCGTCGCCAAGGGACCCGCATCGCGCAGCCTGCCGAACGTGCCGCTGTCGCAAATCGATGGCGTGCTGACGATTGCCGGAGACTTCTCCGCCAAGCCGGGCGCCTGAAAGAAAAATATCTCGTCAAGAGATGTTGGGGGAAGGCTGCTGCCATCGTGCAGACAGTCCATATCGTTGCAAGAGGAGACACACATGAAATTCAACAAGAAACAGCTGGCCATCGCGCTGGCCTTTTTGCCGGTGCTCGCAG
>JACCEC012757367.1_pt1 | contig 10754 bp, 9 predicted proteins | sample 7450121 | NCBI WGS metagenome assembly JACCEC01 (sample SAMN15323455, study PRJNA562643) | freshwater metagenome | isolation source: river surface water | place: USA:Blue River Watershed | collected 2017-08-18 | reverse complement strand
GGAGGGTTTCGCGAAGACCTTCCGCGCTGGGAATCCGAATTTGGCGAGGGGGTGCGAAGTACAGCCCCGCCGCCTGCTGAAATCATCGTTTTCTATCAGAATGGAATATCGCCCCGTAAATTTCCGAATCCTGATTTCTCGTCGCTCCCCAGGTTTTACGCACGGAAAAATCCGGCGGTCGGGGCCGAAGTGGAGCTCGTAGGGGAGGTGTCCAATCCGGCTGGAACCTCGGCTAAGACCCAAGTTCTTTACGATATCGAGCAAGTGGCCATCCAGAACCTGGAAGAAAAGTACGGGAGCTTAGTGGCCAAGAAGTTGGCCGGATTGATCGTCAAAGAGACGCTGGCTGATCAGATCGAGCGAAGCACGAAAAGCCCTCTGGCGGGCTTTCTGGCCCGTGTGGCCATGTACGCGAGCGATCAGGCCGATTGTCGCTCTTGGGCGCTCCTGCCGAAAGACCTTCAGATGGCCCGTCTGGAAGTCCCGCCCGGGGTCCATGAGGTGCGTCTGACTCCGGTGGGTCCATTCGGAGAACGCCTTCAGCCGCTTCCTGGAAAAGTCGTTTCCGTAGCGGCTGGCCAAAAAGTATTCGTCAATTTCCGTTATTTGCCCTGAATGCCGCAGTGAGTTAAGTTCGGCTGCGTGACGTCAGCATCGCCCAACCGAGTTCCCATTCAGCACCCCGATTACCGCTATCCGGAATCGAGGAATCCTTATTACCGAAAGATCCGGGAACTTCCGGAGCGTTTGGTCTTTGGAGACCAGGATACCGAGTGCCACGTCGGGGAGTGGCGTAGCCAGTTCTTAGATGCGACTGAAAAAACTGCGAATGCCAAAGCAGAAACTTCGGGCAGGCGTGCGCTCCATGTCGAGATTGGCTGCAATGGGGGCCATGTCTCTTTGGAGTGGGCTGCAAGGAACCCCGCCGATTTGTACATCGGCTTGGACTGGAAGATGAAGCAGATCCACCGGGGAGGCGAGAAAGCCCAGAACCGGAAGCTGCGAAATCTCATTTTCCTGAGGGCTCATGCCGAGCGCCTGAAATACGTTTTTGCACCGGGAGAAGTCGACTTTCTGTACCTTTACTTCCCGGACCCCTGGCCCAAGAAGTCCCAGCGGAAGAACCGGTTCATCAATCCAGGAAACCTGGACATGCTGGCCGGGATCGTCCGACCGGGAGGGGTCTTTCACATCAAGACCGATCACCCCGGGTACTTCGAATGGATGGAGGAATCCTTGAAGGCGGCTTCGCCTTTTTGGAGCATCCTGGAACGGTCTGCGGACTTGCATCAGGGGCACCCTTCACCCACTGATCTGACCATTCCTGAGGTCACTCTCTTTGAAAGAATTTTCATTCGAGAGGGACTGCCCATCCACAGCTTGAAGCTTCTACGCCGGGAGTAACTCCCATGGCCCTCCGTTTTTTTCGGAGGCCGTCTGGCGGACCTGCGTCCGTTCAGGCCGCCAGACGGTGCGTATTGCGCTTCAGACAACTTTCATCAGCTCAGAGCTATCAGCCCAGGAGCTTGAGAACCAATTGAGAGCTTTGATTGGCCTGGCCCAAGACCGAGACGTTCGCCTGGGTCAAGATCGAGCCTTTGGTCAACTCGCTGGTCTCTTCAGCCATGTCCGTGTCGCGGATACGCGAGTTGGCGGCCGAGAGGTTTTCAGTGCTGATCTGCAAGTTGTTGATGGTGCTCATCAAGCGGTTTTGCAGGGCACCGAGACCGGCGCGGTTGCTGTTCAGGCGGTTCAGAGCGCTGTCGATCATTGCCAGGTTTTCCTGAGCGCCGATTCGATTCTGCGTGCTGACGCCACCCAAGCCTAGGCTCGCGAGAGTCGTGTTCGCTTCCGTAGTGTCGTAGTAGAAGCGATCTTCGAGCGGGCTGTTTTTCGTGCCGATCTGGATTTCCAGATTGGCTTCGCTGCCATCGAGCAGCTTGCGGCCGTTGAAGTCGGTGGAGGCGGCGATCCGGTCCACTTCAGACTTCAGAGCCTGCATTTCCTTATCGATGAAGCTTCGTTCCGTGTCACCGATAGTGTCTGAAGAAGCTTGGATCGACAGTTCGCGCATCCGGATCAGGATGTTCGAAACTTCGTTCATCGCACCTTCGGCCACTTGAATCATCGAAACGCCATCGTTCGCGTTCCGGGTGGCTTGCTTCATCGATCGGATGTTGGCCTTCAACTTTTCGCTGATGGCCAAACCGGCGGCGTCGTCGCCTGCGCGGTTAATGCGCGAACCTGAGGAGAGTCTCTCCAGGCTGCGGCTAGTGTTGTTTCCGTTCAGTCCCAAGAAACGTTGAGCCGAAATCGAACTCACGTTAGTAGCGATACGCATTCCCATTTTATTTATCCTCCGGGTAACATCTCAATTTCCTCCTCCATGAATTTTTCTTCCTTGTAGGTGGGCATCCCTTGCCCGCTTACATGTGACCTTTCGGCGGACGCGGTTTGGACTTGAGAAAAAAGCTGAAAAATATCGCGTACTTATACCTTATCAAGATTGTCAGGTATTGAGTGATTTGCGTAAAACCCCTGAAAATGCCGAGGTTTTTCGACTTTTTTTGGATTTCTAAATTCGGCGAAATTCACGCAAAAAACCGCGCAAAAACTTTCAGGACGATTCGCGAGAAGTTCTCAAACGCGGCGAGTCGAGGTGCCTTGCTACGAGAAAAACTCGAATTGAAATGCAAAAAGCCTGACCCCGGGGAGGGATCAGGCTCTTTGAGTTCTTCGAACTGCTCAGGGAGGGGGGCCTCCCGAGCCGCTTTCGTTTACTTCTGGGTTTTCTCGACCACGAAGCTGCGCTGGGTGGTTTTTCCACCGGCGTAGGTGAATTTCACGGTGATCGGGTTTTTACCCGGCTCGAGTGGAATATAGTCGGTCGAATATTTGCCAGGGCCTTCGTCGGTAAAAACTGTCGCTGAAAAGCGGTTGGCCGAGTTTTGAATGCTAATTTGCTCGAATTTGACAGGAGGGGTGGCTGAAGCTGGATTTCGGTTGCTACCCGGCTTCGCTGCTGGAGCGTCGGGGGCGCAGGCCGTGCCTTTTAGGCGAATTTTGCCTGCGGTGGTGGCCACTTCCGGGCTTTCTTCGCAGGGCACTTCAATGTTTTGAAGAGGGGCAGCGGGGTCGCTTGCGACGTTTCGCTGCGGGTCACTCGGAAGATCCAAGTTCACAACCGTGCCGGGGTGAAACCCCTGCTGATCGTAAAACAGGTTGTAGACCGAGTGCACAAACACACTCGATACCAAGCCGAAGATTGCGAATTCTACTGGATTGATTTTGGTTGGACGCATGGCCGAGAGCGCTCCCTTACAGAGGGATATCGGCTTCCGCCCGGCAGGCCTTTAATGAAGCGGTGCTTTGGGGTAGGGAAGGAAGCGATGGATATTCTGAGCCAATCCGCGCTCGTGGTGGCGATTACAGCGGTGGCCTGGGGGCTGTCCGTCCTGGCGCGCGACGTCCGCAACAAGCTTTACTTGGGCTACGCGCTTTTGTGCGTCGCGATCTCAGCCTGGGCGTTTTTCTTCTTCCTGTCGCGACTGGTGCCGGGCCACGGCTGGTACGCATTCCATTTACTGGCGAATCTCTGGATTACTCCCCTAGCACTTGGGTTTATCCGTTCTTTGACGCGCCTCCAGGACCGCCCGGGACGAATTCTTTTCGATTTTTCGTGGATTTCCGCTTTGGCGCTCTCGTCGCTGCTGCTTCTTCCGGGAAAGAGCCCATCCTGGCTGAAAACGTTGGTCCTTTTTCACCCGGTTCTGGTCGTGGCGCAGATTCTCCTGATGATGGCCGTCGATTTTCGGCTCGATCGGCGTCCGGGCTACCGTCCCGCAAAAGCGCCCGCCGTGGGCTTGGGAAGGCGTTACCTGATTTACTTAGGCGCGCTCGCGGTCTTGGGGACGTCCATTATGGATCACGTCCCAAAGGCCGGCGCTGCGGTTCCCGTCATCGGGAACTTCGCGTTGATCGTTTATTTGTATTTTCTTTCGAGAGCGATCACTCAACAGCGACTCTTGAACTTCGGGGCAGTGTTGTCGCGCTTCTTGGTACTGCTCTTTATTTCGCTTCTTCTGACGGGCATTTATTCACTGCTGCTGGCCACGATTGCGGACAAGCCAGCGCTGTTTCTTCTCAATTCTTTCATCATCTCGTTTCTGGTTGTCGTCATGCTCGATCCTTTGCGGTCGGGCGTTCGTTGGCTGACCGAGCGGCTTCTCACTCAGAAGCACCGCCGCCTGACCGCGCAGGTCCAAGTAGCGCAGAGGCGACTCAGCGGAGTTCTGTCTTTATCGGCACTGTTTCGGGAACTTTCGGCCATGCTAGACCGGGTTTTGCCCGTCAGCGGAGTGGGCCTATTTCTGCTCACTGCCGATGGGACGCGCTTTCGGCGGCGCATGGCCAAAGGCTTGCCCTTGGCCGATGACGAAGGCGTAACCGAGATTCTGTCGGGTCATGGACTGATTTCGTATTCGCTAGAGCGCTTGCGACGGGGGCGGCTGCCCGTAGTTTTGGGCCCGGTCCTAGAGGCCGAAATCGAGCGCTCGGCTTCCCGAGCGCAGCGTGAACTTCTGTCTGAGCTCCTTTCGGCCTTGAAAGGCTTGGGCGGGAATTTGTTCATTCCTCTCGAAGAAGAGGAAAAGCTCTTAGGCTTTGTCGTCCTTCAGGCGCCCGAGCCTCCTTCGGCTTGGGCGGGGAACTGGGGTTTTCTGGAAGAGCTCTACCCGTACTTTCAAGCGCTTGCGCGCACGTTAGGCACTCTGGAAGTTTACGTGCAAGCGCGGGAGAAGGACCGCTTAGCCGCTTTGGGAGAAATGGCAGCAGGTCTGGCTCATGAAATTAGAAATCCGCTGGGCGCCATTCAAGGGGCCGCGCAGCTCCTCGGGAGTGATCCCGAGAAACCCGATTCACGCTTTGCTCAGGTGATTGTCGAAGAAGTGAGGCGCTTAGACCGAGTGGTGAGTCAGTTCCTGGATTTCTCCAAGCCCAGGAATCCTGAATTGAAGCCGGTCGAGCTCAACGACCTGGCACGTGCGGCAGTCGAACGGATGAAAGCGGGCCTTCGTCCAGGCCTTGAGCTTGGGTTTCGGGAGTCGGGCAAATCGGCCTGGGTTTTGGCTTCGCCCGAGCCTTTGATGCAAGTTTTGATCAACCTCGTTCAAAACGCGGCGCGCGCGACACTCGAGAAGGCTTCTCCGAGGGTTCAAGTGCGAGTGGAGTCGCAGCGCTTTGGCCAGCAGATGCAACATGCTGTGGTAGTAGAAGACAACGGGCGCGGCATTCCTGAAACGGATCGCGATCGCCTCTTCATCCCGTTTTTCACGACCGACCCCCAGGGCACGGGCTTGGGACTACCGATTTGCCAGCGCATCGTGGAATCACAAAACGGGCGAATCGAAGTGAAGAGTCGCGTGGGTGAGTTTTCGCGATTCTCGGTCATTTTGCCGGAAGCCGGAGCAGAACTCGGGCAGGATGAGCGGAAGGGAGACTTCAATGGCTGATGGGCAGGGGGCTGCACGCGTTTTGGTAGTCGATGACGAAAAGAACATCACGCTCGTGGTCCAGGCCATGCTGGAGCGAGCGGGCTTTCAGGTCACTGCGCTGAATGATTCTTCGCGCGTCGCTGAGGCTTTGGACGAAGAAGAGTTCCACGCCGTGCTGAGCGACCTCCAAATGCCGGGCTTAGGCGGGATGGAGATTTTGGCCCACTGCAAAGCCGAGTACCCCGAGCTTCCCGTGGTGATTCTGACCGCTTATGGAACGGTCGAAAACGCCGTGCAAGCTTTGAAAGCGGGCGCTTTTGATTTCGTCACAAAGCCCTTTGATCAGCAGGAACTTTTGGATTCTTTGACAAAGGCCGTCCAGACCTGCCGGGCGCGGCGCTTGGAGCCGCTGCCGATCACGCCTTGGGCTGAGGCAGCCGAAGGCGCTTCGGATTCGGTAAGTACCGGGCAGTCTTTGTCTTCGATTTCCTCGATCATCGGCGCAAGCCCCTCGATGCAGGAAGTGTTTCGAGTCATCGCGAAGGTTGCGCCCACTTCCAGTACGGTCATGATTTACGGTGAAAGCGGAACGGGGAAGGAACTCGTGGCGCAGGAAATTCACCGAAATTCCCCGCGCTCCAAAAAGGGCTTCGTCAAAATCAACTGCGCCGCGATTCCTGCCAATTTGATCGAGAGTGAGCTTTTCGGTCACGAGCGGGGCGCTTTTACCGGTGCGGTGAGCTCAAAGCCCGGGCGCTTTGAGTTAGCGAATGAGGGGACGCTCTTACTCGATGAAGTGGCCGAAATGCCGCTCGAGATGCAGGTGAAGCTTCTTCGCGTTTTGCAAGAGCAGGAGTTCACCCGCGTGGGCGGGCTACATCCGATTCGAGTGGACGTGCGAATCGTCACTGCGACCAATAAAGACCTGGAAGCAGAAGTGAAGGCGGGTAGGTTCCGTGAGGATTTGTTTTACCGCTTGAACGTCGTGCCGGTCAGACTTCCGCCTCTTCGCGAGCGCCGCGAAGACGTGGAAGCTTTGGTGAGGATCTTCATTCAAGAGTTTTCAAAAAAATTGAAAGTCCGGATCGCTTCGATTGAGCCTGCGTGTTTGGAAGCATTGAAACAGCACGCTTGGCCCGGAAATATTCGGCAGCTCGAAAACGTGATCGAGCGCATGGTATTGATGGCGGATTCGGAAGTACTGCGCGTATCGGATTTGCCAGTGGAGCTTCGTCCTGAGCCCGTATCACTGGGGGTGGCGGGCGAGGGCGGCGGGGAGTCGAGCTTCAAGGAAACCGTTCGCCTTCGGACTCAAGCTGTTGAGCGAGAACTGATCGAGAAAGCCTTAGAAGAACTCGGCGGGAACGTAACTCGAACAGCCGAGAAACTGGGCATTTCCCGAAAAGGCCTTCAGCTGAAGATGAAGGAACTGGGAGGGCGCAGGTAAACTTGCGCCCGTACTCGCTGCGTCCGAAAAGCAGACTCGAGCTGCTTAGAAAAAATATTCTTGCATAACAATGCGCAACGAATAGCGGCATATCTCTGCGCATGACAGAACGTTCACCGATCAAGCGCATCAGCATCATGATCCGAGAGGATCAGTACGAGCAGCTCTCCAAGGCAGGGCTGAACATGAGCGCGTTCATCCGGGACCTGATTGAGGATCACTTTAGCGAGGACGTCATCACACTTCGGGTGACGAAAAAGTCCAAAGCTCTTTATGAGCGAGTGGTCACGAACACGGGTGCAGCCGACGCCGATATTGAGCCATTTCTGGCCGATGTCCTTCGCAAGCTACTCGACGAACGTCTATCGAAAATCAAAGAATTGAAATCGGAACTGGAGAAGTGACTCATGACTGCCCTTTTATTGGTTTCGGCCTGGAAGGTCCTGGTCGGCATCGGTGTCGTGCTCATTATCAGCGAGATCTTTGTGCCGGGCTTCGTGATGCTCCCTGCGGGGATCGGCTTTTTACTAGCAGCGATCGTCGGGGCCTTCACGAATCAGTGGATTCCCCTCTTAGCGGCGTTGGCGGCCTCTGAGCTGGTTGTGTTCTGGTTCTTTAAGAATGTCCTGAAAAGTTACCACGGAAAAACTAAGGCTTACACGAACGCCGAAGGGATGATTGGGGCGGAATGCAGGGTTACCGAGGCCATTGTGAGTGGCGGAACCGGCTACGTGAAACTCTACGGGGATCTGTGGATGGCGAAGAGCACCACGGGCGAGGCTTTGGAAAAAGACCTGCGCGTGGTGATCGTGAAGACCGAAGGCAACAAAGTTTATGTCGAGCGAATGGTCTGATTGAAGATTCGATTCTTGAATCGGAGCTATTTGAGAGTTGAGATGAGGAAGGGACCCAAATGGAATTCTCAGTGTTTATGAGCTACGTTTTAGCGGCGATTGCGGTTTTTTTTGGATTGATGGTGTTGTTTTCGGCAATTCGCATTGTCCAGCAAGGTCAGTGCATCATTATTGAGAGGCTGGGAAGTTACTCTCGGATTTTGAAAAGCGGTTTGAATGTGACCGTTCCCTTTGTGGATCAGTCGAGAGAGATTTCCTGGGTCGTCGGTGGGAATGTCTTTTCGACCGCGAGGATCGATATGCGCGAGACCGTCTTGGATGTTCCAAGTCAGGCGGTGATCACGCGGGACAACGTGACGATCGAAATCGACGCTCTTCTCTATATTCAAATCATCGACCCGGTCAAAGCAGCCTATGAGATTGCGAATCTTCCGCTGGCGGTCGCTCAGTTGGCTCAAACCACTTTGCGCAACGTGATCGGCGAGCTCGACCTTGACCACACTCTGACTTCCCGCGATACGATCAACGCAAAGCTGAAGACGGTACTTGATGATGCGACTGACAAGTGGGGCACCAAGGTGAACCGCGTGGAGATCAAGAACATCACGCCACCGCAGGAAATTCAGGTTGCCATGGAAAAGCAGATGCAAGCGGAGCGCGAACGCCGTGCGAAAGTGCTCGAGGCGGAAGGAGATAAGCAAGCCAGGATCTCTCGTTCCGAGGGCATTCGGCAGGAACAGATCAACTTGGCAGATGGGGATAAAGAAGCGCAGATCCGGAAAGCTCAAGGTGAAGCTTCAGCAATCAAAGCGGTCGCAGAAGCGAAGAAAGACGCCATCGCACAAATCAAGTCGGCGCTAGCGGATCCTGCCCTGACCGTGCAGTTCATGGTGGCTACGAATTACCTCGAGCAGTTTGGCAAATTCGTTCAGAAACCCGGCGACAAGGTTTTTGTCCCTTACGAAGCTTCGACGGCGCTGGGATCTTTTGGGGGCATTCAAGAGATGCTTTCCAAAGCGGTCGGGGCGAAGGCCGAGTAAGCGAGATTTTTCGAGGGTCGAGTTGAAGAGGGTCAGGCTTCGACATTGAAGTCTGACCCTTTTCCTTTTGGGTGAGTTGAAAGCGCTTCGGGGAACGGCGCGGTTACCGTGCTTGGGCTGCGCCGCTGGGACTGCCTGCGCTTCGCTTGGAACCTTGAGCTGCTTTGAGGCGACCACTAGGGCTCAGGTGTCCAAAACGCTGGACGAGCTCGGCTTGAACGCTTTCCAAGTGGGAGGTGAGTTCCGAAAATTCCGGATCGCCTTTCAGGCCTTTTTTGCAGTTTTCCGCGCCCTTCCAGAATTCATCGACTGAGTGAAAATCGCGCTCTAAGCGCGCTTCTGTCTCTCTTTGCTCTTTTCTCAGTTGCTCGGTTTGGGCATCCAAGCCTCGTTGGTCGGCTACTTGTTCTGCTGCCAGTTCTTCGAGCTTTGAAAACGAGTTGGCCGCTTCCTGACCCACCAGCATCGGGTCCTGGGCCTGAAGTTCTCGCGCTCCGTTCTGAGGGTCATAAAGAAGGACGGTGAGATCGCCGTTGGGCGACAAGCTGACTGACACGCGTTGCTCGGGCGAAAGCTGTGATTGAAGAGAACTTTGAAGTGCCGCGCGCAGTGTGGAAGCGCGTGCTGATCGATCTTTCTTCCTCCCTAGGAAAGTGTCGGTCACCTGCTTTTCGCGGCTCTCGATTTCGCGAAGCGACTGATTGAGCGAGAAAGCTTGGGCGCACTCGGTATGGCAGCGGCGAAGGTAAGAGTCGAAAGTTTGCCTTAGCAGCGCTTGAAACCGCTTTCGAAGCGCAGGCGTGTTGGCGTGCGCATTGAGGGCGGGTGCCTGTTTGATGGGAGTCGAAGGTTCGCGGTTCAGTTCCCGCTTGAGACGGGGTTCGAAAGCGACGTCTTGCGGAGGCGCGGCTTCTTCCAGCTTCGCAGACGGGAAGCGCGAATCCCCGCGCGCCTGCGGATCGCCTAAGCTGAAGCCAAGCGGCCAGGTCGACCGCCCCAAGCCTGGGTGAGCTAGGGGAAGAGAAGTGAGCGTGATGGCGTTTTCTTCCGGAGGCTTTGCTTTCCACAGAAGGGAATAGCCGCCTTCGGGAGTGAAGACCCAAAGGGTTTTTGCCTGGCCGTCGCCCGAGGCGGTTTCCTGGGATTTTTCTTGGGGTGACTCAACCGCGAGCACAAAAAAAGGCGAGGCGGAGGATGAATCTCTAGCCGTTCTGGCGGGCGCATAATTACCCAGCGCCCAAGCCTCTTTCGGGCGCGAGAATTCCTGCGAGAGCTTTTGATTGGCCATGACGCAGCCAAGCAGCGACTGCATGGGGTTATTCTCGGGCTCAGGAACTTTCGCCAATGCAGACCCAGAAAGGGCCAACGTGAATACGAATGCGAGCGCAAGCGCGTGGATCGCTGATGGGAATCGGGTGCGCGCTTCTCGTTCAGGATGAATCATGACGAGTGCCTTCCTACCACGCGGGACCCAGACCCGTCGGTTAGGTTTTTGTTTCAAAGCTTACTGCGCTTGGCCTGCGCCGCTTGCGTTTCCAGCGCCTGATTTTTTACCTGATGAGGGCGTCTGGCCATTTCTGGCTCGAAGCTGCAGCGCCTTGAGGCGGTCGAGCTCGGCCACCACGGAACGGTAGAAAGGCGCAAATTCTTCGTCTTCGTTCCAGTGATCTTTTTCTAAAGCAGCTTTGCAGCCTTTTAAGCCGCCCAGGAAATCTTCGAACGTTTTGCCTTTGAGTAAATCTGCGATGACTTGTTTTGCGTCCTGCTGAAGGCGCTCAAAGCCCTGTTCGATTTCTGCTTCTTTCCTTTTGATGTCTTTCTTCGTCGCTTCCGGAGTTTCCGGGCCTTGATCGAGTTCCCTTAAGTTGTCTTGCTCGAGTTCAAGAGCATCTTCGCGTTCTTTGAGTGAAGCTTGGCGTTT
>JACCEC012151533.1_pt1 | contig 10756 bp, 6 predicted proteins | sample 7450121 | NCBI WGS metagenome assembly JACCEC01 (sample SAMN15323455, study PRJNA562643) | freshwater metagenome | isolation source: river surface water | place: USA:Blue River Watershed | collected 2017-08-18 | reverse complement strand
GGCTCGAGCCTTGGCCTGATGTGCTGCTCTGGCTGCCTCGCGTAAAGCTCAGCAAGAATTTCATCGAGTTCGTTCTTTTGGGTCAATTCTTAGCTAGCTCAATCTCAATCAGGCCGGAGTCGCCAATCGATAGCTCACCGGAGACCGATGCTGCAGCTATTGCAAATTCCACCGCAAGGGTCTCGTTAGCAATGAACTCTCGGTGCGCCTCAAGAGCTGACACTGAACCTTCGTCGCATCGAATGGTCAAAGAAATGCGGTCCTAAACGTCCAGCCCGGCATCCTTACGAGCCTGCTGAATGTGTCGAATTGCATCGCGTGCCGCACCCTCAGCCTCAAGCTCAGGCGTCAGAACGGTGTTTAGCAGCACAAAACCGGTAGAGGTAATACCAACCGCTTGATCTGAATCCGCCTGGTTTGCAACCATTGCCACTTCAAATTCGCCTTCAAAGAGTTCGGTGCCATCAACCAGAACCAAATCACCCTTTTGTGACCAGTTGCCAGCCTTAGCCTCGCGAATAATTCGCTGGACATCGCCACCGACGCGTGGACCTAGGGCCCTTGCGTTGACTGTAAGCGACTTAAGTAGTCCATACTGCCCAGCCACCTCATCGGAGGCCTGAACCACCGATACCTGCTTCACGTTTAGCTCTTCTGCAATTAGGTCTGCATATGCTGCAAGGCTTTGCGCGTTAGGCGCGGCGATGGTGAGATCACTCAGTGGCAAACGAACACGAAGGCCTGCGGACTTTCTCAGCGCCTGCGCAACAGAGGCAGCCTCACGAATGGCGTCCATGTCCAAAACCAACTGCTCGTCGGCTGGGAATTCAGATGCATCTGGCCAGCTCTCAAGGTGAACTGAGCGCCCTGCGGTTAGTCCACGCCACATTTCCTCAGCGGTCAGCGGTAGTAGCGGAGCTACCACGCGCAATACGGCTTCAAGCACTGTGTAAAGAGTGTCGAAAGCGTCTTTGTCACCCTCCCAGAAACGATCACGAGAGCGGCGCACGTACCAGTTGGTTAGCACCTCGGCGAAGTCTCTGACCTTTGCGCTCGCCTGGTAGCTGTCAAAGACATCGAGGTCAGCCTGCACGTCCTCGATCAGCTTGCGAGTCTTGGCCATGATGTAGCGGTCAAGTAGCTGCTGAGAAGAAGTTGATGGCGAAGCCTCGTAGTTTGCGGCGTTGGCGTAGAGCGCAAAGAAGTAGTAGGTGTTCCAAAGCGGCAACAAGGCCTGACGGACACCCTCTCTAATTCCCTGCTCGGTAACCGATAGGTTTCCACCGCGCAGGATTGGGCTAGACATCAAGAACCAACGCATAGCGTCAGAGCCATCGCGGTTGAACACCTCGTTGACATCTGGGTAGTTGCGCAGGCTCTTAGACATCTTCTGTCCGTCATTGCCCAGCACGATGCCGTGGCTAATGGCGTTCTTGAAAGCTGGTCGGTCAAACAGTGCGGTGGCTAGAACGTGCAGGGTGTAGAACCAGCCCCTGGTCTGCCCGACATACTCAACGATGAAGTCGCCCGGGAAGTGAGAGTCGAACCAGTCCTGGTTCTCAAACGGATAGTGCACCTGAGCGAATGGCATTGAGCCAGATTCGAACCAGCAGTCCAAAACCTCTGGGACGCGGCGCATCATCGACTTACCGGTTGGGTCTTCTGGGTTAGGGCGAACTAGCTCATCGATCACAGGGCGGTGGAAGTCAGATGGGCGAACACCGAAGTCAGCCTCCAGCTCCTCCATCGATCCGTAGACATCGACACGTGGGTAGTTTGGGTCGTCCGATTTCCAAACTGGAATCGGTGCTCCCCAGAAACGGTTGCGAGAAATCGCCCAGTCGCGAACATTCTCCAACCACTTACCAAAGCTGCCGTTCTTGGTGTGCTCAGGGACCCAGTTGATCTCCTGGTTTAGCTCCAGCATGCGATCGCGCAACTTGGTGGTCTCAACAAACCAAGAGGAAACCGCCTTGTAAATCAGCGGGTTCTTGCAGCGGTAGCAGTGTGGGTAGCTGTGCTCGTATGAGGCCTGGCGCAGCAAGCGCCCCATGGTCTTTAGGTCTTGGGTGATTGGCTTGTTGGCATCAAAGACGTGCTGCCCCTGGTAAGGAGCAATGACCGAGTTGAACTGCCCGCGCTCGTTGATAGAAACGTAGGTTGGAATGCCTGCGGCCTGGCAAACGTTCTGGTCGTCTTCACCGTAAGCCGGGGCTTGGTGCACGATACCGGTGCCGTCAGTGTCGGCAACATAGTCGGCAACCAGCACCTGCCAGGCATTTGCAACATCAAATAGCTCCGGGTTGGCATAGAAGTCGAAGATTCGCGCATACTTCAGGCCGTCTAGTTCGCTACCGAGGTAAGTCTTGCTGATTGCCGCCTTTAGCTCTTCGGCACTCTCGTAACCAAGCTCCTTGGCATAGCCACCGATCAGGTTGGTAGCCATCAGGTATTTGGCAGAGCCATCCTTTGAAGGTGCAACGGCGTACTCAATCTTTGGACCAACCGCTAGGGCGAAGTTGGTTGGCAGAGTCCATGGGGTCGTGGTCCAAGCAACTAGGTTCACGCCATCTAGTTCGTGACCAGGCTTGGTGATTGGGAAGGTGACGCTAACGGACTGGTCCTGGCGGTTTTTGTAAACCTCATCGTCCATGCGAAGTTCGTGGTTGGAAAGTGGGGTTTCGCATCTCCAGCAGTAGGCCAGCACTTTGAAGCCTTCGTAGACCAAGCCCTTTTTGTAGAGCTCTTTGAAAGCCCAGAGCACGCTCTCGGTGTAGTTGGTGTCCAAAGTCTTGTAGTCGTTATCAAAATCAACCCAACGTGCCTGACGAGTCACATAGGTGCGCCAGTCTTCGGTGTACTTCAGAACCGAGGTCTTGCAAAACTCGTTGAACTTTGCAACGCCGAACTTTTCGATCTCAGGTCGACCGGAGATGCCGAGCAGTCGCTCAGCCTCAACCTCTGCGGGAAGACCGTGAGTGTCCCAACCAAAGCGACGCTCAACGCGATTGCCGCGCATGGTCTGGTACCTCGGGATTAGATCCTTGGTGTATCCGGTGAGGAGGTGCCCGTAGTGCGGCAAGCCATTGGCAAACGGAGGTCCGTCGTAGAAAACGAATTCGGGTGCTTCTTCGCTTACACGATTATCAATGGAAGCCTGGAAAGTGTCGTCCTTAGCCCAGTAAGCCAAGACCTCCTCTTCGACCTTTGGGAACGAAGGAGAGGCGAGCGGACCATCAGGTCGGTCTGAGTGCTTTGGATACATCACGGCTTTCGGAGAAGTTCTAGAACTTAACAATGTTAATCTAGAGGCCTGCTAACTCGGAGACTAAATAAGTGAACGCTTCAAAACCAGAACCACTAAGACCGGCCACTATTCCGGATAAGGCTACCGTTGATGGCCTAGAAGCCAAGTGGGTGCCGTCCTGGGAGCAGAACCAAACCTTCGCATTCAATGCCAACGCCCCAAAAGCAAACGTCTTTTCGGTGGACACTCCCCCGCCAACCGCATCCGGCTCGCTGCACGTAGGTCACGTTTTTAGCTACACCCACACCGATGTGATTGCCCGCTACCAGAGAATGCTGGGCAAGGATGTCTTCTACCCAATGGGCTGGGATGACAATGGTCTGCCAACCGAGCGTCGCGTGCAGAACTACTACGGTGTTCGTTGCGACCCGACACTTCCATATGTCGAAGGCTTCACCCCGCCATACGAAGGCGGCGATAACAAGAGCTCAAAGGCGGCCGATCAACTTCCGATTTCAAGACGAAACTTCATTGAGCTCTGTGAGCGTCTAACCGAAGAAGATGAAAAGGCCTTCGAGAACCTGTGGCGCGACCTAGGCATCTCGGTGGACTGGGCACAGACCTACCGCACCATTTCGAAAGAAGCGCAGCAGGTTTCTCAGGCAGCGTTCCTAAACAACCTTGCCCGTGGCGAGGCCTACCAGGCAATGGCTCCAACTCTTTGGGACGTAACCTTCCGCACCGCGGTAGCGCAAGCCGAGCTGGAAGATCGCGAGATGCCAGGTGCCTACCACCGCATCGGCTTTGACGGTCCAGAAGGCAAGATTTTTATCGAGACCACTCGCCCAGAGTTGATTCCAGCCTGCGTGGCGCTAGTGGCTCACCCAGACGATGAGCGCTACCAGCCATTTTTTGGAAAAACCGCAAAGACCCCGCTTTTCGGCGTCGAGGTTCCAATCGTTGCCCACCGCCTAGCCCAGAAGGACAAGGGTTCGGGTATCGCCATGATCTGTACCTTCGGTGACGTAACTGACGTGATCTGGTGGCGCGAACTCAACCTTCCAAACCGAGCCATGATCGGATTTGACGGTCGAATCCTGTCCGAGGCCCCAGAGGTAATCGCTCAGAGCAAGGGTGCCGCACTATTTGCTGAGCTTGCCGGCAAGACCGTTTTCACCGCCAAGGAGATCCTGGTTGAAGCTCTCAAGGCTTCCGGCGACATGATTGGCGAGGCTAAGCCAATTAGCCACCCGGTCAAGTTCTTCGAAAAGGGCGACAAGCCACTCGAGATCGTTTCAACTCGCCAGTGGTACATCACCAACGGTGGCAAGGACAAGGAGCTGTCTCAGCAGCTGATCTCGCAGGGTCGCGAACTTGAGTTCCACCCGAGCTTCATGCGAGTTCGCCTCGAGGACTGGATCAACGGACTCAATGGTGACTGGCTAATCTCTCGCCAGCGATTCTTTGGTGTACCAATCCCGGTTTGGTACAAGCTCGATTCCGATGGAAACCCGCTGTTTGACGAGCGAATCATCCCAACTCGGGAGCAGCTACCAATCGACCCAAGCTCCGATGTCCCAGCCGGCTTCACAGAGGCTGATCGCGGCAAGCCAAATGGCTTCGTCGGCGAGTTGGACATCATGGACACCTGGGCAACCTCATCTCTCACCCCGCAGCTAGCCGGTGGCTGGCTATCCAAGCCGGAGCAGTTTGCCAAGGTCTTCCCATTTGACCTTCGCCCACAGGGTCAGGACATCATCAGAACTTGGCTGTTCTCCACGCTGCTTCGCAGTGAGCTGGAGCACGGCGTGTTGCCATGGAAGAACGCTGCCATCTCGGGCTGGATCCTCGACCCAGATCGCAAGAAGATGTCAAAGTCCAAGGGCAATGTGGTCGTTCCAAATGAACTTTTGGAAACCCACGGTTCGGATGCGGTTCGGTACTGGGCTGCCAGTGCACGTCTGGGCACCGATGCCGCGTTTGACGAAGGTCAGATGAAGATTGGTCGCCGCCTAGCCAACAAGCTGTTGAACGCCGGTCGCTTCGCGCTTAGCTTCGAGCTTCCAGCAGGTGTTACCGAGGTGACCGAGCCGGTCGATCAGGCAATGTTGGCAGCACTGCGAGAGGTCGTAGAGAACGCCACCAAGGCATTTGACGGCTACGACCACACCAAGGCCTTAGAGACCACCGAAACCTTCTTCTGGACCTTCACAGACGATTACCTAGAGCTTGTAAAAGAGCGTGCCTATGGCAACTCTGGACAGTCCGCTCAGGAAATTGGCTCGGCGGTAATTGCCCTGCGAGAAGCACTTGCCATCTTGGTGAGACTGTTTGCTCCATTCATCCCTTTTGCAGCCGAAGAGGTCTGGAGCTGGTGGCAGCAGGGTTCGGTGCACCTAAGCCCCTGGCCAACCCCTTCGGAAATCCAATTCCAAGACCCTGCGATTATGAAGATTGCCAGCACCGCGCTGGTGCAGATTCGCAAGTCAAAGTCAGACGCCAAGCTATCGATGAAGGCAGAAATCAAGACTGCAACCCTCACCGGAGCGAAAGAACTCGAGCTAATTGCTGAGGATCTAAAGTCGGTCGGCAAGATTGCAGAGCTGAAGTTGCTAATTGGCAACGAATTTGCACTTTCGGACTTGGAGTTCGCAACAGAGGAATAGCATTTTGGGATGACTAATCCCCTAATGCAAGCATCTGTCCTAGACAACGAACTTCCAGATTTCGCAAACCTGCGCGATGAGCACTACCTACCAGCCTTTGAGCACGCGGTAGCGGAGCACAACAAAGAAATCGCAGCGATCCTGGCCCAGCCGGTGGTGACTTTCGAGAACACCCTTGAAGCGATGGAGCGCTCGGGTGGTCTACTGAGCACGATGCTGATGGTCTTCTACAACAAGTCATCCAGCGACACCAACGAAACTCTCCAGGAGCTAGAGGCTGAAATTGCGCCTCGATTTGCAGCCCACATGGACAGCATCCGCCTAAACCCAGCGCTCTACGCTCGCATTACCGAGCTTGACGCAAAGCGATCAGAGCTTGGTCTCGAGTCCGCCAGCGATCGCCTACTTAGCAAGTACCTAGAGGACTTCAACTTTGCAGGTGCTGGCCTCAGCGAAGCCTCACGCAAGCGCGTTGCCCAGATCAATGAGCGCTTGAGCTCTTTGGAGGCAGAGTTTGACAAGAGGCTGCTGGCCGACACCAACGACCTTGCGGTTGAACTCAGCGATGACTCCCGCCTGGGTGGCTTGACCAAGGATGAAATTGACAGCCTGGCTCAAGCGGCAACCGAGCGTGGCAAAACTGGTTTCGTCATTCCACTTTTGAACTACTCCGGACACCCATTGATTGCAGCCCTCGAAGACCGTGAGCTTCGTCAGGAACTAATGGAGCGCACCCTGTCTCGTGGCTCTCGAGGAAACTCGAATGACACCAGCAGCGTAATCAAGGAGCTACTAGACCTTAGACGCGAAAAGGCTGGACTATTCGGCTTCGCCAACTACGCACAGTATGTGCTGACTCAGCAAACCGCCAAGAGCCCAGATCGCGTTCACGAGGTGCTTCGCAAGATCGCTCCGGTTGCCAAGCGCAATGCAGTTGCCGAGGGCGAGGTATTGGCAGGACTTATGCAGCGCGAGACCGGTGCATCAGATCTAAAGTCTTGGGACTGGGATCGCTACACCGAGCAGCAGCGCAAGGAGAAGTATTCCATCGACACCTCGGTACTAAAGCCATATTTCGAGCTAAACCGAGTATTGGAGGACGGTGTCTTCTTTGCCGCAGGCCAGCTATACGGCTTGAAGTTCACCAGACGCCCTGACCTTGTTGCATACCACCCAGACGCCAATGTCTATCAGGTGGATTACGAGGATGGGTCACGCTGTGGTCTTTACATCTTTGACCCGTATGCGCGTCCATCAAAGCGCGGTGGCGCTTGGATGAACAACCTGGTTGACCAGTCTCACCTGCTTGGCAAACTTCCGGTTGTTGTGAACAACATGAACATTCCAAAGCCAGCAGCGGGCAACCCATCGCTTATGACTCTGGATGAAGTGAACACACTGTTCCACGAGTTTGGTCACACCCTTCACGGATTGCTTTCTGACGTGAAGTACCCGAGATTCTCCGGCACGAGCGTTGAGCGGGACTTTGTTGAGTTCCCATCGCAGGTGAACGAGATGTGGATGCTTTGGCCAGAGGTATTGCAGAACTATGCAATCCACCACAAGACCGGTGAGAAGCTCTCGCTGGATTGGATCGACAAGTTACAGGCCACTGAAGCCTTCAACCAGGGCTTTGCAACCGCGCACTACCTGCAGGCCGCAATTCTTGACCTTGCCATGCACGAGGCCAGCCAGACCCCAGCGGACCTGGTTGCATTCGAGGCTCAGGCAATCAAGGACTACGGACTGGATTACCACGCCGTGCCGACCCGCTATCGCCCGAACTACTTCGCGCATATCTTTGCCGGTGGCTACTCGGCTGGTTACTACGGCTACATCTGGTCTGAGGTTTTGGATGCTGAGAGCGTCGACTGGTATAAGTCACAGGGCGGTTTGAGCAGAAAGAACGGTCAGAAGTTTGCCGATTCACTGCTTTCCCGCGGTGGCGAGACCGACTCGATGGAATTGGTTCGTGAACTGCTCGGGCGTGAGCCGGAGATTACGCCGCTACTGAAGCGTCGCGGTCTGCTCTAAAGCTTTCTGCCCAATAGCCAAACGATTACACCGGCGAGCAGCGCCCAGAACGCTCCGCCGATTCCAAGAATCGTCACGCTCGCCGCGCCAATTATGAATGTGACAACCGCCGCAAGGCGGGTTGAATCATCCGTGACCGCGCCCTTTATGGCATTCGCGAAGGTATTTATAAGCGCTATGCCAGCGAGCGAGAGCAGTAGCTCGCGAGGCACTGCCAGCACAAAGGCTGCGAATGGCGCGGCGAAGAGTGCGAAGAGGATGTAAATCACTCCACCCCAGCTCGATGCAATCCAGCGCTTGGCAGGATCCTTGGCCGCGCTGGAATCAGCATTCAGCGCTGCCGTAATGGCGGCAAGGTTGAGACCAAAGCCACCAAACAAACTCGTGACCATCGAAGCGCTTCCGGTGGCGGCAAACACCTTGCCAGCCGGAACCTGATAACCAAGCGAAGACATGATTGCTAGCCCAGGAAGATTCTGGCTGGCCATCGTAATTAGGTAAAGCGGAACGCCAATTGCAATGATTGCGGCAATTTCAAACTGAGGGATGACAACTGCAAGCTCAGGCCAGAAACTTCCAAAACTTGCGTCACTGGCTTCCGGTGATGCTCCGATAAGCACAAAACCGAGACCGATCGCTATTGGTGTTGCCCACAGCGGCAGGAAGCGATTGATCAGGAACCAAACCACTATCACCGGCAAAATCAAAGCCGGAAAGTCAACCGCGGAGTGAACGGTAGCCACTACAAAGGGGAATATGACTCCAGCCAACATTGCGGCAGAAATCTGAGGTGGGATCTTTCGAACCAGTGAACCCAGGGCCGGCCACAATCCAGTCACGACGATAAGCAGGCTCGAAACCATAAAGGCTCCAACAGCTAGTTCGAAGCTAAGCCCAAGACCTGCACTTGCTGCCAAAAAGGCAGCACCCGGAGTGCTCCACACCACGCTGATCGGCATCTTTAGCCACACGCTCAGTGCAATGGACATCACTCCATAACCAACCAGCATCACTGCTAAAGCGGTGGAGATTTGAGAGTTTGAAGCCCCCATGGCGGCAAGTCCAGCGATAGCGATGGCGAAGGTTGCGACAGACCCGGTAATCGAGGCAACCGTGCCCGCTACGAAGGGGGCTAAGCGCTCGGAATTGAGATTGATTTTTCTACCTAGGCGGTCTTGTCTTTGAGGCGCTGTGGCAGTTCTTGAATCTTCGGAAGTGACTTGTTGGCAACGATTTCCTCGGTGATCACAACGCGGCCCTGCTCAGTTGAACCAGGCAGCTCGAACATGATCGGTCCCAACACCTCTTCAAGAATTGCCCTAAGGCCTCGAGCTCCGGTATCGCGAGATACCGCTAGGTCCGCAATCTTTTCAATGGCAGCAGGTTCGAATTCCAGCTCAAAACCATCGATCTCAAACATCCGCTGATACTGCTTGATCAGGGCGTTCTTTGGTTCGGTCAAAATTGAAACTAGCGCTGCCTTGTCCAACTGCTCAACGGTGGCAATTACAGGGAGACGTCCGATGAACTCTGGAATCAAGCCGAACTTACGAAGATCTTCCGGCTGAACCTGCTTGAAGACGTCTTGGTTGTCAGTCTTCTCCTTCAATGGAGAACCAAAGCCGATGCCCTTCTTACCGGTTCGCTCCCCCACGATGGTTTCTAGACCCGCGAAAGCTCCGGCAACAATGAAGAGCACGTTGGTGGTGTCGATCTGAATGAATTCCTGCTGTGGGTGCTTACGACCGCCCTGCGGTGGTACCGAGGCAATGGTGCCCTCAAGAATCTTTAGTAGTGCCTGCTGAACACCTTCGCCCGATACGTCGCGGGTAATCGATGGGTTCTCTGCCTTGCGGGAAATCTTGTCGATTTCATCGATGTAGATGATGCCGGTCTCGGCCTTCTTAGGGTCGTAGTCGGCAGCCTGGAGCAGCTTTAGAAGAATGTTCTCGACATCCTCACCCACATAACCAGCTTCGGTTAGGGCGGTGGCGTCAGCAACAGCGAATGGGACGTTTAGACGCTTTGCCAAAGTCTGAGCCAAATAGGTTTTACCGCAACCGGTTGGACCCATGAGCAAGATGTTTGACTTGGCAATCTCGATGTCATCGTGGCTCTTGCCGCCGCGAGTGAGGGTTCCGGTGGCACGAATGCGCTTGTAGTGGTTGTAAACCGCTACCGCCAACTGCTTCTTGGCATTGTCCTGACCGATTACGTACTCATCGAGAAATGCTTTGATTTCGCGAGGATTTGGAAGATCTAGTGACTCGGTGGATTCCTGGGCCTGAGCGCCAAGCTCCTCTTCGACAATCTCATTGCAGAGTTCGACGCACTCATCGCAGATGTAAACCGAGGCTGGGCCTGCGATTAGCTTTCGCACCTGGCGCTGGCTCTTGCCGCAGAAGGTGCACTTCAGCAGTTCGCTGGTCTCACTCAATGTCATGCAAAAACCCTATATCGGGTTAGGGACTTTTTGCGGGAGGTTGGAGGACTTTTTAGCCCTTGCGGGAAGTCAGTACCTGATCAATTAGCCCGTACTCCAGTGCTTCCTGAGCGGTAAGAATCTTGTCGCGATCAATATCCTTATTGACCTTGGCAAGTTCTTGACCGGAGTGCTTGGCCAAAGTGTGCTCAAGCCACTCGCGCATACGCATGATTTCTTTGGCTTGAATCTCAATGTCAGAAGCCTGACCCGAGCCACCGCCTCCGGTTGCTGGCTGGTGAATCAGCACTCGAGCGTTTGGAAGTGCAAGGCGCTTTCCCTTTGCTCCGGCTGCCAAAAGCACAGCGGCTGCAGAGGCAGCCTGCC
>JACCEC012132109.1_pt1 | contig 10757 bp, 6 predicted proteins | sample 7450121 | NCBI WGS metagenome assembly JACCEC01 (sample SAMN15323455, study PRJNA562643) | freshwater metagenome | isolation source: river surface water | place: USA:Blue River Watershed | collected 2017-08-18 | reverse complement strand
TAAGTTCTAGTACCCATTGATGATAAGCAAACAAACTTTCTCGATGTCCCACACTAATAAAAGTTGTGTTTGTAGCTTGTAATTGAGAATATAAATTTTCTTCGTTTTTTAAATCTAAAGCACTGGTGGCTTCATCTAAAATGGTAAAACTAGGTAAAGAAATTAATAATCGCGCAAAGGCTAAACGTTGCTGTTCTCCTAATGATAAAATATTTTCCCAGGTAACTTCTGTATCTAAACTCTTGACGCGAGTAAGCAGGTTTTGTAAATTAACTTTATGGAGAATTTCTTCTAGTTGCTGATCACTCATTTTTCGGTCTGCATGGGGATAGAGTAGTTGTTGACGCAAAGTTCCTAAAATTATATAAGGACGTTGGGGAAGAAATAACATTTCTTTTAAGGGGGGTCTTACTAACCTACCACTTCCTGCATTCCACAAACCTGCGATCGCCCTTAACAAAGAACTTTTACCCCTACCACTAGCACCAACTATTAATAACCCTTCTCCTGGGGGAACAGATAATGATAAGTCTTGAACGATAACCTGTTCATTGTTGGGTGTTTTTAAAGTGACTTCCTCAAATCCTAAACGGGTTTCTTCTAAGACCTTAATAGTACCAATATTCTCAGGTTTTTTTGTTACTGATGCTAAAGCATCTGAAAATTCAGCTAAACGTTGAACATAACTAGAAAATCTACCTGAGTTGCCAAATTCAGCTATTAATACACCTAAAGCATTAGCAAACATAAAACTACAAAATGTAGCTTGGCTAATTTCTCCATAGTTGATTTTATCTTGGATAAATAAAGGTGTGAGAGTGAACATAGAAAATAAACTGATTGCCGACTGATAGGAACTGTTAAAAATATCTTGACCTTTTTCCCAATTTAGCCGCCGTTCTGCATTTTTTAAAACATTCTCAAATTTACGGTTAATAATATTTAGTTCTTCGGTTTCTCCCTGGAAAAAAGCAATTGATTCAGCGTGATTACGCACATGAGTTAGACAATAATTAAAGTCAGCTTTAAATGTTAGCTGTTCTCGATTAATTTTCGCTAATTCTTGACTTAAAAAAATTGCCAATATATTACCGACAATTGTATAAACTACCAAATAAACTGCTACTTGTGAAGAAATAGTCCCAAGAATTATGACAGCAGCAATCATATCCATGCACTTTTCTATAAAAGTAGTAGAAAATCGTAAAGCACTGATGGTAATTGGTTCAATTTCTTGGGCTATGCGTTGGTCTGGATTAGTAATTTTAGACTTAAAATTGATTTTATAATAGGCTTGATTGCTCAGATATTTACGTAAAATATGATTGTTTAGCCACTTGTACCAATCCATAGAAATTTTCTTTCTAATATATTTAGAAAATGCTCCTAAAAGTACAACGACAACAATAAACATCACAGATACCCACAATGTATCTAAATACTTTTCTAGGTTTCTCTCTTCTATAACGATATCAAAAACGTAGCGATTCCAGAAACTACTCAGACTATTGATACCGACAATGGCAGTGATTAATAGGAGTAATAGAATGAACATTCCCCATGAATAAATCACTTCTGAAAATGGTCTTGTTCCTGTCTCTGTTGGATACCAATAGGGACCAGCGACTAATTTCAAATCCCGCCAAATTTGTATAGCAGTAGAAAAAGGATTAAATTGTGTTTGGTCACTAACAGTATGATTTTGCATATTTTGATATTAATTGCTTTAATTTTTATGAGTGAGGAGGATTTGGGCGATCGCTTGAGAAATGGGGAAATATGGTGAAAATATCTCTAACCAGAAAAATTCGCCAACGGGGTTAATCTCCAGAAATACATAGTCGCCATCGGGTGTAAGAATCATATCAATCGCTCCATAGTTTAACCCAAAATTAGCCATTAATTCCAGGAGCTTTTTCTCCACATCTTCGGGTAAATTATAAGCTTGCCAAGCGTCTTTTAATGCTCTTCCTTGTTTACGCCAATCATAAGTAGCTCCTTGACAACTTTGGGAATTTACTGCTGCTGTAAATACATGAGTTCCCACAATAGTTATCCGCAACTCTAACGCCTTAGGTACGTTTTCTTGAAAAGTCATTGGACAAAAACGCAGTCCTTCCAGATTTTGCAAATCCTCCTCTTTCACTGGACTTGTAAACACAAAAAACTGCTCTCCTTGCTCACCAAAAATAGCAAAGGAAGAAAGCATTTTTGTTACTATACCTTGTTTATGACATTCCGAAGCAAATTGTTTAACTGCTTCTGGATTGTTAGTAGTCAGAGTGCGTGGGGTAAGCAGTCCTATTTTTCGTGCTATTTGTAGCTGTAGTTGTTTATGATGAGTTCGTTCTACATTGGATATCGGATCAAAATGGAAACCAGGAAGACTAGCAATCATACCCCGAACAGTAGCGCGAGATTCATTAATTGATGCTTCTCTATATTGTTTGTCCATCGTGTTGGGGATTTTTGCGCCATAGCGCATCCTGCGATACCAAACCCCATGAACTTCACTCACATCCAGTTGCTTTTCCCCATCTGTGATAATTATCTGTTCTGTATCACCGTGATAAATATCTAATTTGATTTCTGTGGGATATCTGTCAGTATCAAACCGAAATGCTTTTTCTCCTTGATCTTCAATTGCTTTGATCACTAGAGGAATACTTTCATTGTCGTTGCTATATGTGAATATTAAAATTGTCATAAATAAAATATATGTTTTTTAATTAAAGTTGATAGTAACTATAAAAGTAGAGTATCAGCGATCGCCTTAGCAATAGGCAAATCCAAATCTTTTTCTAGCATTCCCCATTCACCTATAGGATTAATCTCTAAAAATATATATTCTCCTGATGGTGTGACAATAAAATCTAACGCTCCAAACAACAGTCCTAATTTATTCATAAATATTTGCAAACGACCCAGCACTTGTTCAGGAAGTTCATAATGTTGCCATACACCAACATCAACACCAGGTTTGCGCCAATCAACCTTGGATGTGTCATAAACGCTGGCATCTAAAGCACCAACAAACATCTTACCATTGACATATACTACACGCAATTCCCACTGTTTAGGAATTTGTTCTTGAAACACCATCGGACAATAACGCAATGAGTCCGCATTTTCTAAGTCTGATTCTTTGACTGCGCTGGTATAAAAAAAGAAAGAACTGTATTCCATTGTCCGCGATAAAGGCGTTAATAACTTACCGACCATTTTGCCTTTGAGTTGATGAAAAAACTCCCTTGCAGCTTGAGCTTTGTTAGTAACCAGAGTCTGAGGAATTATCAAACCTACCTCAGTAGCAACCCGCAGTTGGCGCAATTTATCGCTGGCAGCATTTATACTGTCTAATTTATCTACCCAATGCAGCTTTTCCAGACTATCCCAGAAACCATTTAAGGTGGCTTGTGATTCTCTTATACAAGCTTCTCGAAACTTAGGTGCTAAGTCTACACCTAGCTTTGGCTCCCATATTCGGCGCAACCAAACGGATATCACCTGTTCTGTACTGATAGAATATCCACCATAGTCTATAGTGTGATACCTTTTGTTGTTATCAAAATGTGCCGTTAATTGTATTTCTAAGGGAAACCTATCAGTATCTAAACGAAATGGTTGTACCCCTTTTTTCAGCAATGCTTCAGCCACTTTATCTATTGTGAAAAAATCACCACTGTGGCTAATTAATAAAACAACGTCACGATACAAACCCATATTTTTTATTTTGTCCAGGAAGAGGGATCAGGGAACAGTGTTAGCTATTCGTCATCCGCTCCGTAAAACTTACCTCAGATTACCCCAGTCTAGACCTTATGTTCGTCTACCTTGATTCCAAGCGTGTCCATTTACCCCTGTGTGCTGTACTTTGTAGTGGTTTTTGTTGCTGGTTTACCTTGAGTTGGGTTTTGCATTCTAGTAGTAGGCAAAAGATTGTATGGACAACTCATGAATTGTCCATACAACAGTTTTCACCGCAAGTTTAATAGCGATCGCAGAAATTTGATTTAAATTCAAATAATTAGCAGGTTTTAGTTTTTCATCCCACTACATTCTACAATTTCAAATTTACTTTATTTACCTATCTTCGGAATCAGAAGGCCACTTGAAAGTAAATATAGGAGGTAATGGCTGCTCTCCTGGGGTTTCTGATGGGGTTTCCGATGGGGTTTCCGATGGCGTTTCTGATGGAGTTTCTTCTGCTGCTAAAAAGTGAGCAAAAAATGGAACTGCTTCAATATTTGCTAATGTTGCTGTTGTCATAAGATATTCCTGTTTTCTGGGGAAAAACTTTATGTTAACCATCAAATATATATCAGTAAATGATTGTTAAAGCAAGGACATTTAAGATATTTAAGATATTTATAGCATAAGGCAGGAGGCACCAGGGCAGGAGGTAAGACTTTGGGTTATTTGTTGGCAGAAAATTTTTGTGGATGTGATCCTCAAAATGCAAGGCTTTTGGGCTATATACATACTTAGAACTTGCACTTTGTTTATTCGGTGATCAGCTCAAACATGAGGATTTAAGTAAGTCGGCACGAAAAAAACAAGTTATGCTACAAAATGCCTAAAAACCTCTTGCCTCCTGCCCTGTCATCAGGACAATTTTTAGCACCAACCTACTTACAGTAGATTGCAAATCCGTAAGGTACAAACTGAACAACTAAAACCCAAGTACCAAGGGTGTTTTACCTCCTGCCTCCTGGTGTATATGGGTTTTGCCTTTATTGAGCAAGCCCTACTTAATTCTCAAAGCGTTCAACTCTTGACCATTTCAAAACTTTTGAATCCTTATTATAGCGGTAGGTAAAACCATCTTTTGCGGTAATGGTTTGACCTTTGCTGGCTTTGCTTCTGACAGTACCTAGTGAATAATCAGTTAGTTCCCGCATTTCTCGATGAGAAATTCCTACAATTTCACCTATATCCACTGTTAATATTTCTGCTTGACTTTCAGGTTCATCATCGGCTACAACATCTATGATAATTTCTCTACTTTCAGTAGAAACTGTTAATATTGCTGGTTGATTTTCAGGTTCATTATTGGGTACAAATTCTATGGTGATACCAGAATTTTCAGCATAATTATCAGTAGTAAGTTCTTGTGCTTTTTGCTGTCTATAATCCTCAACAGATAGCAGTCGCCAACTAGAATCTTGTGATAATTCTAAAACCCATTTATGATAACTAAATAGACTTTCTCGATGTCCTACACTGATGTATGTTGTGTTTGTTTCTTGTAATTGTTCATATAAATTACCTTCATTATTGACATCTAAAGCACTTGTAGCTTCATCCAAAATAGTAAAGCTAGGACGAGTGACCAGTAAACGTGCAAATGCTAAACGTTGTTGTTCTCCCAAGGAGAGGACATTTTCCCAAGGAAGTTCTGTATCAAAATTATCTATTCGACTTAATAAGTTTTGCAAATTAACTTGTTTTAAAATTTCTTCCAGTTCACGATCGCTAATTCCCCATGTTGTATGGGGATAAAGTAACTGTTCTCGCAAAGTTCCTAAAATAATGTAAGGACGTTGAGGTAAAAATAATACATCTTTTAGGGGTGGACGCACTAGACAACCTGTTCCTGCATTCCATAAACCAGCGATCGCCCTCAATAAAGAACTTTTACCCCTACCACTTGGACCGACAATTAATAAACCCTCACCAGGTTTAACACTCAGTGACAACTCTTCAACAATTACCTGTTCATAATTGGGAGTTTGTAAAGTAACATTCTCAAACGCTAACCGCTTTTCTTCTTTTGTCTTAATTGTACTGACATTTTCCGGTTCTTTTGTTACCGTTTTTAACGCATCAGATAGTTCAGATAAACGATCAATATAACTAAAAAATTTTCCTGACGTGGCAAATTCTTTGATTAATTCAGACATCGCTGTTGCGAACAAATTACAAGCTAAAGCAGCTTGGGAAATTTCTCCAAAATCAATTTCTCCTCTAATTTGCATTGGTCCAAATACTATAAATGGAAATATTTGAATAACCGCCTGATATCCTCGATTAAAAACATCCTCACTTCTTTCCCAATCTATCCTGCGTTTAACACTTTGAACAATCCTATTAAATCTCCGATTAACAATGTTTAATTCCTGTGACTCTCCCTGGAAAAAAGCTATTGATTCGGCATGATCACGCACATGAGTTAAACTGTAAGTATAGTATGCATTTGATTCAACTTCTTCCTGTTTAATTTTGTTTAATTCTTGTGCCAAGTAAACAGCGATTAAATTACCAATTACTGTATATCCAATTAAAGCAACTGCTATAAATTTAGAAAGTGTCCACAGCAGTATTAAAAAAGCTGCCATTTCTAGGACTTTTTCTAGCAATGTAGCTGAAAAGCTGAGAAAATCTTTAGTTAAAGGCTCAATTTCTTGTGATATTTGTTGATCTGGATTACTAACATCGGATTTAAAATTGATTTTATAATATGCCCGATTACTGAAATATTTTGATACAATTTGACCATTCAGCCATTGATACCACTCAAGAGCTATTTTTTTTCTAACAAATTTAGAAACTCCTACTAAAATTGTCACTAAAACCAGCGCAAAACCATAAAGCACTAATAACTCACTAAATTTTTCTAAATTCTTTTCTTGTGTAATAACATCTATTAAATAGCGGTTAATAAAGCTGTTAAAAACTGTTGCACCTACCATAACAACAATTAATAATACTAGAAGAGCCAGCATTCCATAAGTGCCAATCACCTCTGAAAATGCTCTACCATTTGCATCTGTAGGATACCAATATGGACTAACAACCGCTTGGAAATTTTTCCAAAATTGATTAGTACCTGAAGCAGAATTATCGTTGGCGGATTTATTAGTAAAAGTTGTAGATTGCATCTGTAAAAAATTATTTGAGTCCTATGGAGCAGATAACAGAGAACAAAAGGGCTAATAAATGTATAATCTATTTGTTAGTCAAAGCCCCACTGATGACTAACAAAAATCAAATAACATTACATTCCTATGTTGATGATCAGGATGAAGTTGAAATTATCCTGAGTCTTTAATTATTAGACCTGTCCAATTAAATATGGGTGATTTTAAACCCTTTTAGAGACGTTTTACGGAACGTCTCTATATTCTTTTTCGGATGTGTCTAACGGTAAGTGTTAATGGTCAACTTACAAAATGGACTATTCAAAGATACCATCTTTCCAGAGTTTTAAAACTTCCTTAGCCGTAAAATAGCGTTCTTGTTCTATCGCTAAAGATTTAATTACAGCACGCATTTTCTCATACTGTTGTCTGGTTTGAGGGTTTTGCAGTTGTTTTTCAAAGAGATATTGAAAATTACTGACTCCGCTCCATTTACCGAAGACAATATTTACATCGTTGTGGGGAAATATAGCATAGCTGAGGGGATCACGAAACAGAGAGTTGACATGAATACCTGATTGGTGACTTTGTGCAGTTTGAGAATAGGGGCGTGCAGGACGAATTCCCATTTGCTCAATGTAATTGGTGACTACCTCAACAGCATCATAATTTATACCCTCCACTTCAATACCAAAACGGACACGCAACCCATTTAACACTTGTTCTAGAGGCACATTTCCGGCTCGCTCTCCTATACCACAAAATGTTCCTGATACTATATTTGCTCCCGCCCTGACAGACTGGAGAGTATTTTCTAAAGCCAACCCCATATCATTGTGATAATGTACCCCCAATTCTACCCCTGTAGTGTATTGGAGTAAATCATGAATCCAGATATAACTCTTTTCTGGATTGAGTACACCCACAGTATCACACAATAAAAAGTGTTCAACATAAGGACTGCATGAACGGATACACTGTACTAAAAAGTCGAAATCTGCTCTGGAAGCATCCTCAGCCGCAAATTCTACCCTTAATCCTGCAACTTCTGTGGCATAGCGCATATTTTCCACAATTACATCAAGCGCATCTTGACGAATTTTATTAATGATGTGAGATGGGATATCGTCATCAATGGTTTTATCTTTGTATTCGCTCATCAAACGGACATGGGGATTGCGTAAAAACAGCAAGCGATCGCTCACAGCATGGAAGAGAATGATCCGCTTAACCCCATAATTCTTCGCCTGATCAATGTACCCTTTCCCCATCATCGTAGAAGCAGTAATTAGATCAGTTAATCCATCTGCTATTAATGTGTGTGCAAGCTCTGATTCTTGCTCACAAACACTAGGCATAATAGCAAATCCACCAACTCCTGTCTGTGCAATGAGATGGGCAAGTTTATGTTTAGTTGCTAAAGAGAAAAACACACCTACTTGTTGTTCTCCATCCCGCAAGGTTTCATCAGAAAATTTGATTGAAAGATTTGACATTTTTTTATCCCAGTTGAAAAAACAAAATCAAGAAAATCAGATTGTAAAAAAGTCAGATAGATGATTGTAAATCATTGAATCAACCTATCATCAATCGCAAGTGTGACGCTAAAGTTTTCACATTCGGTTCATAAAGCATCCCTCCGTGATTTCCAGGTACAGATATTACTTTAACAGTGTTTGATGTGTAAGCTTGCCATCCCCAATCCGGTAAATCATAATTAGAAATAGCTCGGATTTCTTGTAAAACAATATCATAAACTTCTTGGGCGCGGAACAAAACAATTGGCGCAGAAATTTGATCAGAAGTCCGATAGTTTGCATAATTAATTGTTAGCTGTTTCATTACCTGCATATTGGTTTTGAGTAAATCAATGCTTGAATGTTCGGGTAGGACATTCTTTTTGTATAAACACTCTGCCGCCAAATCCCAACGGGATTGGTCATTGTTTAGTTCAGCTAAATCAGCATATTTTAAACCCAGAGAAACTCCCCTTATAGCTTCAATTCGTTGGAGTAATTGCCAAATCCAATCAATATCTGTTCTCTTAATTAAATATTCAGAGTGAGTAACTAAACCAGCGTCTAAAATAGCCAGTAATTCTACTTTTTCACCTTGTTTTTCCAGTTGACAAGCCATTTCAAAAGCAACAGCACAACCTGATGAATATCCTACCAGTATATATGCTCCCTGAGGTTGTTTTTGACGTAATAAATCAATGAGTTGACTGCCATGCAGTTCTACTGAATCGGGAACTTTACCAATGCCATTTCTGCCTGGAGTTTCCAAGCTATAAACTGGATAATTTTCTAAGTTAATAGCCAGATCTTGAAAATAGAAACCATGTCCATTTGCTCCTGGTACAACAAACAGAGGATTGGCATTTCCTTGGGGTTGAAACAACAGCACATCAGGATGGGCTTTTTGTACCTCTTTATCACTAATTTGTTCGGCTAGTTGAGCAATAGTAGGATTTTCAAATAAACTGCTCAATGTCAATTTTTTCCCAAACATTTCTTGCATCAGATTGAGCAGTTTGATCACTAATAAAGAATGTCCACCTAAATCAAAAAAGTTATCATGAATGCCAATTTCTTGACGTTCAAGAACAACAGACCATAATTGCGCTAATTGTGCTTCAAACTTATTACGTGGTGCTGTATGTAAACCTGCAATTTCCATATCAGGAGTAGGTAAAGCTTTCTTGTCAATTTTGCCATTGGGAGTTAAAGGTAACTTTTCCAAAACAACAATTTGAGCCGGAATCATGTAATCAGGTAAACTGGATTTGAGATATTTTTTCAAATCACTGCCAAAATCAGGATCAATTCCTGTTACATAAGCAATTAAACTTTGATTACTCTCAGTTTCATCCAAAATGACAACAGCTTCTTGAACTAATGGATGTTGTAATAACAGTGATTCAATTTCACCCAGTTCAATTCTAAAACCTCGTAATTTTACCTGCTCATCAATGCGCCCCAAGTATTCTAAATTGCCATCATCTTTCCATCTTGCTAAATCACCAGTTTTATAAATTTGCTCAACTTCACCGAATAATTCCACTTTAATAAACTTTTCGGCAGTTAATTCAAGACGATTGAGATAACCCCGCGCTAAACCAACACCAGCAATGGACAACTCACCAGGAATACCAGGAGGTAATGGTTGATTATGTGCATCTAAAATATAGATGCGAAGATTAGATAATGGTTTACCAATAAGTGGTTTTTTCCCATCAGGTTGACAAAGAGCGATGCTAGTACAAATTGTAGATTCTGTTGGTCCGTAACCATTAAAAAAGCTTCTGCCTTTTGCCCATCGGGTAACTAATTCTTTGGGGCAAACTTCACCACCAGTAATTAAAATTTGCAAATCAGGTAAGGTTGCGTGGGGTAACAGAGATAAAACTGAAGGTGGTAAGGTTACATGAGTAATTTTTTGTTCAGTTAAGAAGTTAATCAGTTCTTGACTAGGTAACAGATTTTCTTTTTTTGTGAGATATAAACAAGCACCTGCGGAAAGGGTAGGAGCAATTTCCCAAATGGAAGCATCAAAACTGAAACTAGCAAACTGTAGTACACGACTTTGGGGTTTAATTTGCAAAATTTCATCAACCGCCAAAATTAGATTTACCAGTCCACCATGTTCAATCATCACACCTTTGGGTCTTCCCGTTGAACCAGAGGTGTAAATGACATAAGCTAAATTATTGTAATTGACAGTTGACAATTGACAATTGACAATTAGTGATGGGCATTTGTCTCTTTTTAGATCCAAATAAACAACTTTAACAGTATTTTCTAAACTATCTAAAGGTAATTTATCTACTAAACAACTTTGAGTTAATAAAACTGATATCTCGGAATCTTCTAACATCAAGTGAATCCGTTCTGGGGG
>JACCEC010097232.1_pt1 | contig 10757 bp, 9 predicted proteins | sample 7450121 | NCBI WGS metagenome assembly JACCEC01 (sample SAMN15323455, study PRJNA562643) | freshwater metagenome | isolation source: river surface water | place: USA:Blue River Watershed | collected 2017-08-18 | reverse complement strand
CTACATCACCTCCGATTATGCCCTATCCCAATTCTCAGCAAGTGGGATGCAAGAGGAAGAAGGCGGAGATGATGATGGATATGAAACGGGGTTTGATGGTTATTTAGCATACTTATCTTATTATGAATATAATTTAACACCTACGCAAATTGAAGATTCGATACACATTTATGAAGATGAAGTGAAATCATTCCAAGATGATCAAATGAGCAAAGTGGAGAGTACCGAAGTCGCAACATTGGAAGGAGATCAAAATTGATTTCTTACTTTTCATTTTTGATTTTGATTTTGAGTTTTGAGATTTGTTTTGAAGTGTGAATATATTTTTCTATGGGTATAATAGAAATATATAAGAAAGAAAGATGAATTCAAATAGAAATGGAAATGGTTCATCCGGCGGTGAAATTCAAAACATCTTCTCGATGATCCTGATTGTGGCTCTTGTCGCATTTGTCGTCTATCTTGTTTATAATTACATCAAAAAATCCCGCGAAGTGAGCGAAGATTCCCCCGTCATCATCAACGGCGAGCTCGATGCCTTCGTCGCCCGCGCCCCCATTGAACTCCCCCAAATCAAAGCCGGTCTTGCCCACACCGTGAGCACATGGATCTATGTGAATGATTATAATTACAACTACGGTGCTCCCAAGCATATTGTTTGGAAGGGCAATCCCGTCAAAGATGAGAAAGGCGCTGTCATCTCCGGCAATGATGGCAAAACCGTATGCCCTCAAATCTTCCTCTATCCCGAGACAAACACCTTAGGAATCAGCACGAGCACTACATACAGCGGCACCACCCCCGAGAAGAGCGACATCCAAGATATCCCGTTGATGAAGTGGGTTCACATTTGCTATATTCTCAACAATCGCAGCGTCGATGTGTACATTAACGGTAAGTTAGAGCGTTCCACGGCGCTGCGTGGTATTCCCATTATTACGGATGATCCGATGTGGATTACATATGGTGAAAATAACAATCCCGGATTTTATGGTAAGATTGGACGCACTCAATACTTCACACGTGCGATTACGCCAAATGAGGTTTCGACGATTTACAACCAAGGCCCCATAGGAAACACTCTTTACAAGATTTCACTCTTCGAAAATAATAGCCTCCTTTCGTACTCCAATGGTGCCAAGATCGATGAGAAGAAGTAAATCGTGAAAGGTGAAAGTAAAAGTGAAGATCTCTTTTAACACTTTAAAAAATAAAAAATGAAATGAAATATAAACTTGAAATGAAATGAAGATTTTTGTAAAACTTTTTTTTACAAAAAGATAAAAAAGATAATATTATCATAATATAGAAGATATCAATTCAAGATGGCAAATAATAATTTTCGTACAAACAATGCCGGATCCTCCTCTTCCTTTCTTACAGGAAGCGTGATCATCTTTTTGATTATAGGAATTCTTATTTTAATCTATTTATACACTACCATCCGTGGTTATAATAATTTCATTAACAATTCACCAATGCTCATCAATAACACAATCGATGGAACAACCCCTACTCGTATAGAAGGTTATAAACTCCCTCGTCCTTCGGATGGCAAATATGGCACAGAGTACACATACAGTTTCTGGATCTACCCCAAAGATAGCAACTTTGTTTCACATACTACAAATATCGATTGTGATGTGAACGTTGATGTAGGCGATGAGGAGGCATCCGCAAGTGTAAGTGCTACCATTACCGATAAACTCGAATTCAAGCACATTTTCCACAAAGGTAGCAATGATATGTATGTTGGAACGGCAAATGGAAAGCGCAACTTCCCACTGCTTCAATCTCCCGGTGTTTGGTTATATCCGAATACAAATAAAATGAATATCCGCTTCAATACATATAAGAATGTGTATGAAACATGTGATATTGGCAACCTTCCTCTGAATAAGTGGGTTCACATTTCGATTGTACTGATCGGAAATAGTGTCGATATTTATGTGAATTGTAATTTAAAGAAGCGCCAAAAGCTTTCAAGTGTTCCCAAGATTAATGATGGCGATTTGTATATCAATAATTTCGGGGGATTCAACGGGTTTATGTCGCGCTTCCGCTACTACAACTACGCCATCGATCCTTTCGAACTCGACCTTATTTGTAAGATGGGACCTTCGGAGAAGGCACCTATTACCGATCTCGGATCCGGTGCCGGCAAGGGTCAATCTTACCTCTCACCCAACTATTGGTTCAATTACGGTTTCCCTCAATCATCTGGATATCCCAATACCACCGGAGCTCTGGATGATGCCGATGTGGATGAGGACGCTTAAAGCGATCAAGAAGGACGCTTAATCTTGAATCATGAGGGAGCTCATTTTGAGATAGAAAAATTTGAGGAAGTAAATGAGTATATTCATCACACTTCGTATCCGCTTTGATTCAATATGTTCACACATATGAAAGTATGATCCACTCATTTGATACATACATACATTCATCAAGAGTGTGATATAAAGTGGGTAGGGTTGAAAGAGTATATAAAGGTGAAAGAGTGTGTAAAGCATTTGCGGAAGTACAATATCTTTCATATGTTTGCGAAAGAATGGATGAAAGATGAATTGAAAGAAGTGATATCCAAAGAGCGAATAAGAGAGACCATAGGCAAATGCTTGATAAATCATCATTGATATAAATGGTTGTTGAAAAAGGAAGATATAAAAACCCATGTATGAATGAAGCATCAACGAAAAGGAGAGCACTTCCATGCTATCGATGATTTGCGAAGAGTGCGGATCATACATCTTCGCTTCATGATCCATCATATTTTGGAAATGCGTGAAAAATTGATCCACTTGGGATGCCATTTTTGAAAATGTAATTAAATAAAGATGATAAACTATATTATCTTTATATTCTTATCTTTATATTCTTTACTCATTATATTGATTTTACATTTATTTTTCATTTAAGAAGATCCAGGCCATCCCCAATTGGACAAAATAGAATTGACAATATCCTCTTGGCTCTTCTTCTTCTCTTCCACTTTCACCACCTTCTTCTTATATACACGCTTCTTCTTCTCAAAATCCTTGCCAAAACCCATATCTCCAAATTGAAGAGTCGCCTCCTCGCCTTCATCACTACTATCTTCTGCCATCTCCTCTTCCTCACTGCTCTCCGCATCCCCACCCAAATGATGTTTGTACTCCTTCTGTTTAAGGATCACTCCGCCATGATCATCATCGATGTTGATGTGTATATCCTTGATCTGATACTTATTCTTCCGGAAGAACTCAAACCGCTTCTTTGCTTGATTCTGGAATACAGAGAATTGATCCACAATATCCAATATGAGCGGATTGATCGCATGCTTTTGCCGCAAAATGCGCCCCACCGTTTGAATGATATCACTCTTCGGAGAAGCAATCACCAATCCATTGAGCGATTTGATATCCAGGCCTTCATTTGCCATCGGAAATGTTCCCAAAAGAAGACGGCAACTCTCACTCTTCTTCAAATCCTTCTCTTTCATCCCGCCGACGTAATAACCGATCGACGTGATCCCCATGTGAATCGCACACTTCTCCATATCCAATAAGTGCTGTTTGCGATCCGATAAGATCAAGATTTGGCGCGACTCATGTTTGTTCAACTCCGCCACCACACGCTTCATATACATGAATGTGCGCTTGTAATATCCACATATATTGTTGATCATTGTTGCGATTTGTACATTTCCATTGTATCCCGTGATCTCCTTATTATAATCATCCAACTCACTTTCACACATCAAACGCTCCACCTCCACAATTGTTCGCTCTTTGCGCGCTTTGAGAGAATAGATGATATCACCAATAAACCATTTGAGCACCTTCGTTAGTCCATCTTTGCGAATCGGTGTTGCCGAGAGACCAAGCATATAGGGACTATTGATCTTAAAGAGCGCACGCGAAAAGACCTTCGATGGAATGCGATGGCACTCATCGATAATCACATGGCCAATATCATCAAATGTATCTCGTGGGAATTGCTTCATCGAAAGGGTTTGAAGCATTGCGATCACAATATCACAATCCGTATCACACTTTGTCCCTTGAATGATGCCAATCTTCGCCTTTGGAAGAGCAAATTCAATGCGCTCTTTCCACTGATTCATCAAAAACTCCTTGTGAACAATTACCATCGTCTTCTTCTTCAATTGGGAAATAAAGTAAAGTGCCAAAATCGTCTTTCCCGCACCACAATAGAGCGAAAGAATGCCACCTCCCGTATTATGATACGCACTCATCACCTTCTCCGCAGGAAGCTTCTGTTCAGGGCGAAGTTCAAGATTAAACTCGACGTCAATATCTTTGCCAGGTGGTGTCAAATTCTCCGTTGCGGATACATTTCCAAACTTCTCAATCCCATAAAACTTCGGCACGTATATCTTATTCTCATTTTCAAGAAATACATCATACGGTTCGGCTTCGGCACCATAATCACCCATCACATTCGGCTTCACATGTAAATCGGTCTTCAACTCATGGATCTGCTCCTCACTCAGCGCACTTTTACGAAGAATATATCCACGCTTTCCAATGTATTTGGAAACAGCACTTTCCGCAACTCCTGCAACTCGCTTCAGTATCAGTTTTCGCTTTTCCATTTTATAATCTTTCTCTACTCTTTATCACCAAAACTCTATATCAAATAAAGATAAAATCATTTTTATCTTTATATATATTCTTTTTAATATTCATATATTAAATCATTCTAATTTGAGTTGAATCGCTTCAACTGCGAGTTTATACGCACTATATAGATCAACTTGGTATTTATACATATGTTCCATCTTTGCTAAAAACGATTTTCCATTGACACAATCTTCCACATATTCACGTATGTCCATCAATTCATATCGATGCGTCGCATGTGTGATAAACGAGCATATATGTGGATATAGATAAAAGATCGGTGTAGCTTCCAATCCATCTTGAACACGATACATCCGATCACATGAGCTCAATGGATCGATCATAATAATTGGCGATTGATACGGATATAAATTGGATATAAAGAGATATATATGATACGTGGTTTCGAATGTATCATCGCCATCGCCATCACGATTCACATATGTATATGGAAAAAGTAGTTGAAGTGATATCTTTTGATCTTCCATGAGTCTTCTTGAAAATAGAGGATCTTTGTACATGGGATCAAACGAATACGCATATGAAATATGATTTTCCTCTAAAATCTTTATATCTTTTAAAATCCGCCATGAAGGAAACGAATAATTCCCGAAATCTTTAATCTCGTGAATCACCGTTGAAATATGCGGTTGATGACGATCGATCATTCTCCTATCTACCTATTTAACTCTACTTCTTTATTTGATACGTCTTTATATTCGTTTTTTATATTTACAATCATCTTTTGATAATCACTATATGTGAAAAATATGCGATGTTTTCGATAATTGGTTAATAAATGCTGAATTGGAATCTTCTCAATCTCTTTTTCAATCATATGGCTATCCTCGAAATGTTTGGATAACCATTTGGAAAGTATCATCTTTGTTTGATCAAGAATGCTCATCTCTTTCTGATCATCATTCATAAGAATGGGTGAACTGTTATCATCCATATACATTTGAATGGAATCATGTAAATTCGCATGTGTGAACGTTCGTTTTTTGATCATTCGCCGTTTTTGCCGTCTAAAGCGAACCTCTTGTTCCCCTTTCTCATTTGAGGAAAGCCAAGGAGGTCGTATAGCTTCTATTTTCTTCTGCTCTTGAACCGATTGTAATTGAATCATAAAAGACGGATTCTTTCGAATATGCTTCTTCTTCTTTGAGATTGGTTTTGTCTCATTTTTTTTATTTCGATGTGTTTCAATACTCTTCTTTTCAAATATACTCTTCAAAATGAAAGGGGAAATAGTATAATCTTCCACTGAACATAAAAGATGAATAATATGATCGATAAAGAACGGAATATCGATAAATGCGTGTTTTTTAACATAAATAAAATCACATACTAACTCTTGTAATGCGTAGATCTCATCTTTAAAGTAATAATAAATCACATTCAAAATCGTCTCTTTAAGTGTTTCTTGATTTGTAATATTATTGCTCATTCCATGCTCATAATAAAATGACCCTTTCACACCTTTCAAAATGAGATCCACAATCCGTTTTTGAAATTGATTCTTCTTTAATCGCTCTTTAAAGAGATGATTCGAAAAGAGGAGCTGCTTCTTCTCCTCCTCATATGGCACTGGCACTGTTGGAATCACACTCTTATTTTTGATATATTGAACATACTTAAAGTACAAATCCATAAAGGACGATTTCTCCTCAACATTATCATCCAAAAATTGATATCCGAATATTTTATTCCGAATCTCTGTATATAAATCCACATAAACTGTCGGTCGTGTAATAAGCGCCATAATGGCCTCTTTATCATCATTCCCGTCTTCATGATCATCTTCGGTACTACTACTTTCACGATCTGATCGTGTTGCCAAAATTCGCTTTTTACACTCCATTTGTTCGCGCTCTTTCTCATGATCCGAATTCGCATCCTCCTCCTCATCATTCATACTCTTTGAAATATATATATCGATCAATGGATCGATCATGGAGTATAAGAATGTTTCCATCTTTCGCAGCATCGCATACTTCTCTTTAAAGATGTTCATATATTGAAAAGATACAAAGTGAATCTTATCATCCGCATTATCATTTCCAAGAAGGATCATATCACGCAATAAAGTAAAATGATACCATTCGCGATTATTCTTCCAATAGTGTGTAATATACTCCGCAAATTCGGCTTCATGAAAGTTCAATTCGATACATTGATGATATATCTTCATGATGCTATCGAGATATTCATAATCATAGCTCAAATAGGCATATTTGTTTTGTACTGCGTGTAAATGCGCTTTTAAGAAGTAAATATATTTACAATAATCTCCTTCTTGACCTAAGATCTGTTTCAAATAAATATATCCCTCTTTTAATGGAAATAGATTTCCACCATCAATAAGAGAAATATGATCAAGTACATTGAGAAAGTCGATCTTCAATGTGGTTTCAATATGTTCCGAAATGATGTTGATATTCTCAATGTTGATTTGGAACTCTTGTAAGGTACAAAGAATATGGATCTCTTTGCTATTGAGGGTGGATGATTTGAATTGTGTGTAATACTTTTCAATAAAATTCTTACAACGTGCGGAGATCAAATATTTCAATTCGAGATTGCTCTCAAAATCCTCTTTACTCAATAAGAATTTGTTCTCATTTAAGATCTTATTCTTCAATAAAAACTCATTTAAGTTGATGTAATTATGATCCGAGTACGCAAAGTTAAACTCCATTTCATGCTCCTCCTTTTGATCATGTTTTCTATGTAAACGATGATTTGTGGTGATGCCCAATTTTGAAATGCGTTCATCATCATTGATGTAATGATGTTTTATATGGATCTTGATGGCACCGAGTTCTTCGGCAATTTGGGAAAATGAGCGAAGCATATACTCATTCTTCTTGTATGCGTAATGTTCGAGAGAGATGAATTGAACAATTTTGGATAATTGGATCTTCTTGTATAATACATTGGGTAAGAAGAGGTTCTCATAAAAGTAGTACTCCTTCGATTTGGCATGACTCCATAAATAAGAATCATACTTTTGATTTTGATTTTGAGAAGCAAGAAGTTCACCAATCTTTACAATATAATTCTCCATAAAATCATTACATGGATGCTTCTTGTGAAATCGATTGATCAAATCAAGAAAGTATTGAAATATACTCAATTGTTCATATTCGATCACCGTAATATGTGAACTCTCTAATGTTTCTTTTAACGTGGCGGATCCGGATCCGGATCTTTTGGTAAAATAAGGAATACAAGATGGAACATACTTTGTGATATAAAATTGCGCTTTTGGAAGAAAGAGGATATACTCATGATGGAGCATATCATAATATTTGAAACATATGTCAATATGTTCGGTGATAAATAAAAAATCGTTCTTCGTTAAGAAGTCATACTCGGAAAAGTACTCTAAGGTGATCCAAAGGATCTTCTGTTCAATCCTTGGTTCGGAAATATGATTTGATGGATTCATAAGAATATGAATAGAATCGTATTATTGTAAGATTCTATTTTTATTTTTGAGTTTTATCGTAATTCTTCAAAAAAGATATGTATATGATATTTTTCGTTCATGGCAAGTATATATTGAAATAGTTCAATCATATGATCATATGTTTCTATATCACGTAGTATATAGGCTCGTTTTTTGGAAAGTTGTTGGTATGCGTTCTCTACTTTGGCAATATCTACATAATAAATAGAATCATAATCGTGGATCTTAATATGTGGGAAAGGGGAAGATATATCAGAAGGGTTGAATTTGAATTTGGATTTTTGATGAAATGTATATGTGCGCTTTTCGAGAATCATATGATCATGCCAAAAGCGAGTATAAAAGGCACAGCGATCACATAATTCTTTATTACGAAAATCGGCTTCCATATTTGTTTTACATATAAAATCGTCTAAATGATCGGGTTCAACGTCTTGATGATAACATTTTTTCTGTGTTTCATGCTCTTTGAGAGCGGGCAAAACGTAAAAGATATACTCTACCATCATATATGTTTATTATATCTTATATAATAAATCTCTTTATGATGAAGTTGGGTGAAAAAATCTAAATCATGAAAGGTTTATACTTATCTTCATCCAACGAGATAAAGTGGTTTTGAACCGTTTGACTTTGAACAATCTCTTCAATACTCGATTTTAGAATATCAAGCCATTTAATACGATCTTCATATACATCTTGTTGCGAAATTCGAATAACGGAGTATTTTTGCTCATTCGCACACTTCATCTTATATAGATCATTCTTCTGTTGATCTTGTGGTGATTTCCACTTTCCAACTTGGACAAAATGTTGTTCTCCGTCAAGTTCAATAATAATTTTTTGCTCTTCGAGAACGAAATCAAATGGGAGATACTTATTTTGAAAACTTCGGCACCAATTTGCGTAAAATTGGGATTCCAGATTTGGATAATGGATCTTTAACTTATTGTATAATTTCAACTCTGTCTTATTTTTACAATATGGACACCATTTTTTATTCGAAGAAATATGACATGGCGACATTTGAAACTCATTTTCACATCTTGCGCAATTGAACCAATATTTTACAGAAGAGGAAGCCCTCGTCACTTTACGAGGTGATATTGTATTTTTCATACTCCAAAATTCAGATTCTGGTTGAGACGCAAATGAATTCTTAAAACAAATCTGGCAATTATCATCATCACATAACATCTTCTTACCACTATTTGGACAATATGGACAAAAATATCCATGTTTTACATCGCATAAATTCTTTTCAAATATATGTTTACACTTTGGATTTGGGCAAATAAATAAAAATACTATATTTGCTCCACAAAATACTGAACGGGGATTTATGGTACAACTTGGATCAATATATTGTGATTTTTCATGGGAAGCAAATGAACGTTCAAAACACATTTGACATGATGAATTATCACAAATAATACTTCCTGAACAATATTGGCACCATTTTGGCTGAGTATTATGCGTAGCATATCGTGGTTGTGTTATAAATGTATGATTACATACATCACAGTCAAATTTGTATAATTCTTTAGATGATTTACGAACGGTTTCTGGTCTTATAAAATCACCATTTGCGTCAATATTGGATTTACTCCAATATTTATTTGCTTTTACATGCGAAGCAACAGAATGCTGAAATGGGATCATTTTATTAAATATGTTTAGTGCTTCTCTTCTATATTGATTTATAGATATATAAAAATCAATATTTTAAAATTGTATTTTAAAAATCATCATTTTTAAAAACTATTTAAAAATGATGGATACACAGTTTGTGATTCGAACACAAGAGGCGATGCCAACGGTGCTTAAAACCGTCCCCTTAAACCAGACTCGGGCAACTGTGTATAATGTAGGAGAGAACCGCCTCTCCTACTCTATAATGTTGAAACTCCTCTAAGATCACACTAAAAATGACATTTTTAGAAATATGAATATATTTATAAATTGATATATTAAATGTTTTATAAATCATCTTATTACGCATTACCTTTCGTGTCATCATCTTCCTCTTCTTCTTCCTCTTCCTCTTCTTCTTCATCATCATCGTCTTCTTCTTCTTGGTCTTCATCATCGTCGCTATCCATACACTTATGTTTTGTATAGCAAACAGATCTCTTTCCGCATAGAGGGCAGTTGCGATTCTTCTTTTTAATCATATCTTGTGCGCACTTCTTACAAATGTTATGACCGCAACCAATCTTCTCATATTCGCTTAAAATATCGGTACATACTTCACATTTGGTCATGTTAAAAACATGTTGAATCGATTCATAATATCTCCTTCCTGATTCAATTATCTCAGGTGGATCAAAGCGAGAGAAGAGTTTATTATACTTGTATCCTGCGAGTTTTTGTATAAAATCCCACATTTGATTAAATCCTTCATCATTCATTTCGAAATATTGATTATATGTATAATCTCCATCTACACCATAAAACTCATGATAGTATATATTATTTGGTGTATACAAAAACCTATCATGAATCGAGATTACGATCTTTCCGTTTAACTTGTAAATTTCTATCTTTACATGTAAGTCATCAATTTTTGTATCAATATATTCATGTCCACGTGAGATTCTTGTTTGAATCCCTTTTATAAATTCCGTTTTATGATCCATCTTCCTATCTTACTTAAT
>JACCEC012077633.1_pt1 | contig 10762 bp, 9 predicted proteins | sample 7450121 | NCBI WGS metagenome assembly JACCEC01 (sample SAMN15323455, study PRJNA562643) | freshwater metagenome | isolation source: river surface water | place: USA:Blue River Watershed | collected 2017-08-18 | reverse complement strand
CCTTCTTGGATACAACTCTATCTACAGCACGTTTCTGAACCTTGGTCAACATCTTTTGACCTTGAGCTGTATCGCCGTATTCTTCTAGCGAGTCTTCTTTGACGCAGTTATTAACTCTAACTCCGCCCTTCATTTTAGTGCCTTGCTTCTTATAACCATCCCAGCATTTAGGGTCTAAGCGTTGTTTAGCTTCCGCCACACCTTGCTCTACGCTTTCAACGAACTTTGACATAATATTTCTTGGCAGAGTCAAATCATATTTCATTAACCATTTGTTAATGTAGCGCGGATTTGCATCTGCTAAACTACGCTTGGTACCATCTGGTGCTTGTACAATTACAGTGATAACACCATTTCTATCTTCTGCAGACAGTAATTTACTGGCATTTTCTTTCAGGTAGCTTTCACTTACTTTTCTAGTCTGCTTAGGACCTTTACGAGTCTTCCACTTTTTATCTGTACTGCAATAGTATCGGCCGTAGCCTTCTGTGATGTCTTGAATTTTCATGTTATCTCATTTCTGGGACTACAGAAACTTCAGTTCCATGTCCGTATCCATTACTAGTTAGCCAGCGAATAGCAAATCTGTTTGCGTCACTTTGATTGTTTCCAATGCCGCCAAATGTGTGTAATACTCGATCACTGCCATCTTTGATTAGCCATTGGCCGGTCCAATCACCGCCCCCAGCAGGAGCAGTTCTTGCAGTTGATGCAGGAGCAGTAATCTTACCATACATGTAATCGACGCCGGGATTTTGTGCCTTGTAGTCTACTAGTACCTTGTACGCATCGTCATTGGTTGCCGCATAAAACTTCTTTACAGTCTCGCCAGAATCTGGATTTCTAATATAGTAGTTTGGCTCTTGACCTGCTGGTTCTGGCTTGTCTTTATTTGCACCACGTTCTAACTGTGCTTGACGAACAAAGCTCTTTAATGCGGCTTTAGGCATTTGACCTGCGGCATATTGTGCAAAGTAAGCTAACGTGTCGTTATGAGTCTTAGGTTGTAAAATAGCATACAACTTTTTCAAATACTCTTGTTTGTACTTTTCTGGATCTACTGCGGCATCTAATGCTACAACGAAACGTAGCAGAGTATTGGTAATAGAACCAGGATCTGCGGCATACGCTCCTAACCAGTCGCCACCAGGACTACGGAATTCAATGTAACCGTCTTTGGTATTGATACTTGTATACTTGCTAGTAACACCTGAGTGGATTGCTTTACTAGCAAGAGAGTCTAAACCAGACTTCATCTTTTGTAATAGCACACCAGCATCTTCGGGACGTTGACTTACACGATTTTTAATTTCGTTCATTGCACTTTTGCAATAGGTATTGCCAGCACGACCAAATTGATCTAAAACGTAGTTGTCGCCTAATAATAACGCTAACTTAACATAGTCTAACTTGCCTACATCACCGCTCCATCCTTCAACGCTAACGTTAATATGCAAGCCAGTTGAGTCGTTTGTGTAGCAGCCATAACGTCCTGCCCACTTGGCAACTTTGTCGAGATCGCTTAACAATTCAGCAATAGGTAATGCTGGACTAACAAACTCTAAGCCAGCATCGTTGCTATCGTCTGCTTCTAAGCTACCGTCGGGCTCTACAATGTAGTGTGAGTTATTAGCACCCGGACGTTCTACACCACCAGAGTGATAAGAACCACTTGCTTTAACACTGCGCCCAACTGCGTCAGCAAAGTCTGATGCAACTTCTTCTGCACTAACTTCGCCACCGTACGGACTTGTCCAATATGGCCATTGGATGTCAAACTCGCTTGAAATATCACTCATATGTCGTAAGCCAGAATCTGATAAAAATTCTTCTTCGTCTGCTGTGCCTTGATTTTCTTCACGATATTCGTCTAGTGCAGAGTCGTACATGTTGCCACGACCTTCCCATTCAGACGTTACTAATTCTTCGAACTCATCGTCAGCCGCACTTTTTGCTTCCATGTAACGATCGTAATTTTCATCTGCTTCACGTGCGGCTTGCTGTACATCTAATTTGCTGTAACGAGGCGCACTATTACCAGCGGCAATGGCCGCTTCAATTTCATCTTCAGACAGACCCTGCGATTCTAAATGCTCACGAATTTTATCTTCTTCGATCCACTCGTTATTGTGGATCCAATCACGTAGATAGTCTTCCCCGTCAGACGCCCAATCGTTGTCGATCTTTTCTATTTCCCAGTCATAATAACGCTCGCGTAGCTGTTCCATTAAACGCTGAATTTCACGGCGCCCATTGTAGTCCCCGTCGTGGAAGAATTCTTCAATATCCCCAAAGCTACGAGTACGCTGGTCTTCATCGTAGTCGGGTTCCATGTCCCCGCCTTCGTCGTTTTGTGCGTTTGGCACAATCATTTCAAATTCCATACCTGCTCGGGCATTGATTTTAGAGGCCAACTGCTTTAAGCTAGATGGGCTCATGTTGATTTCGTCTAGCTGTTGTTCGGCTAAAACTGGTTGTTGGGGAGTAACGTCACGTAATTTCATAGTAACGTATTTATACTTTATATTGGTGTTATTGTCCTTGCTGGACTTGGATAGCAGTACAACCGCCTGCTGTGGCACATGTATGCGTGATACTGTAGAATTGCTGTGTTGAACCTGTTTGACTTAAACTTAACGAAGTGGGATTACCACTTAAATTAATCTTAGCCATGTGGCCAGCAGAACCTTGCTGTAGCACATCAACTGCCTTGTTGCTACCACTTACTGCAATATCAGCATAGTGACTGCCGTTATCTTTTTGCTGTAGCGTAACAGTATTAGAGTTGCTATTAACAGTAACAAACGCACCTTTTGATCCACCAGTGCTTTGCTGGGTGATGTTTACAGTATTTGAATTGCCAACTACACTTAGCTCTGTATAATTCACAGTAGTTGCAGGAGTGCCAGATTGTGTGATATTAACCGTGTTGCTTAATCCGTTACCTGTGTAATCTACATAATTGTTTCTAGTTCCAGACTGTATCACCTTAACTGTATTGCTGTTGCCAACTTGATCAATGTACACTTGGCTGTCTGCTGTTGTACGTGAAGTAAAACTTTGAACTCGAGCTACATTGGTTGCATCAGCGTTGAAAGCAGTTGCACTGCCACCACAGCATAAACTAGGTGCGGCAGGTTGTGCTGTTTGACCTTGCGCTAAAGGGGTAGTACTACCATTTGCCGCATAAGCATCTACTTGCGACACTGTTGGGTTTAGTGTACCAGTCCAGGTAACACCGGCTGTGCTATTGAATCCTGATGTCATACTAAACAATTGACCAGTGTTGTTGTCATTGCCTACAAAGAAGAAATAGTCATTGCCCATGTTAATGATGTGCCCAGAACCCATTGTTGCTTTTTGCTGGCCGCTACTGTTAAACTGTAACGCCATCCATGGGTTATTTGCATCAGCATGAGGAACAAACTTAATGTAATCTCCAGCGGCCCAACTGATCTGCCCGCTAGTCCAAGGAATTTTATAAGCCACCCCTGGATTCTTACTATAAATCTGGCATGTTGTTGTATACATACAGGCGCTGACATTCCATTGACTATCGGCAATTTGATATTGTCCAAATTTTAAATCAGCTAACCCTGCATAAGCATTTGAGCACAACATTAACAAAGCAAATAGTAGTTTCTTCATCTGCGAAGTACTCCTGTATTTTGTTTGATGTATATGTTGTTCCCGCCAGGACTACCGTCGCCAATGATAATAGAAGCAGGAGAATCATCATGCACAATAGTAATTGCCGTATTTGAAGCATAGCCTTGTGTTTTTACTTCTGCGTAATGTTCATTGACAGTATCTCGATATGCTACACCCTTACCACGACTTTGTATATCTGCTTCGTTTGGTTGGTCCCAGCGAACGCAAATTGTTCGTGCTGGATTACATGCTGGCGTTCCGGCTGCTTCTAATAATGCTAGTAATCTTGCATCATCAATTGCCTGTTGAGCCTCTCGAACACGTTGAGCCAATCGACGCTGTGCTTCTAACTCAACTTCGGCATCTTCTTCTTCCTTTTTAGTCTTGCCAGTTGTGTTTTTAATAGCTTTGTTAATTTCCTGTGGTACTGTTAGAATTAGCAAGTTATTAATCTTTGCTTCAACTGTGTTAAGAACAACAGGAACAGTTGGTGACATGCTGGCGCTGATAACAAACGTGGCCTGGAACGCTTCAGTTAGCTCAACTTTACCAGCAGTAGTTTCAACAGTAATAGCACCAACACGACAACGTTGTTCTTCAAGCTCATATGTTTTAATATCTTTATCCTCTTTACATGAAGGAAGCAATACAATCAAACTTTGGCCAGTTTCATCTACTGTCATTGAAAAGTCAGTGCCGCGGACTGCAATGTTTGCAGTTGGTGTTGTAATTGCCACACGCTGGGGATTTTGTTTTGCAATTTGACCGCTTGCATAACGTACCGTGCCCATACCAACTCGCATTGCCAATTTACCTGCATCGCTTGACTTGGGATCAAAGACAAAGTCGTCAATGACTAGACGACTGTTTTCTGTTACTTTTACTTTGGTATCGTCAATAAATGTGATATTGCTTTCACACTTTTTAGTAATATAAGTGTCCATACTTTCAACAGCTGAACCTTTAACACCTGCAACTTCTTTCTTGTTGCGTTCAATTGAGCATGCCGTGCCTTTAGTCTCAGCAACTGTGCCAATGCTGGCTGCTGCCGTTGTTGTTCCTATTGCAGCCAACAAAAAGGCAAGCACGAATTTCATAGTGCTTACCTTGGAATTGCTGAGACTGGATTGACGATTGCCGCAGAACTACTTCTAACAGTGATAGTATTGTTACTACCATTTGTTGCAATGTTAATAGTTGTATCGTTAAAACCTTGCTGTTGAGTAGTGATAGAGTTGAAGTCACCAGTTGTGTTCATTGTTAGTCTGTGACCGTTTGCACCAGCTGTATCAATTTGCTGACTGTTGAATACGTTGCTGTTACCTACTACAGTATTTGTTACAGTACCATTGCTACTCTTTAACTCGTTAGTAACTTGATTAGAGTTGCCTGTAATTGTATTTGTACTGTTGATGTTATTACCAACAACTGTTTGAATAATAGTGTTGCTGTCACCTGTAACAGTTTCGGTTACGTTTGACTGAGTAGTGTTTGTATTTGCATCACCCATTGTCAAGTTAGTTTGGTTGGTGTTACCGCTAACTGTTGATGTGTATGTGTTTTGACTACCTTTAATATTGTACTGTGCAGAGTTCGCGTTACCAGTTTGTGTAATAGCAAGGGTGTTGCTACTACCTGTGATAGTACCATAGTTAGTAGTACCTGGCGCAACCGCAACCAAAGTGGTAACACCAGTATTGGCAACTGTAGTAGTGTTGGCTGTACCACCAACAGTATTTGTGCCACCTACTTGCTCAATAGTGATAGTGTTACTATTACCAACTTGCTCAATATATACGCTATTTGGTCCAGTGGCAGTACCAGTAGCATGTGCAACAAGGGATGATACTGCTATCGCTGTTGCAACCGCGCTTTTCATAAATTTACGGTTCATATTTTCAACATAGTTGGTTACATTTCCCAACTAAGCTCCCTGGGCTTTGCCCGTTATATAATATTTAAACTAACCACATCTAAAAATTAACATACGCTGTTAAATTTTTTACATGTTAATATTTTTACAGTGTAAATTATTTTACAGTGGGCTTTTCTTCTACGAATGCCCAGTGCCCTTTACGAGCACCTTCCTTGATAGTATTAACGACTGCGGCTTGTACTGCTACATCTACTGCTTTGTTGATACTTTCATTTATACTTCCACCAAACTCACCCTCTAATGCTTTAGTCCCTGCACCTAACGGCGTGCCATCATCCATAAAACGTAAAACTGTAATCTTATCCATATAACTTAAAACAGTCTTAGTAACGGTGACTGTTGTTAAAATTTCCCCCGTGCTAACGCTAACTGTTCTTAATGTAACTGTCACTGTATCGCTTTGATATTGTGTGCTGGCACCAATGCCAAATAATCGCATGCCATTACCGCCTGTGATGGTGTTACTATCATAGCCAACAATGCCGCCTTCTACAATTACACCTGCAAACAACATAGGAGGTAACGGAGTAGCATCCTTGCCTTGATATTGTTCGCGCATAGAACGAATCATTTGGCGCTCTTTGATTAAGTTTTCTAGGCCTACACGTTCTACAACACGGAACCAACGAGCATTGCCAACTTCTTGTAGCGACTTGATTAGATAGTTTTCTGCACCCTGTGTCACTGCTGAACTTAAACTAGCAATGTTTGGCAAGCTCTTACGCTGACCAGTCATATCTCTAAAGCCATATACGGCAATGGTAATTGGACCACCTGCTGGGGGTGCTAATTTATTCTCGTCAGTTTTAAGATACTTGCTTGTGTCAACAACAGGAGCATCAAATTGATCACCTGTTAGTTTCTCACGAATAGCACTACCAGTTGCACATCCGCCTAATAAACTTACTACTGCCAAGGATACTAATAATTGTTTCATGGGCTATCCTTAAAATGCGAACGTGCCGCTTGGCACCTTCATTACTGTTGTTTGTGCAGGGTTAGTTAGGTTGGTAATTGTAATAATAATCATACCAGTATCGCTACCAGTGCCCAACTTCCATGTTACAGAGTTTCCTGCTAAATCTGGGATACTACCGCATACTGCGCCAGCTGTTGCTACTGTGCAAGTAGGTGCTTCTGTTGCACCAAATAAGCTGTCAGTTAGTTGCTTGGCTAACTGAGCATAAATTCTGCTTTGTAAGTTGGCTACGAATTGAGCCTGTGGTGTGTTTGCGGCATCACGTTCTGCTTGTGCTTTTAGTGCGTCAGCTTTGGCAACATTCTTTTCACGTTGTTGATCTTCTAACTGCTTTATTGTTAGAACGTGAGAACTATATCCGACGCCAGAAAAGGACGGACTGCTAAAGTTATGTGATAGTTCTGCGCTTACTACAATACTTGGAACAAGCATTGCTAAAATAACTAATTTTTTCATAGTAGAAACCCCATTATACCCTACTATTTAAAGTAGGGGTATGGTTTTATTAACTACTACTATTGTATATTATTTTAGTGCGCGAAGTGTAGAAGTCGTAGTCATTGCAGGCTTGTCTTTAGGTACGATCTTCTTAGGCTTAGGTGTGGCAACTACTTCCTCGCCGTCAGTAGGTACATCAACTTCTTTGGCACCATTCTTAAGAATCTTAAATGTAAAGTTGCCTTTACCTTGTGTGCTCATGTATGCTTTACTAGCATCAAGTAAAACGCCTGTAACAGTTTCACTTGGGTATACAGCATTAAAGCTATCAATGCTGATTGTGTCCTTTGTTTCAGAACAATTTGTGTACATTTGTACCAACGCAGAGTGGTTTAAAATGTCAGAAGCGGCTTTACCAAAGTTTGTATTTTCATTTACATAGTCAGCAACTTTATAAGCAATAGCACTAATCATGTGTTCCATTGGAATGATAACACGCATGTCACGTGCCTTGCGTCCATTATACAATGCTTCTAGTGCTGTATGACCTTCCCAATCAATTTGATCGTCAGGTCCGTACTTCTTCAATGTCATTGCAAAAGTGGCATCTTCTTGACTAATCATCTTGTAGTCAACTGCTAACTTTAACGGAGCGCCAAAGTGACCTTTAGCATCGATATCCTTTAAGATTTCAACAACTACCTTGTGCTTTTCAAGTAACGCCGCGCCCTTGGGAGCAACCTTTAATTCGTTAATACTCTTTAGCAAGTTTACAACAGAAGCACTTGCACCGCTTGCGCCCTTGCTTGATAACTTAATCTGCTTGCCTTGAGGATTAACAATTAGACTATCATACAAGCCGCCTGTTACGCTGTTGTTAAAACTAATAGTACAGTCGTTGTATCCGCCCTTGCCAAAGAAAATTTCAGCGGCTTCGCCTGCGTTACCTTTAATAGGCTTGTCCATTAACAGTGCCAATGGTTGTAGCATTTCGCAGAAATAATCGCGGAACGCTGTCATGTTCATGTTGCCCTTAGGGAACGTGATAGGAAACTTGTTGGCAGTTAAGAACGCATTTAGCGCAACAACTTCGTCGCTGCCTTGTCCAAACTTGGCAATGATTTGGCGTGAGATAGAATCAACATCATTGTTTTGGAACTGTGTTAGTACTTCACTTGGCTTGTAGCCAGTGTTTTCTTTTTGTCCTGCTTTACTTTGGTACTTAAAGCCACCCGGAATATCATTATGTTGCCAATCGTTTTGAATACGGTTAGCAGAGATTGTTTTGTAGTAGCGACCCAAGTAGTACGCTTTCTTATCTGCGTCTGTGAATGTAGCAATAGCAAATGCTAATGTACCAGAGTTTGACTTATTGGTCCAGTGAATGTTTTTGCCCTTTGTTTGAGCATCAATTTCTGCTTGCATTTCATCAGCAGAACCAAATTGACCACGTTCAGGAAAGAAGTCCAAACTTTGAAATGTAATGACATCGCCTTGTGGGTTCTTAAATTGCTCACCAGGAACACGAGCAGCCAAACCACGACCCTCGATCAATACTTCAATTCTAGTTTCAAATATATGACGTAATAACATTTTAAATTTCAACTCCTTCGCGGCCTAAAGTTTCTCTAGCATCTGCTAATAACGCTTCGCGCTCAGGATTATTTTCTAGTGCTTTAAGAACTGCTTCTACACTGGTTAAACTAGTACGATCAAAACCATGACCAAATAGCAGTGTAGCAATGTGATCTGGGTTATCGCCGTCGTCAACTAACTTCTTAGTTGCACGATCAATAAGACCAGTAGTTGGGTTCCATGTAAAACCTTTTACTTTAGCAATGCTACTTAGCAAGATTTGTTTGTGGGCACCGCGGTACTTGCTGTGTGGATCAGCAGCCATTGCAAACTTTGCAAAGTCTAAGTTAGGAACAAACATAAAGTCAGTTTGTACATAACCACGTTCTGGGCTACCACCAATTGGTGTTTTAAAGTGTACACTGATACCAGACTTTCTAATAAATGCTTTTGAATCTTCGCCATGCCGTGAACACCAGGCACTTAGCTTGGCAACCAATTCCTCTTTGGTAACACCAGGTGGCATACCAATGTCTAAGTCTCCGCTTGTTGGAGTCTTGCCAGTAGTACCTAGTGCGTGTTCAAAATGCGGAATGCCTGTAATTTTTTCAAGAAAGCGGATAGTTGGTTCTACATCAGCTTGGTTAATACGCTGTGTTAGTTCTTCGCCTTCTGCACTCTTGAAAACATTACCGCCTTCGACAATAATTGCATTGTCACCGTGATAAAACTCCACGACTGTATTTGTTTCCGTGTTAACACGGGCCCAACGTCCGTTTACTTGACGTAGTGCTTCATATACAGTAACTCGTGGAGTAATATCAGATAAGAACATTATTATGCCTTAGGAGCTTTTTTAGCACGTGGCTTCTTTTCGGCGCCTGGCTTTTTAGCACGTGGCTTTTTGGCTGCTACAACTGGTGCAACTGCATCAGCAACAGGTACAATTTCAACTGCGCCTGCGCCTTCGACAACTACTACTGTTGCTGGCGGCTCGCCTAATGCAGTGACAGTTGGCGCTTCAACTTTGTACGGCGCTTCTGCAGCCGGTGCGCTACCAAAACCAAATAGCTTCTTTAAAAATGATAACATTTCTTTTCCTTTATCGTTGGTTGAGGAATCATCTACAACCGTGTATTATATTTAGTTTTTTGGCTAAACTAACACCTGTTCAAAATAACAGTTATTTCATGGCAACTTGCATGTAATTAGCAAAGTTATCCTTACGTTGTTCTAAACCACGCAAGCCAGGATTGACTTGTTTTGTAACACCAACTGTATCTTTAAAGTTATCTACGTTTGGTTGCACACGATGCTTCCAGAACCAAACTGATACCTGAGCCGCAATTTCTGGCTTTTCAAGTAGCTCTGGATGCTTTTCTAAAGGTAGTCCAAGTTCTTCACCAGCTTGTTTATAATTCCAACGGCCTGTGATTTGAATAAAGCCACGTCCCTTGTATTTTGCTCCATCACCAACATGCTTGTTGCCTAATGCTTTGGCTTTCTTAGGAGCATACTTTGGATCATACTTACGGAAGTCTAAGCTACCGCCGAATTCTGTTAGTCGTTTAAAGTCTAGTGTTTCGTGAGCACATTGAGCCATAAATGCCGCAAGTTCAGAACCTTGCAAGCCCGATGCTTTTGCAACTTTTAATAACACACTTTCCAATGGATTACCTGTAATAGGCTGTACGTTGAGCTTTTTAGGTGCTTCGGGTTTTGGCTCTGCTTTTACAGACGCTGGCGCACTTGGTGCAGACTTTGCTTGTGCAAATGTTTTTGGTGTTTCTGCTTTTTTAACTGCTGGCGCCTGTGCTACTGCGGCAGTTGGCTCTTTGAAGTAATCCTGTGCTGCCTGTTTTGCCGCCATACCGCCCATACCACCTGCGGCAATGCCGCCAGCAATGGCCAAGTTAGCAACTGTATCTTTCCAACCTTCTTCTAGGCCTTCTTCAAATAGCGGACCAGCAACAATATTGGTTGCCTTTTCAGCTTGTAGCCCACGCATCAACGCCGCACGGAATTCTGGAGTAATGTCTCGAGCACGATATCCACCACGTGGAAAGATATGTACTTCGATCGGGGCATCGCCTTCTAGCTTTTTAATAGCTGTCATACGATTACGACCTTCGTGCCCTGCTACTTGTGCAGTCTTAGAGTAGTCACCATCATCCCATTCTTGG